>CDZG01029303.1_pt1 | contig 77030 bp, 59 predicted proteins | sample 557741 | NCBI WGS metagenome assembly CDZG01 (sample SAMEA3182086, study PRJEB8094) | gut metagenome | biome: human; feature: gut; material: Stool; isolation source: human stools | place: Canada | collected 2013-01-21
TATAATTAAAAATATTAAATATAGTATTGACATTTATAACTTCTTGTGATATATTATAATTGTAGAATAGATAAGCGGGGTGAAATCATGAGAAATAGAGGCGGGGGTTTATGGTGCTTGGCTTGGTATCTGCCTTACTGTATTTTACATTCAATAAATAAAGTTTTATCAAAAAAGTAATTTTAGGGGGGTAAATATGAATAAAGATGATAACCGTTTAAGGTTGACCGAGTGTCCTGTTTGTCACGGACATTTAAAAATTACTACCGTTAAATGTGAGGACTGCGGGCTTGAATTGAAAAATGATTTCGATTTGAGTATTTTCGACCGTTTGAATAATGATGATTATGAATTTTTAATCGCATTTTTAAAAAATAAAGGAAATTTGAAATCTTTGCAGGCTGAAATGGGAATTTCTTATCCTTTTGCGAAAAAGAAACTGGATAATCTTTTATATAATCTAAAATTAGAAAGCAATATAACAGATGAAGGGGAAATAGATATGAATAACATAGTGACCGATTACAACAGCACTCGCGCGTCTGAAATACTCAGATGCAAGCTTATAGAAAACGGCGGAACGGCAAAATTCAATACATTCGAGGGCAAAACCCATTATATAAAGCTTTGTGCCGACGGTGTAAGGTTTACCTGTGATGCATTGCCAACTGCCGCTGATTTTACACTTGATATTTTCGATGTGGTGGTAGACTTTTTAATATCGCAAGGCGGAAGAGCCCGCAAGGGAAATGCGCAGGGTTACAGAATAGGTGACCCGAATTGCGATTCAAGCACCGTTGCCGGAACAATCGGGAAACAATACTTTCATAAAACAGATGGTGAAACCTGCCTGAATCCGGTATTTATAATCTCCGCTATTTTGGATTGGGCGGGTATAGCCGATAACCGCCGAGGGTTTCTTGAACTTACGCATGAATTCAAGGCTAAAATTTATTTATAAAATAAAGCCTACTCAGCCGTCAAATGAAGTGAACCCCAAGGATTAAACAAAATAAATATTAAATTAGATGTGAATGAGTTCGGTATTGTACTCATTCCTTTTAGTTTTAATGAAATTCTTTCATTGTTGTATCTAATTGCGCTTGTCCGCCTTTCTTTGTCCAACTTGCACGACATGCTTTGCCCTGTCTTTCTTTCATAAGACCTTCGGCTCCTTCTTCTAAATATATGCGTTCCCACTGTTGCAATTGCTTCCGATAATTTTATTCTCGCCCTCTGCTTATATCCCAATACCTTCGTGCGGTTTCATTGTAACTTAAATGGTGTTCTCTCATCCATTATAACACCTATTCTAATTTCTGCACTATATGCTTTATTTTTTCTTCCTGTTTTATCCATAAAAATATGCACCTCCAAAAGTGTCTGACTTTTGGGGTGCATATCAATTCGGTATGCTTGTAGGCTTACGAGTGCTTTTTACGCCGCTTTATAAGGCAGAACAGCACAACCGCGCCGCACACGAGAACAAAGCCCGCAACCGAGAGCACTATCGGCAGCACGATGTTTGTTTGAGCCGCCGCAGGCTTCTTCTTTTTCTTTTTAATAACCTTTGTTATTGTAACGGTCTCCTCTTCTCCGTCGCCGCCGTCGGTGTTTTTGATTTCCTCGCCGCGGCTTTCGTTCGGCACCTCAATCGGAACATCAACATATTCGGTAACCGTTTCATCCTCATAGCGGGTTATGCTCGGCACGAATTTATTATCGTATTTATATTCCTTACCTGTCCAACCGCCGCGGTTCATATCGGTCTTATAATTCTCGATAAGCGGTATTATCCTTGAAATATCAACGCCGACCCTTTCGCCGCTCTTCATAATTGCGGTCACCCTTGCGGTAAGCGAGCCCGCGCCGTCCTTTGACGGATCGGTAACCGAAAGCTCCGTTACCTCAACATTGCTTACAAACTCATCGGAAAGCGCAGAAGCGAAATATTTCTCTATATCCTCCGCCTTTATATCCGAATAAACCGGAACTCTTTCGGAATAAAGCATCATATTGACCTTCAGCTCGTTTTCGGAGAGTCCAAGTGTTGAATACGAGTATTTATTTGCATCCGAAGCGTAGCCGCTGTTTATAAGCTTTTCGGTTGACGAGCCGGGCAGGTAATTAACCTTTACCTGTATCCAGCTGAGGTCTGAATTCCAGAAATCATGCCTTTCGGCATATTCCGCATTTTTGCTTAATACGGTAATCGTTCGCGGAATATAAACGCCGGGGCTTGTTGCTATTTTCTTTTGAAGAATCGGGTCAAGCTCATCGCAAAGCTCCTGTGAAATGGCGTTGCCCTGCGTTCTGACGCCCTCAACAAGATATTTAAGGGTCTTAAGCGGCCACGCAAACGCCTCGTTTGCAATGCTTTCAACGCCCGCGGGTATAACTATATCGCGCAAAGCGGACAAATGGAAGCTGCCCTTATCTATAGTCTTCAAAGCGTTCGGAAGATGCAGATCGGTAAGCAGCAGGGTTTCAAAAAGCGCTTCCTCGTTAAGATTTTCAAGATTTTCCGAAAGCCGCAGATTTTTGAGCTTATAGCACTTCCAGAACGAATGCTTGCCCTCCGCCTTCACGACATTATCACCCATGATAATTACTTCTATATTGCTGCTGAACGGAACGCCGAACTGGTCGGGCAGAACCTTTAAGGAATCGGGAAGAATTATGCAGCGAACCTTTGTAAGGTCGGTATCGAGCCACCATGACTGATCGAGATACTCGACGCCCTCGGGGATTATAATCTTTTCCGCAGTGCCGTAATAATCGAGCAGCACCGTGCCGTCGGAGGAAAGCAGGAAGAACTCTCCCTCTGCGCCGGTATCGCCGCGCAGTCCGTCCGTGCCGTCCACGGTTTCGGGATAGAAGGTATCCGCCTTTGCCACAGTCTCAAAGCTGTAGCTGTAAATTTCGGGCTTGATTACGCCGTATATAGAAATATCCTTTGTATCGACTGCAGAGGTAAGCCTTATATCCGCGGTAACATAGCCGTTATAGCCCTCAAACATTACCCCGTCGGTATCCTCGCAGCCGGGAACAGCCCTCAGCTTATACCAGTTGCTCACGGCAGCCTTATATCCTGTATCGGCAAGCTTCTTTTCAAGATAAAGAGAAAACTCCGCCGCGCTGCCGTTATTTGTGAACGGATAGTCCTTTATAAGTGCCTGAACGACCTCGGTGTTTATTTCCTTCGGATATCTGCCGTTCAGCATGTATTTATCATGCTGCGTCTTTAAAAGCTCGGCCGTTTCGTTATCCAGCGCGGTATATTCATCCTCAAGACTGTTCGAGGTCTGGGTCTTTATAAATTCCTCGATGCTGTTGCCCTTTAAAGCGTATATGTATGTATACCAAAGATAATCCGGGCCGTTATCCATATCGCAGGAATACCAGAGCCAGCTTGATTTGACCGTCGGGTTTTTGCCGAGGTAGAAAAAGCTTCTGTTTGAAAGATTTGTGCCCACATCGGCAATAAGATCCTCGTGAACATCCTCTTTAACCTGCTCGTTTATGCTTTCATTAAGTGAAGTAACATATTTTTTATGGGTATCGTAGCCGTCGCCCGCAAAATCATCCGCCGTGATGATAAGATCCCTTGCGGCACTGCCGTAAAACGCGCGGTCGGCAACACTTTTGACCGCCGCGGGCAGATAAAGCATTGTGAGCGCCTGTGTGCCGGCAAAGCAGTATTTGGGAATGGCGGTGAATTTTTCCGAAAGACGGACATACCTGAGCGAGGTGCAGTCGCTGAAGGCGCGCTCGCCTATTTCGGTGCAGCCGTCGGGTATGTAAACCGCCATAAGATTCGTAAAGCCGTTCATCGTCCATGGCATTATTTTTTTCATGGTTGACGGATAAACGATTATTTTAACCTTTGTTTTATCACCCTTGTACCACTCGCCGAGGGTCTTGCTGTTTACCTCTTCAACGCCCTCGGGAATTATAAGCTTATCGGCAGAGCCGTTATAGTAATTAAGATACTTGCCCGCGCCTATATTCCAAACCGAGCTGTCCTCCTCGGCAGATGACTTCGTGTAGGTAATGGTCTTCATTTCGGCGGATAAAACCTCGGTGAATTTTACCGTTCCTACTGTTTTCCCGTCCTTTGTGACCTCGGCGCTTATGTTCACATAGCCGTCGCGCGCAACCGTGATGACTCCGTCCTTATCGCAGCTTCCGTCAACCGGGCGCAGCACCGTGGCGTTAAGCTTTACCTTATAGCCTACCGCCTTTTCATCGGCGAAGCTGTCGGCGTTTACCGCAAACGCGGTGTCGTAGATCCGAAGAAGTCCCTCGCGGGAGGTTTTGTCGCCGTATTTTTTAATATACGCCCTGTAAAGCTCCTCAAGGTGCGAAAGCGCCTCTTCATCGCTTATTTTTCTGATTCCTCTGTATTGCTCGCTTAAAAGCGTTGCGTCGGCCGCTTCAAGCGCGGTATACTCATCCTCAAGACTGTTGGAGGTCTGTGTCTTTATAAACTCCTCGATGCTGTTGCCCTTTAAGGCGTAAATGAGGGTGTACCAGAGGTAATCGGCACCGCTTGCTATATCGCAGGAATACCAAAGCCAGCTTGATTTGACCGTCGGGTTTTTGCCGAGGTAGTAGAAATGCCTGTCGGCAATAAAGCCGCGGTCGTCCTTCAGATCCGCCTCAACATCGGCTTTTATTTCCTCATTGATATTCTCGTTCAGCTGAATTACAAAGTTTTTATGGGTATCATATCCGTCGCCGACGAAATTATCCGCGCAGATAACAATGTCACGCAGCGCGCTGCCGTTAAACGCACGGTCGGCTATGCTTTTTATGCCTGCGGGAATATACATCTGCGTAAGCGCAGGCGTGTTTGCAAAGCAGCTCTTCGGAATTGCCGTAAAGTTTTCCGAAAGGCGGACATATCTCAAGGATGTACATCCGCTGAACGCCGAAGCGCCGAGGTCTGTGCAGCCGTCGGGAATATATACCGCAATAAGATTTGTAAAGCCCTGCAGGGTTTCCGCCAAAACCTTTTTCATGGTTGATGGGAAGATTATGATTTTAACCTTGGTCTTATCGCCCTTATACCAGGTAGAGCGATTGTTCCAGTTGATCTCCTCAACGCCCTCGGGAACGATAAGCTTATCTGCCGAGCCGTTATAATAATTTAAGTATTTGCCCGAGCCTATATTCCAAACAGAGGAAAGCTCCTCGGCTGATGACTTTGTATAGGTAAGGGTCTTGACCCCTGCGGTTATTTTCTGTGCGAACGATACCGTACCTACCGCTTTGGAATTTTTGGTGACCTCGGCGTTTATGTTTACATAACCGTTATGCCCGCGGGTTATTTCTCCGTCCTTATCCTCAGAGCCGTCTATCGGGCGCAGCACCACGGCATTAAGCTTGACCTCATAGCCGGCGGCTTTTTCCTTTGCAAAGCTGTCGGAATTGATTTCAAGCGCCGAAGCGTATACCCTCAAAAGTCCCTCTCTTGTGGTTTTATCGCCGTACTCCTCAATATAAGCCTTATAAAGCTCTTCAAGATGGCTCACGGCAGCAGCGTCCTCCGCCGAAACCGACGGCGATGCAAAAACGGGAATTGCCTGCGCCGCGATCATCGACAGCATAACGCCTAACGCCAAAGCAATATTGGCATGTCTTTTAATCGTTTCGATTATTTTCATTTCGTAAATCCCCTTCTTTCATGAAATTAAGAGTATGAAGCGGGTGAATTTATTTTTGCTCCCTCATCGTGCCAAAGCTTTTTCACGGTTCCGCCCACCGCACTGTCAAACATACAGTCAAGATAACCCGAATAAGAGCCGAGCCGCCTGTTTTCGTTTTGAATGTATGTATTGCCCCGAAGCACCGGCAGGGTGTTCATCCTGCTCTGCGCGTTTATAAGGTCGTATGTGCTGAGCTCGAAAATATTATTTTCAATAACGAAATTCTCAGCAAAATTAAGGCACGCGCCGTTGCTTTGGATGTGTGCGGTCATATTTTTATCGGGGCGCTGAAGCCCGCCGAAGCCGTAGCCCGCGAAGCGCATTATATTGCCGCTGTAGGTGATGTTCACGCATTTTGAATCCTGACCGAGCCAGTATTCCACAGAGCCCATACCGCAGTATTCCAATATATTTCCGGTAAACTCCATATCCTCCGCGCAGTAATCGCCGTAGCCCTGGTGAGTTATTCCGCTGTCGTATATCTGGTAGGCAATGCAATTTTTCACAACGGAATTTTTGCACCCGCGCATAAACTCGATCGCGTTTCCGTAGCGCACATCGCCGTTTTTGTATTCCGTAAGGAAGCAGCCGCCTATAAAGAAGAACTCGCAGCCCGTTATGCGAACATCGCGCACTTCCGTCGCCCTTATTCCGTGACCGCCGCAAAAGCAGAAGGTCAGATTTTCAATCAGCGCATTTTTGACTGAGTCCATTCTGAAGAGCCACAGATTATGCGCTATCTCGATGCTTTTGAAGGTAAGTACGGGATCGTCCTTCAGCCTGATTACTATGCGGTTGCCGTTTTTGTGGTCGCTCCAAAAATCGAATTCCTCAGAGATATCGGCACGGTTTGTTTTTTTTATGCCGACCGCCCTGCCCTTATCGAAGATTATGTTGCCCACATCCGCGGGGAAATCCGCGTCCACCGTCCACAGACCGTCAGGGAGCCTGTACCAGCTGTCGTTTATATAATCCCTTGCAGAGCCGTATATCCTCGGCTTTTCGCCGCTGCCGTAAGCGCCGTAGTTTACTCCGTCCGCTGCTGTTATGCAGCCCCTGAAAATATCTCCTCTGCGGAAAAGAACGGCAGTACCCGCCTTAAGCTCCCCACGGTTTCTTTCAAGCGTTTCAAGCGAATCCCAGGCGGTTTCGGGCGTTTTTCCGTCATTGTCACGGCTGCCCGATACCGATATATAACGGCATTCTCCCGTATTCTTCACCGTGTCCGGAAGCGCGCCTATTTCGTTTCGCAGTTTCTCGGTTTCCGAATCCACCTGCTTATTTGTCGCCTCGGGAATTTTTCTTGAGTTGATTATCTCTGCAGCCGGAACATATAAATCCCTGTTAGTTGCCTTTATATCCGTCATATATCCCCCGTAAAATATCATGCAAAAGCAAGCTTTGCCGAAGCGTCGTTCCAGGTATTTTTAATTATAAGCTCCGAGCTTTTGTTAAAGCGTATATTGGTGTTCTTGCCGTAATAGCCGAGCCATCTGCCGTCCACCTGTATATATGTGTTGCCGTCCAATGTGGGCGGAGTGCCCGCAGCGGACGCCGCGTTTACAAGCTGATATGTGCTGAGCTCGAAAATATTATTCCTTATAATAAAGCTTTCAGCGTAATTATAGTTCGAGCCTGTCGGCTTTGCGTTGCTCTGTATTGCGGCGCTCATGTTCTTATCGGGTCGCTGAAGTCCGCCGAAGCCGTAGCCCGCAAAACGCAGCATATTGCCTTCATAAAGCACGCTTTTGATAACCGCGCCCTTTGTGTGCCAATACTCAATAGCGCCCATGCCGCAGAATTCTATAAGATTGTTTTTTGCCGTGAAGTTTTCAACAACGCAGTTGTCGCCCTGATGGGTTATTCCGCTGTCGTATATCTGATAGATCCAGTTGTTTTCGAGCAGTGTGTTTTTGCTGTTGCTCATAAGCTCGATTCCGTTTCCGTAGCGAACCTTTCCGTCGCCGTAGCCGTCAAGATACGAGCCGCCGACATAGCCTATTTCGCAGTTCCTCACGGTTATGTTCTCGGTGTTTGAGCCGCGCACCGCATGACCGCCGGTATATTTGAAGGTCAGATTTTCGATAGTTATGTTTTTCTGCCCGTCAAAGCGGAAGAGAACGCTGTCCGCACCGATTTCGATGCTTATGAACACCTTGGACGGATCCTCCTCAAAATAGAGGTAAACGCGGTTTTTATCGCTTGTGTCGCAGAAAAAGTCGTAATTGCTTTTAAGCTCCGCCCTTGAGGAAACACGGTTGCCCACTGCCTCGCCGTGGTTGAATACGATTATTCCCACATCGCCTGCGAACATTTCCCTGAGTCTCCAAACGTTCTTGCCGTCGCTTGTGAAGACAGCGTCGGCAAAATTGCGTGCAGAGCCGTAAATGCAGGGTCTGTCGCCCGTGCCGTAGGCGCCGTAATATACACCGCTTGCAAGCTTCATGCTTCCCCTGAAAACTCCGCCGCGCTCAAACAGCACCGCGTCGCCGCTTTTAAAGGAGGCGTTGTGTACCTCTGCTCCCGCAGGGGTAGCCCACGCGGTCTTCGGGCTTTTACCGTCGTTTGAATCATCGCCCTTTTCCGAAACATAGTATGTAGTTCCGGTGATCTTAACGCCGCTGCCGTTTGAAGAAAGTATTTTCGAGCGCATTTCATCCGCCTCGTTATCAAGCGTACCCGTAACCGGGAAGCAAAGCCCCGCCGGGTTTTCATGCCATGAGCGGTCTGTATTCGCGGGAATATTCGGGTTCGGCTTCTTCACGGTTATTTCGGAGGTGACATAGCTTACCGTTTTGCCGCTCCCCGATGAAACGGAGGCTGTGCTACCGGCGGAGGAGGTATCGGTCGATGAGGTCTCGGTCGATATTATCTCCGATGAGGTCACATCGGTATCGCTCGTTCCGCCCTTGCTATTATCGGTGCTGCCCTTATCCTTTCCGCAGGCGGAAAGCGAAAAAATCAATACTGCCGTTAATAATACCGTCAATATTCTTTTCATATTTCTGTCCTTTCAGCGGCATAATCAGCCGAAATTGCTGACTCTCTTGTTTTCAGCTTCAATAAATTCGTCCATTGCGGCGGAATGCGAGTCAAGCGTTGCCTTGACCTGCGCGGAGCCTGCCTTTTTGAGCGCGGTCACAACGCTGCCCGCTCCCGCGGAATAAGCGTAGGTACGGTTTTTAATCGAGCAGGCGTAATCAATAACCTCTTTCGCCTCGCTGCTGCAGTAAACCGAATTCATATCGTAGCTCTTTTTATCAAGCACATAGCGCAGATAGTAAGGAACGAGCGCTGCGTTCTTTGAGCCCTCGGGAATGCCGAAGGCGGTGTATTCGTACATGACCTGATATTTGGAATCGGTCGGCATGGGTACAACGCCCAAGCGGTTTCTGCTCTTTAAAGCCGACTGTCTGTTATCCTTTGCACGTGCGGAGAACGGACCGGACAGGAAGAACAGAGTCTTACCCTGATCGAACGACTGCTCGCTGTGGTTTTCAAGCAGCAAGCCCTTTTCCTGCATCTGCAGTGTGGTCTGCCAGGAGGAGATAGTGCTGTTGAGCTTTGAGCCGTTTACAAATTTTCCGGTGCTCGAATTGTAATTGATTATATAGCCGCCCATTGCACGGACATACGAATCTCCGTACTCAAAGGTTGCGCCGGAATAGCCCGATTTATTTTTGTTTGCGTTTACAAACTGCTCGCACATAGACCAGAATTTTTCCCATGTCCATGCCTTCGGGTTTTTCTTCCAGATTTGATACGGATCCTCCATTTCGGCGTCCTGCAGCGCCTTTTTGTTGTAATAGATGACCGAAACATCCGAAATAGCGCTGTCGTTAAGATTTACGGCGTAGCACTTGCCGTTAAAGGTATAATCCTTCATAAGCTGCGAATCCCACGCGGTGTCGTTAAAATTGTAGCCGCTGTTGGTTATCGGCTGAAGCGCGGTTATCTGCCAGCTGACATTTCCGAGCAAGCGGACAAGATCGGGTGCTTTGCCCGAGCTTATTCTGGCGCTGAGCGTTTCCTGAAAGCCGTCATAGGACACAATCTCGCACTTAACCTTGCAGCCGCTTGCCTTTTCAAACGCCTTTATAGCCTCCCCGTCCATCTGCTTCATCGGGTCGTTCCAATACATATAGGTAAGGGTCTTGCCCTTAAGCTTCGCGGGCATTTGAGCAATAAACTGATCGCGTGAAAGGGATGTGGTCTTGCCCGAATTTCCGGAATTGCCCGAGCTTGCAGAGCCTGTGCCGTTTTGAGATGAGCCGCCGCCCGACGAACCCGTTTTTGAATCGGTTAACTGTGTATCCGAGCCCTTCTTGACAGTGGAGGTTGTTACGATCACCTCGGTCGAATACTCATCCGAAATTGCCTCGGACTGACTTTTGCACGCTGCAAGCGGCAAGAGCAATGCCGCCGCCAGCAGCACGCACTGTGAACGGAAGAAGAATGATTTTTTCATGATGATTTTCCTTTCTTTATTAATTAGCCGACTATGCCGACGCTGTCGATGCTCTGCATAAATTTGCGTTGGAGAATTATATAAACCGCAACCGGCGGAATTATAAACAAAAGGCACGCGGCGGGCGGAACTCCGAAAATCAAGGAGCTTGCGCCGTTCGCTTCTCCGAAGGTCAGAAAAACCTGATCCTTAATACTGTGCACCACTACCGCAAGTGTCTTGTTATCAAGGTTATACATCATTGCGAGGTAATAATCGTTCCAATGCCATATTACCGAGAATATAAGAACGGTTAGAAATGCGACCCCGGCCGACGGGATGATTATGGTCAAAAAGGTTCTGAGCGGCCCTGAACCGTCAATATACGCCGCCTCTTCAAGCTCGCGCGGAAGCCCCCCGAAGAACTGCATGTAAATGAAGATGAAAATACCCGATTTCAGCCCCACCCCAAAAAGTGACGGCAGGTAAAAGGTAAACGGCGTTCCGAGAATATTAAGCCTCAGATCCTTACCGGTCAGGCGGTTTACAAGCCCTAAAATACCTAGGAAATCCAGCTGCTTGAAGTTTATCATGCGCGGCAGCATAAGCATTACATCGGGCAGGAGTATTGTAAGCACCAGCACAAACACAAGCGCCTTTTGAAATCTGAACTTGAATCTCGAAAGCCCGTAGGCGTACACCGCGCAGACGAAAACCTCAATCAAGGCGCTCACCATTTCGTATATTAAGGTATTGGTAAGGGATTTCACATAATCCATTGCCTTGAATGCGTCGGAAAAATTCTTCATTGTAATATTTTTCGGCACCCACACAACAGAAGGGTCTATATAATCCGCCGTTGTCCGCAGCGCATTGCTCAGCATATAAAACACCGGGTAAAGCAATATGTAGGCAAAGGCTATGAGAAAAACAAACCTGCATACAGAAACCGCCGCATTTTTATAAAACGAGGGCTTTTTTTGTAATTTCACACCGTCACCCCCTAATTCCAGCGCTTCAAAAGCAGCTTATTGTAAAGCAGCATTACAATTCCGATGATTATTCCCACACAGATAAAATATATCCAGAGCTGCGCGGAGGTGGAGTCGTATATAGTATGCCAGCGCATATCCTGCAGCGCCGAATCAACCAGCTCGCTGTTTTCAACAAAAAGCTCCACCATGGTATAGAAGACCACAAGCAGGGTTACTCTGCCGAGCATCGGGAAGGTTATGTACCAAAAGCTTTCCCACGCCGTAGCGCCTTCTACCCTGCCCACCTCGTAAAGCTGGACGGGAACGGTTTGCAGCCCCGCAATATAAAGCACTATCTGCACGCCGCAGCTCCATATGAGGTTAAAGGTGTCCGAAAGGTAGCCCATCAGCAGATTGTTTACATCACTCGGGAAATTAAGCCTTGAAAGCAGCCCCGAAAAATCTATCGGCGTGACATATGCTCCCGCCGACGCACCGTCTCCCAGTGCCGACGATATGGTAGCCGCGCTGCTGCCGCCCCCGCCGTTTAAAACATACATTACAACGCCCGATGAGATTATTACCGGCAAAAAGAATATCGAGCGCATTATCATTCTGCCCTTGAAATTCTGATTAAGAATTATCGCCAATATAAGCGAGAGGGAAACTATTATGGGCAGAGATGTGAAAACACTTGAGAGAGACGCCGCCAATCTGTCGACATAAACCGTATTTTTGAAAAGCAGCCTGTAATAATTTGAAAATCCGACGAACTTCATCTCCGGGCCGCTGCTTCCTACAGTGACAATGCTCAAGGAATATAAAACCGTCGTAATAATCGGAACCGCGACAAATACTATGACCCCGAATACCCAGGGAGCGACGAACGCTATTCCGTAGCGCCGCTTTATTGCCTCTATTCCCTTTCTTTTGTTTTTCATAGTGAAAAAACTCCTTACTGCGCCAAAGAAAAGCTCATTGCGTCAACCGTAACGCCGCCGAGCGTCACGGGATTTTCCGTGCGGTTCACAATGACCGCCGCCCCCGACGAAAATACCGTTTTACTCACGCCGTCGGCTATAATTTCGTGGCTCACCGGATACTGCTCTGCGGCAACGCGCGAAAATTCGGAAAGCCTTGAAATTATGCCCGCCGCCTTTTCCTTTTGATCCTTAAAAAGCGTACCGTAAAAGCCCGGGAACGAAGAGTTCGCAAGCTCATCGGAATACTCCGAAATAAAGGTAAACGAGGGAAGCACTCCCGCCTCGACGGATTTTAAGATCAGATTTTCCGAATTATCCGCCAAATTCACGGCTTCCGAATAAAGCGCGGTGCTTTCGGCAAATACCAGCGAATAAAACGGAACGGAAACATCAAGATTCAAATAGCCGCCGTTATCCGTCGGGGTATCGTAAACCGTGTCTGCCGCTGCCGCCGCATATCCGTTGGCGCGGCTTCCAGCCGTTTTATGACCGCTTTTATTTATCCTTTCAAATATTTCGCTCACCTGCTTTGCCACAGTGCCCTTGCGGTAATAACGGGCTTCGGCATAATCCGAATATGCCGTGCAGGACAGCGCGGCAAGCGAAATTCCCGATTTGTAATTCTTTGAGTGATCTATAAGCTTATCGGTTATATTATCAAGCGCCGAGCGCTTTAAAAGCCTTATTTTAGCGCCGCTTTCATTCGGGACCCTGAGCCCTGTGCCGAGAGTATAAAACGCCGCCGCCTGCCTGCCGGGAGTTTTTGCCGTGTCAAAGCTTTTATTCACCCCGCCGCCCGAGCTTTTGAAACGAACCGTTTCGTAATCCACATATAAATCTATTTTGTTATCGTCACAATATTTTTCAAGAGCCGAATATCCTTTTTTACCGCCGAGCCTTTCGGGGAACGAAAAGCCTCCCGCTATTTTACCGGCGTCTACGCCCGTTTGCCCGAAGCCTGTAAGCGTTACCGCAGGCGTTTTCCCGGTTTCGGACGCAAGCTCCTTCATAATTTTCTCGGCATCGGAAAAATCGGACGCCTTTGTAAGCGTTGTATAAGGAAAGCCCATAAAGAATTTTTTGGACATTGCCCCGCCCAAAATATTTACATGAAATGCCGACTGTGATCTTTCCGTATTCTTTAAAGCGCCGCTGTCGGATAAATATTTCTTATAGCGCGCCGCCATTCCGTTATAGCCGCTGTTATCTCCCGAAAGCGGGTAGAAGCCGACCGTGTAGGCTGCGGATTCATCATAGCTCTCCGCAAAAACCTTTTCATCGGTGTAATTGTTGCGCTCGGCTTCGGTCTCATCGCTTCCGCGAAGTACAAGCGAGGAATAAACCGCAGAATAATTGTTTTTAAAGCTTCCCGCCTCGGCGTTTATCCGTGCAAAGCCGTCGCCCTCCTCTATAATCGCGAAGAGTGAGTTTTCACCGTCCGCCGCACCGTAAACAGGCATGGTAAGCGCGGTTTCGTCCGCAGTATCGTCAAGAATCTTTTCCGACGCGTCTCTGCCGTAGACCTCACCCGTAAAGCTGCGTGAGGTGTTTTGAATTTCTTCATCGGTATACATAAGCGCGCCGCTGCCCGACGGAACAAACAAATATGAATTCTTATTATTGCCGTTCGGCACGGCGCAGAAATACGGAAGCACGGAAATTGAAATTATTTTTGTTTTTCCGCTTTCCTTAATATCCTTAAAGGGTACGGACACCGCAAGCGAGTCCTCCCTTAATTTAAATTCGAGTGAAATATCCGCCTCGGCATCAATAAAGTGAAAGGTCATTTTAATTCCGTCATCAATTTTTTCAACCGAATAATTGCCCTCCCCCATGCAGTCCGAATATGCCTTTGCGGTCTGTATAGATCCGTCCTCCGGAGTATAATACTCAATAAACAGCGGTGAATTGAGGTTTACGCTTGTTCCGCCGCTCAAATAGTAATTATACGGTACGGTTGACCATATATGCCCGCTTTCGTTATTCTTTAAAAGCAGTACGGAACGCTCGCTGTCCCATTCGAGGGTGTAGCTGCCGTTTGAAGCGGCAATACCGCCGTCCGCAACCTGCGTTTCGGGAACGGAATATTCTTTCACCGCGGTCTTTTTGCCGCATCCGGCAAGGCAGAAAATTAAAATCAGCGCAATTCCCGCCCGCATTCGGCGGATAAGCCTTTTATTTAAAGCAGATAACATTTTTTCTCCCCTTTGCCTATCTGTACGCGGTTTCCATGAATACGGTCACCAAAAAGCTCCAAAGCTGTGAAAGCAGAATTCCGAGCATGAATATAATGAAAATTATAAGTAGCATTGCAAAGGCGGTAAGCAGTATCGACCCCAAGAACTTCGGGAACGAAAATTCGTGTATAACCATAAGTCCAACGGTCAGTACTATACCCGTAAGCATTGCCGCTACGGTTGAAAGTCCCGAAAGCAGCGTGCTTGAGGGTGATGTTATTATGTGCGACAAAAGCGTAAACACAAGGTTGTATATTATCTGCGGCACCGTGGCATATGCCGTCACGATAAATACCTCCTTAAGTCTGCCCTTGCCCTCCATAAGAACGCATACCGCCCAGTTTGCAACCGAAAACAAAATTACCAGCCCCGCCGTTTTCACAAGCTGCAGAGCCGCGCTTGATGTGAGCGGGCTGAACGAGGTGAAACGGAAATCGCTTAACATTTCGGAAATTACCGCCGTGATATAAAACAGCACCGTAAGCGCCGCCGCTATTACAAGCGATCCCATATTCTTATATTTTATGCTGTTAAATGAATCGAACGGATGGGTCACCGTATTGAACATCAGCCGCACCTTGGCGTTCCTTATTAAAACAATCTTCTTTTTCGAGGCTTCGACCGTGAAGATCACAGCCGCGCATATAACGGCGACCGCAAGCAAAAATATCCAAACGAAATTTTTATTTATGAATTCGCTTCCGGTTTTACCGAGCGCCTGACTGTAGGTTACAAAGTCATAGCCCGCCTTCGCATATTCGCGCGCCGTTTTGTAATCACCCTCGGCGAAATATGCCTTTGCAAGCCCCCGCATTGCCAGCTGATTAGAGGAATCCTCGCGAATAACGCTCTCCCATTCGCTTTTTGAGCCCTTATAGTCGGCGGAAAGCGTTTTGCTCTGCGCCGACATAAGCGTTCTGCCGTAATCGGTGAGTGAAAATACGGTTACCGAATTATTCTGCGAATCGGCGACCGCCAGTTTATCCCTTCCGTATGCAATCGCCTCGGGAGCCGAAAAAACTCCCGCCTGCATGCCCTTGCCCTTACCTCCGCCGAACGCGGTTATAAGATTGCTCTCGGAATCGTAAACATATATTATCCCGTAGGTGGAATCCAGCGCGTAGATATAGCCCCTTTCATCGGTCTGTATTGAAGTGAAATTCTGCACTACGGTTTTATTGTTTCGCTTTTCGGTTGAAGCCTCGCCGAAATTATAGCTTCCCGCGTCGGTCTTTGTGCCGTCGGGCTTTGATTTATAAAGAATGTTAACGCCGTTAGGACTCAGCTTCTTTATTTGACCGTTTGAGGAGGCGTTATCGGTCTGCCCGGTGCAGGTATAAACAAAATCCTTTTCATCAATGCTCAAATCAAAAAACCGGTACGGCAGCTTTTTAACCGAATAGGCTCTTTTATCATCATTCTTTGTAAGCGCGTCCCACAAATACGAAAGAGTGGTAAGCGCAGAGCCCTTAACGGTGTTAGCGCCGTAAAAGCCCGAAAATTCACCGCTCGGTGCGAAAAGCAGAGCGCCGTAATAAGCGCCGTCACACAGCACATAAAGCGTCCCCTTGCTGTCCCGCTCAAGCTTTATGGGCGCGAACTTGAAGTCCTCGGGAATCAATCGCGAATCGGGTTTTGTTATTTCCCTTGTTACCCTGCCGCCGCCGTTTATTTCTATTACCCGCTCGTTTTCGGTATCCGCTATGTAAATATCATCGGAGCTCATCGGCAAAATGCCGCGGGCACCGGTTATTTCAAGCGGCTCACCGTCGGCGGAGGTAATTTTATATTCCTTTGAAAGCTTAAAGTCCCCATCAAGGAGAAACAGCCTTCCGTCAGAGGTCAGCAGATAAAAATTACCGTCGTCATCGGTCGCTATGTCGGCAATCTTCTCAATTCCCTCGGGTATTCCCATTCCCCTTATATCGGTCAGCCTTGAAACCGCGTAAACCGCGCGGGAGGAAACCGCCTCCTCTGCCGCAGTGCCGGAATAGCCGTGCGTAAAACTGCCTGTGGGAGCTCCTGCAAGCAAAACAGACTGAACGGAAGAAACAACGGTAAGCAGTGAGATACCGAGCATAAGGAGATATTTAATTTTTTTCAGGTAGCTGCGCTTCACATTTTCACCCTTTCCGAACACGGTTCAACACTATCCCTTCATACCTGCGCTGCCCATGGTTTCCACAACATTGGTTTGTGATATAACAAGAATTATTATCGGCGGAATTATCATAAGCACGGCGGCCGCCATTGCAGAGCCGGCGCGTGCAATTCCTCCCGCGGTTATCGACGATAAAACATACGGCAGCGTTTTGAGCTTTTCGCTGAAGACCGTACCCGACGGCATTGCCGACCAAAGGCTTTGGAAGGACAAAAGCATAAGGGTCATCCACGCCGGCTTTGTGATCGGCATAACTATTTTAAAATAAATGCTTACAGGCCCCGCGCCGTCTATTCGTGCGGCCTCGAGCAGACTGTCGGGCACGCTTGAATCCATATACTGCTTTATAAGGAAGACTCCGGTGGTTGACGGAATCGCAGGGAGAATATAGACCCAAAGCGTATCTATAATTTTCATATTGCTGTATATCAAATACCGCGGCACCTCAAGCGTGTACGCATTGTAAAGCAATGACAGCTGAACCACGGCAAATATTGCTTTTTTGAATTTGATATCCGTCTTCGCAAGCACATATGCCGCCATTGAAGCCACTATTATATGAAGCGCCGTTCCCGCAAAGGTTATAAACGCCGTATTGAAAATATATCGGCTGAGCGGCACACGCAGCTTTTCTATAAGAGTCGGCAGAATCACAAAATTCTCCACGGTGGGTCTGTGAACAAAAAACCTCGGCGGAAAAACAAGCAATTCGTCAAGCGGCTTGAAGGCGGTGCAGATGCAGTAAATAAACGGAAGCATAGAAAAAGCGCCCGCAAGTATCAAAAAGAAAAAATATGTAAAATTTCCCAAACGGCTGTGTGTATACCTTTTATATTCAGCGCGTTTTTTCATATCGGCGAATCCCCCTGTTTGCGTTCACTTTCCCAAAAGGTTTAAAATCTTGCCTATAAGGTATCTTGCAAATAGCATCATTAAAAACAGAACCGTTGATATGGCGGCGGCATAGCCCATTTCATACCTCACCGTGCCGACATCCAAAAGATGCGAAACCACCGTATCGACCGAATTGTTTACCGACGGATAACCCGCAAGAGCCGTTATTACCGCGCCGATCGAGAAGGTGGCCTGTATCTGCATAACCGCGCCGAAAAGCAATATGCTCTTCATGCTCGGCAGCGTTATGTACCAAAGCTCATACCACCTGTTTTTAATGCCGTCCAGGGCGCCCGCCTCATAAAGCTCGGGGTTTACATTCTGAAGACCCGCAATGTCCGCCAAAAACGAAATACCCATACTCGTCCAAAGCTGAACGATTATAAGAATCGTGAAATTATATGCCTCGTTTTTAAACCAGCTTATGGGCTCGGTTATTATTCCTAATGATATCAGAAAGCTGTTTGCATAGCCGTAGCTGTCGGATGAGAACATGGTCTGCCAAATAAAGGTTGCGTTGCCTATCATAGCCGGAGCATAGAAAATAAAGGTCAGAACCGTTCTCACCGCGGGGTTGAAATCGTTGATAAACCACGCAAGCAGATACGCCAGCAAATAGCTGAGCGGCCCTGTAACCACCGCAAACTTCAGCGTATTAACGACCGCCTTCGGGAATACCTCATCGCCGTTGAACATACGCAGATAATTTGCAACTCCGCTGAACTTCGGCAGAGAAATCATATCATAGGAAAAGAAGCTGAGTACGAGAGATGAGATAACCGGTAATACGGTGAACAAAAAGAACAGTATTAAAAACGGCGATATCATTATGTAATGCACGGCGTTTTCGCTTAAAGCACCGCGCTTTATTGTCTTGTTTTTCGTTTTATTCGACATATGCCGCCATACCTCCTTTTATTCGTATTCTGCCTTTTTCCTTATCATTTCGTTGTTTACAATGTCGCCCCATTTTATCAGGGTGTCGGTCGGATTGGCGTTCTGCTCAACCACATTCCAGTATGCCTGCTCGATTCCGCGGGTCACATAATAGCCGCCCGGCAGCTGCGGCAGATTGACCGTATTTTCCCTTTGCGAAAGCAGGGCAGGCACAATATCATTGCTCCAGTCAAGCTCCGAAAAAGCCTTATTGCTTGCGGTGGCAACCCTGCCTATCGGCCCTAATATCGATTCTACATTCTCCGAATATGCCGTCTGCGTCTCGGCGGATACCCACCATTTAAGAAACTCCCATGCCTTTTCGGTATTCTTTGAAAGCTTTGTAATTCCGCAGCCCGTGCCCTCCGCAGAGGATGAAAAATTTATTTCACCGCTGACGGTTTTAACACCCGGCAGCGTTACCGCCGTCCATCTGTCGGCAATTTCGAGCGCCGCCACCTCAATCTGGGTTATAAGGGTGTAGGGCGATATCCCCATAGGCGCGCTGCCTATTCTGAAGCGGTTGAAGAACGAATCCATAGCCTTGGGGAATTTATATTTTGTAAACCAATCGGTATATTCTATAAAGCACTGTATTTGGCGCGCCTCGGTAAGTGTGCTTATCCCCTTTTCTTCATCGTACAATTTGAGTCCGTTCTGCACAAGCACCGTCGGATAAAAGGTCGACGGCATATAAACCTGCAGATTATTGCGCTGTATTTTGGTAGCCGTTTCGGAAAATTCCTCCCAGGTTTTCGGTACTTCAAGCCCGAGATCATCGAAAATATCCGTTCTTATAAACAGCATATCAAAGGTCTGCGTATCCGGCAGCGCATATGTGCCCGATTTATATTCATACGGCTTTGTCGCGTCGCTTACAAAATCGGTTGTAACGCTGTCAAAATCCTCAAATTCCCGAAGATTTTTAAGCGCGCCGCGCATTGCAAGATTTACAGGCTCCGTTCGCGCCATCTGCAGCATAACATCGGGCCCTTTGCCCGCAAGAATACCCTGTATCAGCGTTGCGTTTACAACGCGCACCGTCACCTCGGTTTCGTATTTCGGGGTGAAGCTCTTGTTTATAAGCGCCGTCAGCACCTGCGCCTGATCTCTGCCCCAGTTTACCCAAATGGTGAGTCCGTTTTCCGAAGCGGAATCCGAAATATTATCATAATCCGCAGCAAAGGTCGAGAAAAATCTGACCGCCCCGTGCTTTATTTTCTCCGATACGGGAACGCCCACATCGGGCTCCACCGCAGAATCGCCTATAAGGTATATACGGTCAATATCAAGCGGCATATCCGCAACCGTGCCGAGCAATGCGCCGAGGTTTGTATAAGCATTGTAAAACGCGGTTTTATATTTATGCGCGGAATACGGCTTCGCAAGCATTTTCTCGAATATTTCACAGGCTCCGTTTACGGTAGATACCGCAGAGCCGCCGGTCTTCTCCTGCAGCTTTTCAATTTTATCCGCAACTCTCTTAAGCGAATCGAGGCAGTAATTCATACGACTGTCATAATCCGGAATTTGGTTGAAAAGCTCATAGCTTCTGTAGGTGTCCACCGTTTCGCCCACAAGCATTGTTATATCTATGTAAAGGTCGCCCATTGCAGAGGTTATATCCTGCAGCTCGGCGTAAATATCCGCCATTTCGCCCGAGGTTACCGAAAGCGAAAGAGTATGCTCGCCCGCGTCTATCCAAAAAAGATACGGTTCCTTATCGCCGAAGGAATAATATCTCCAGGAGGCGCTGTATTTAAATTTCATCCGCTTGGCTTCCTCAAAGGGAGACTTGCCGTCGATTTTAAGACTGCGGTAGGAAATCGCCCCTAGGTTTATATTCTGCCTGTACATTGCGGCAAAGGAATAATAGCCCGAGGTCTTAACGCTGAAGCTCCATGTAAGCGTATCCTTGCTGTCCGACCAGTTTGAACCGCCGATATAGTTGAGCTTGCCCTTAAGCGGGTCGTTCGGCGAAACCGACGGGCTTGCGTTATCCGACATCGGCACCAGCGAATTCCCCGTTTTATAATCGGCGCTTTCGCCCTCTATGCATACCGTTTCCCTATTTCCCGAGGAGCCTTCGGGCACGGTGTAGCCTTCGCTTTTTTCGGGCGGGGTCAGTCCTATATAATTAATGTCTGCCGTTCCCTTTGTTACGGTAAGCGTGAGCGTATGCCTGCCGCCTGCAAGAGCTATACCATACGGCTCGTTTTCCGTACCGGTCATATCCTCCGCATAAGCGGATATCGCCTTCCCCGACAAAACCTGCTCCGGCGCTATTTCGTTTCCCGCACCGTCAAAGCGCTTCTCGGAGTTTTCCCAAAGACCGTGAAAAATAAGTCTTTGAGCCTCGGAAAACGGCAGCCTGCCGTCGATCCTGAGCTCCAGCTCCAAATCGCTGCGGCTTTTAAGCACATAATCCATGTATAGGAAATAAACCGCGTCATGAGGAGCGTCAAAATTATATGTATAAGAATCTCCGCTTTTATATTCTTTTTTATCATTTAAAAGAGCTATGCTTTCGTCGGCGTCCGGCATTTCGGTTTCGGCATAAGCCCTGTATCCGTCAGCCGTCCGAGCGGCTGCGGCAGAAACGCCCTGTTTGACAGTATTGCCTATATCGACTTCGGAATTAACGGTCAAAATAAATAAATTCAGCGCCGTCACAGACGATAAAAGCCAGCATAACAATCGTTTAGTTTTCACCGATAGCTCACATTCCCTTTCATAATTTGCGGAGTATTTTAAAAAAACACTTTTCCCGATACATTAATTTTACATATTAAACTGTATTTTTTCAATATTATATATTGCCCGTTTTATATAATTTTTTCGCACAATATCCAACACTTTTTCGGGTATCGGAAAAAGCCGTCTTCCGACACAAATAAATTACATTATTAAAAAAAAATGAATTTTTCAAAAAAATGGTGACATCGCCCTTAAATAATGATATAATATCATCATATATGTAAAAGGGGGAAGTATGCCTTGAAGCTGCTCGCGATTGACGGCAACAGTATTATAAACCGTGCGTTTTACGGGATAAAGCTGCTCACCGCAAAGGACGGCACCTATACAAACGCGGTGTACGGCTTTATAAATATTTTGAACCGACTGACAGAGCTTGAAAAGCCTGACGGCGTTGCGGTGGCCTTCGACCTTAAAGCCCCTACCTTCCGCCATAAAAAATATGCGGAGTATAAAGCGGGCAGAAAGGGTATGCCCGAAGAACTGGCACAGCAAATGCCTATCATGAAGGAGTGGCTGACCTTAGCGGGCTACACCTGCATAGAGTGCGAGACCTACGAGGCGGACGATATTTTAGGCACGCTTGCCGCCCTTTGTGAAAAGAGCGGGAACGAGTGCGTTATAGCCACGGGCGACCGTGATTCCTTACAGCTTGTTTCAGATACCACAAGGGTTTTGCTTGCCGCAACCAAAATGGGCAAGCCCGAAATTATAAATTACGATAAAGCGGCGCTTTTTGAGCGCTACGGGCTTACCCCGCCCGAGATGATAGAGCTTAAAAGCCTTATGGGGGACTCATCGGATAATATTCCCGGTGTGGCGGGCGTGGGCGAAAAGACCGCGACCAACCTTATAACCCGTTTTCACAGCATAGATAATATTTACGAAAGCCTTGAAACGCTTGATATTAAGGAAAGCGTGCGCAAAAAGCTGGAGGCGGGGCGCGAGAGCGCGTATTTAAGCCGTGAGCTCGGCACCATATGCCGCGAGGCTCCCATAAATCCCGATATTTCGCACTACAAAATAAAACCGCGAAACGACGCGGAGTTAGCGCGCCTTATGACCCGACTTGAATTTTTCAAGCTTATGGAAAAAATGGGGCTGAAGCCCGATAATTCCGGTATGCAGCTGAGCCTTGATATGTCGGATAAAAAGAGCTTTAAATTCATAGAAAACGCCGACATTAAAAATAAGGCGGATATATATATTGCGGACGGAGAGATCATAGCGGTATCGGGCGATACGGTCACGGTTATATCCGACGGCGAGCTTGAAAAGCTGCTTAAAGACGGCGGCATAAAAAAGCGGGTGCACGACTTTAAAAATTTAAGCAAGAAATACTCCGATATTGCGGGAGTGCGCTTTGATACAATGCTTGCGGCGTATCTTTGCAATCCGTCGGCTTCCTCCTATGCGACCGACAGGATAATTGCCGAATACGCGCCCTATGAGCCTGAAATTGAGGGCGAAACGGACGAATTTATTAAAAGCGCCTGCCTTTTCTCGCTTGCCTGCGATACGCTGGAAAACGAGCTTGAAAAAACGGGGCAAAAAAAGCTTTTTGATGAAATTGAGCTGCCGCTGGCAAGGGTGCTCGGCGAAATGGAGCTTTGCGGCTTTTCGGCGGATGTAAACGGGCTTAAAGCCTTATCAAGCGAGCTTGATACCCGAATAAAATCGCTTGAAAGCGAAATATATTCGCTCGTGGGGTATGAGTTTAACCTAAATTCACCAAAGCAGCTGGGCGTGGCGCTTTTTGAAAAGCTGGGACTGCCCGCCAAAAAGAAGACCAAAAGCGGCTACAGCACGGGAGCCGAGGTGCTGGAGGGGCTTAAAAACGAGCACCCTGCGGTATCGCTGCTGCTTAATTACCGTCAATTGGCAAAGCTTAAATCCACCTATGCCGACGGCTTGCAGGAATGCATAGCAGAGGACGGCAGAATACACTCCACCTTTAACCAGACAGAGGCGCGCACGGGCAGAATAAGCTCGCTTGAGCCGAACCTGCAAAATATTCCCGTGAGAACGGCGGAGGGTAGGCGGCTGCGCGAGTATTTCAACGCGCCCGCAGGCAGAGTTCTTTGCGACGCTGACTATTCGCAGATTGAGCTGAGAGTGCTTGCAAGTATGTCGGGAGACGCGAATATGATAAACGCTTTCGGCAGCGGAACGGATATTCACACCGTTACCGCCTCACAGGTTTTCGGGCTGCCGCAGGATATGATAACCCCAGAGCTTCGCAGCCGCGCAAAGGCTGTTAATTTCGGCATTGTGTACGGAATAGGTGCGTTTTCGCTTTCAAAGGATATAGGCGTTACAAGGGCGGAGGCGGACAGATATATTAAGAGCTATTTAGCGGCGTATCCCGGCGTTGCGGCGTATATGGAAAAAGCGATTGAGGACGCAAAGAAAAACGGCTACGTTACCACGCTTTACGGCAGGCGGCGCTATATACCCGAGCTTTCAAACTCAAACGGGAATATGCGTGCCTTCGGGGAACGGGTTGCAAGAAACGCGCCTATACAGGGCACGGCGGCGGATATTATAAAAATAGCTATGATAAAGGTATCGCGCAGCCTTAAAGAAGAATTTCCCACGGCAAGGCTTATTTTGCAGGTACACGACGAATTGATAGTCGAGTGCGATGAAAGGGACGCCGAGGGCGTGTGCGCGCTGCTTGAAAGAGAAATGGAAAGCGCCGCAGATTTAGCGGTAAGGCTTACCGCCGAGGCGCATTTCGGAAAAACTTGGTTAGAGGCGAAGGCGTAAATGAAGGTTTTATTCGTTTGCACGGGAAACACCTGCCGCAGCCCTATGGCAGAGGGGTATCTGCGCTCAAAGCAGCTGCCCGGCATTACGGTGGAGAGCCGCGGTCTTGCGGCGAACGGCGCGGGGGTAAGTATTAATTCACGCATTGCCTGCGCGGAAAAAGGAATAGATATAAGCGGGCATATATCGAGGCAGATAACCGCGGAGGATATAATGTCGGCAGATAAAATCATATGCCTGTCCCCCTCGCACAAGGCGGCGCTTTTAAGCGCGGGTGTGCAGGGCAGCAAGCTGTTTTTACTGGGCGGCGGCATTTCCGACCCATACGGCGGGGATATTGAAATTTACAGAAAGTGCCGAGATGAAATATTCGCGGCGATAGATAAACTGATAGCCGACGGCTTTTTTGCCAAATTTAAAATATTACCTATGGAGCAGCGCCACACAGCGGCTGTGGCAAAGCTTGAAAAGGACTGCTTTTCAGAGCCTTGGAGTAATGATAGCATACGCGAGGCGGCAGAGCACGGCACGGAATTTTTCGTTGCCGAAAATGCAGAGCACCTGCTCGGCTACATAGGCATAAAGCCGGTGCTTGACGAGGGGTATATTACCAACGTGGCGGTTTTTCCGCAATACCGCAAAAAGGGCATTGCCACCGCGCTTATAAAGCGGGTGTTTGAGCTGGCGCAGGAAAAAAAGCTTGCCTTTGTGAGCCTTGAGGTGCGGTTATCAAACAGCGCTGCCATAGCCCTTTACGAAAAAGCGGGCTTTAAAGAGGAAGGACGGCGGAAAAGCTTTTACCGCAACCCGCGCGAGGACGCGCTTATTATGACAAAGAGGTTTTAATTCTTTTATGAAGATATTAGCTATTGAAAGCTCCTGCGATGAAACCGCCGCGGCGGTCACCGAGGGGCGGGAAGTTCTTTCAAATATAGTGGCCACGCAAATAGCCGAGCATAAAATTTACGGTGGCGTTGTGCCGGAAATCGCCTCCAGGCGGCATACCGAGGCCATATCCGCCGTGGCAGACGAGGCGCTGAAAGCGGCGAATATCGGGTATAATGATATTGACGCGGTGGCGGTCACCTTTGCCCCCGGGCTTATAGGGGCGTTGCTTGTGGGCGTTAATTTTGCCAAAGGGCTTGCAATGGCGCTTAATAAACCGCTGATACCCGTGCACCATTTGCGCTCGCACATTGCGGCGAATTATATTTCTCATTCCGAACTTAAGCCCCCGTTTCTCTGCCTTTTGGTATCGGGAGGGAACACGGTTTTAGCGGAGGTTACCGATTATACGAAATTTAAAATAATAGGCGAAACGCAGGATGACGCGGCGGGTGAGTGCATGGATAAAGCGGCGCGCTGCTTAGGGCTTTCTTACCCCGGCGGCGTAAATCTTGATAAAACCGCAACCGTAGCGGATACCGGGAAATACCCCCTGCCCCACCCCCACGTTTCCACGGGCGAGTTTGATTTCAGCTTTTCGGGGCTTAAAACCGCAGTTATGAACCTTGTAAACAACACCTCGCAAAAGGGCGGGGAAATAGATGTTCCCGTGCTTTGCGCCACGGTAAGGCAGCGGGTTTGCAACATGCTGATATCTGCAACGCTTGCCGCAGCCGAGAAAACAGGCTTTAAAACCATAGCGGTTGCGGGCGGTGTTTCGGCAAACAGCGAGCTGCGCGCAAGGCTTAAAGCGGAGTGTGAAAAAAGGAAGCTTACCCTTTACTACCCCGAGCTTAAATATTGCGGCGATAACGCGGCAATGGTGGGTGTGCAGGCGTATTACGAATTTAAGGACGGCAACACAGCGGGAGCAGAACTGAACGCCCATGCTACTATGCCGATAAATTACAGATAAAAGGAGCTTTGTTTATTTATGGGAAAAACACTTCTTATAGTCAACCCCTGCTCGGGCAGGGCTAAAATGAAAACCGAGCTTTTAAACGTTGTGAACATACTCTCGGCTGACGGCTCGCTTGTCACCGTTTACCCCACAAAGGCGCGGGGCGACGCTACCGAGTTTGCAGCCGGCGTAAAAGAAAACGAGTATGAAAAAATAGTGGTTTGCGGCGGCGACGGCACCTTAAACGAGGTTATAACCGGAATTATGCGGTCGGGTATTGCCTGCACCCTCGGTTACATTCCCTCGGGCACGCTTAACGAGTGGTCCTCGGGGCTGCACATTGCCCGCAGTATTAAAAGAGCGGCGGAGGATATTACCACCGGTAAAAAAATACGCCTTGACATAGGCAAATTCGGGGATAAGTATTTCTCCTACACCGCGTCCTTCGGCGCGTTTACCGACGCTTCGTATTCCGCCCCGCAGGATGTTAAAAACGTGCTGGGTCAGGCGGCTTACTTTTTTGAGGGAATAAAAAGCCTCGGCAACATAAAGCCCATTCACCTGAAATTTAAGACCGACGCCTATGAAACCGAGGGTGATTTTCTTTTCGGCGCGGTTTCCAACTCAATGTCGGTGGGCGGCATAGTAAAGTTCGATCAGTCCGCCGTAAAGCTGAACGACGGCGAGTTTGAGGTGCTGCTTATACGCAACCCGGATAACATTTTAAAGCTGCAGCCGATAATAGACGGCATTTTGAAGAAGGACTTAAACCGCGAGGGTATAGAGTTCTTCACCGCAAAAAACATTACGGTAACGGGCGGCGCGGGAATGTCCTGGACGCTTGACGGCGAGTACGCCGCAGGCAGCGAGGAAGTCAATATCACCAATCTGCACAACGCAATAGAGCTTATAGTTCCGCAATAATAAAAAGTTTTAAGGGAGTTTTGATATGTTCACCAGAGATATCGGGGTAGACTTAGGCACCGCCAATACCCTTGTTTGCGTAAAGGGCAAGGGAATTATAATGCGTGAGCCGTCTGTTGTGGCTTACGATATAAGAAACGACGCAGTGCGCGCCGTGGGCACCGAGGCTAAGGAAATGATAGGCAGAACGCCGGGGTCAATAGTCGCCGTGCGCCCCTTGAAGGACGGAGTTATAGCCGATTTCGACGTTACCGCCGCAATGCTTAAAAGATTTATACGCCAGGCGCTTAAGGGCTCGGTTTTCTCAAGAGTCAGAATGGTTGTGTGTATTCCGGCAGGCGTTACCGAGGTTGAAAGCCGCGCAGTTTACGACGCGGCAAAGCAGGCGGGCGCTACCGATGTCGATTTGGTAGAGGAGCCTATGGCGGCGGCGGTAGGCGCGGGACTTCCCGTGTGGGACGCGGCCGGCAGTATGGTAGTGGATGTAGGCGGAGGCACAAGCGAGGTTGCGGTTATTTCCCTCGGAGATATCGTGACGGCGCAATCGGTGCGTATTGCGGGGGACGACCTTGACGAGGCAATAATTGCCTATGTGAGAAAAAAGCACAATTTGCTTATAGGCGAGCGCACCGCCGAGCAGATAAAAATAGACATAGGCTCTGCAAAGCCCTACGATAATGAAACATCGGTTGAAATTAAAGGGCGCAACCAGGTGGACGGGCTTCCGAAAAACGTTATTATAACGTCGGAGGAGGTGCGAAACGCCATGGCGGACCCGATCTCGCAGATAATTGACACCGTGCGGCTGACCCTTGAAAAAACCCCGCCGGAGCTTGCCGCCGATATTATAGACCGCGGCATAACCCTCACGGGAGGCGGCGCGCTGCTGCGCGGCTTTGCCGAGCTTATAGCCGAGGAAACGGGTATGCCGGTATCTATTGCGGCAAACCCGCTTGACTGCGTGGTTTTGGGCACCGCAAAGCGGCTTGAGGCTGACAGCGGCTTTGATAACTACGTTTTCCGCCGCGGTAAACGTTTCAGATAAAATAATTTTGGAGGGCGAAAAATGCGATTTTTCTTTCGCAGCCGTGGGTTTAAAATAATTGTTGCCGTTGCGGCGGCGCTTATAGCCGTCTCGGTGATATTCGCCTTTTTCGGCAGCAGAATGTCGCCGCAGGCGGATATTATGGGCACTCTTACCGCACCCTTCCGCTCGGCGGCGGAAAAGGTGACCGGCGCCGTTTCCGATTTCATTAACGCCTACTCAAACGGCGAGCAGCTGGCGCTTGAAAACGCCGAGCTAAAAAGCGAGGCAGCCGAGCTTAAAAAAAAGCTTGCGGAATATGAGCAGGCGGTAGAGCAGAACGAGTTTTACAAAAACTACCTTGAAATTAAGGATGACCACAAGGACTTTAAGTTCACCCCCGCAACCCTTATTTCGCGCGACCGCGAAGACCCTTATAAGGGCTTTGTTATAAACAAGGGCTCTGTAAACGGCATTTCTGCACACGACCCGGTCATAACAGAGGAGGGATTGGTCGGCTACATAGGCGAGGTAGGTCTTACATCCTCAAAGGTAGTGACCATTTTAAGCGCGGAATTAACCGCCGGTGCACTTGACAACCGCACAAACGATTCCGGTGTTGTATCAGGTACAATTGAGCTTGCCAAAAAGGGCGAGACCAAGTTCTTCAACCTTTCGCGCTCCTGCAATATCGCCGTGGGCGATTACGCCGTAACCTCGGGCGAGGGGGTATTTCCCGCGGGACTTTTAATAGGCACTATACAGTCAATAGGCAGCGATAAATACAATACATCGATTTATGCCGACATAAAGCCCTTTGCCGATATCGATAACCTTAAAAACGTTATGGTCATAACCGAGTTCAGCGGACAAGGGGAAATCGGGAAGTAATTCAGAATGCGGAATTATACAGTAATAAGCTTCATTAAAAAAAGGAGGAATGGTTATGAACGAAAAGCGGAGCGTTAAAACGGCTGTTATAAGCTTTTTTCTGTTCTCACTCCTCTTTTTGCTGCATTACTCCGATGTAATAAGCATAAGCATAAAAACCGCCACTCCCATAATTCTTTTGCCGCTTTTATGCGCGTTTTCAATGTTTTCGACTCCCGCGGTGTCTGCCGCAACGGGGCTTGTTTTGGGCATCTGCATGGATTCCGCCGCAAGCGGCACGCTTTGCTTTAACGCAGTGCTTTTAATGCTTTCCGCGGCATTGATTTCGGCGTTTTCCTCCCGCCTTTTCAACCGCAATCTCCGCTCTGCGGCGCTGCTGTCGTTTTTGCTGACCCTTATTTATTTTATTCTGCGCTGGCTTATTTTCTATGCGTTTACCGTAGGCGCGCAGGATAATCTTACCTACCTTTTGCATTATGCATTCCCGAGCGTTGTTTATACCAATATATTTATTTTTCCTTTTTATTTTTTATATAAGAAGTTAGGCTGACCGAAGCCTAAGAAAGGAGGCAGCTTTTAGTGCCGTTTCAGAAAAAAAATCAAACAAGACTTACCGTGCTTTCGGTATTTATGATTTTCGTGCTGCTGCTTTACGCCGCGAGAATGTATTCGGTACAGATCATCCACGCGGCTGAGTATACCGATAAAAACGACGGAGCCGCCTCTGTAAGAACGGCGGTTTTAAAGGCGCGCCGCGGCGAGATTCTCGATTGCTACGGCAGGCAGATAGCCGTAAACCGCGATGGCTACAATGTGGTTTTCAACCGTGCCTATGTTAAGAATGACAGCTTAAACAATGTAATTTTAACACTTATAAAGCTTTTTGAAAAACAGGGCGTTAAATGGAAGGACGAAATGCCGCTTAATATGACCGCTCCCTACGGCTTTAAGGAGGGTGAAAGCACCGATAAGCTCATTTCAAAGCTTAAGCTTGCACATTACGCCACGGCAAAAAACTGCCTTGACGCCGCAATTGAAAAATACGACCTTAAAAATTACACGCCTGACGAGCAGCGCAAAATAGCCGGCGTGCGCTACGGAATGGACATAGCCGACTTTTCGATCTCCTATCCATATACCTTTGCGGAGGATATTCCCACAGAGCTGATGCGCAAGGTCTCCGAAGCAGGCTTTATGCTTTCGGGCGTATCGGTCGAGGTGGTGCCCTTCCGCGAATATCCCGACACCTCTCTTGCCGTCAACCTTATAGGCACGGTAGGGCCCATATTCGCAGAGGACTGGGAGGAATACAAGAAAAAGGGCTACTCCTATGACGACAAGGTCGGTAAAAGCGGAATTGAGAAATGGGGAGAGGAATATCTCCGGGGAACGGACGGTGAGATCACCTACCGAATCGACCAAAACGGAAATATTATTTCAAGCGAAGTAACACAGGAGCCGGTTGCGGGGAAAACCGTAATGCTGACTCTCGATAAAAAAATGCAGCGCCGTGTGCAGGATTCTATTGCGAACACCGTTAAGGAGCTGCAAAGCAAGGGCGGCACGGCGGTTGCGGGAGCGGCGGTCGCGATACACATTGAATCCGGCAAAATAATCTGCGCCGCGAATTACCCGACCTACGATTCTGCAATTCTAGGCAAAAATTACGAGGCGCTTACCAAGGATCCCGTAAAGCCGCTTACCGACCGCGCGTTTCAGGGCGTTTATCCTATAGGCTCAACCATAAAGCCGGCGGTTGCCGTGGCCGCAATGGAAAACGGGCTTTACCATGTGGGAGAAACGGTGAATTGCGTAAGAACTTATAAATACTTTGATGATTATAAACCTAACTGCATGCACTATCACGGACCTATAGCTCTTAAAAACGCGCTGGCAAAGAGCTGTAACTATTTCTTTTTTGAAATGGGTAAACGAATAGGTGCAACCCGTCTCACCGATTATTTCAAGCAGTTCGGTCTCGGCGTTGCCACAGGCGTTGAGGTGGACGACAGCAAGGGAATCCTGAAAAAAGCCGATTCAAACGGCGGCGGCGATACCCTGCAGTTTGCAATCGGTCAGTTAAACGCTTTTACACCGCTGCAGCTCTGCAATTATGTCGCGACCCTTTCAAACGGCGGTACGCACTACCGCGCAAGCCTTATAAGCAAGATAGTATCCTACGATATGTCGGAAACCTTTGATGAAAGCGCACCGGAGGTCATGAATAAGATAAAAATATCCGATACCACGCTTAATGCCGTTAAGGAGGGTATGCTTTCTGTTACAGAGGACGGTACAGGCCGCGCCGCACTCGGCAACTACCACATAAAGGTGGGCGGTAAAACCGGTACGGCACAGGTAAACGGCAAAGCGGATCACAGCCTGTTCGTAGCCTTTGCACCCTTCGAAAATCCCGAGATCGCCATATCGGTGGTTTTGGAGAACGGCGCTTCGGGATTTGCCGCCGGCGGAATAGTTAAGGATATACTGGACGCCTACTTCTACGGCAGCGGCTCAGCTGATAAAAATACAGTTCCTTTTACAGTGCTTAACTGATTGACAAAAATATCCGATTGTGATAAAATGAAAGCGAGGTTTTTTAATGAGTCAGATTTTTGCCGTCACCTCAGGTAAGGGCGGCGTAGGTAAATCCACCGTTTCGGCAGGTCTTGCATTTGCCTTTTCGGGGCTTTCAAAAAAAACCCTGCTTGTTGATATGGACGAAGGGCTCCGCTGCCTCGACATTATGCTCGGTGTGGATAGCTCTGCGGTATTTGACCTTTCCGATATACTTATGGGCAAGGATATGGCGGATGCGGTCTACAAGGTGGGAGAAAGCAATAATTTGTTTCTTGTTCCGGCCCCCTCAGATGTTGGAAAAATTGACGCATTCGCTTTTTCGGGTTTTGTGCGCGAAGCGGAAAAGGAATATGATATTATTATATTCGATTTCCCCGCCGGTATGGATTTTTCGCTTTACACCTGTTTGCCTAAGGGAGCGCTTTTCCTGACGGTGGCAGTTCCCGATCCTGTCTCGGTACGGGACGCGGCAGCGGTAAGCGAGAAGCTTTCCGGGCTTTCCTGCTCATCAAGGCTTGTTATCAACAATTTTAAATACCGCCTTGTAAAGCGCGGGATCTTCCGCAATATCGATGATATTATCGACAGTGCGGGCTTAAGACTCTTAGGCGTTGTACCGTCAAGCGAGGAGCTGGCGTTTCTCTCGGTCACGCATCGCATAAAGCCGAACGGCAGACCTATGCGGGCATTTAAAAGAATAGCCGTAAGGCTCTGCGGTGAAAGCGTTCTGCTGCCGCAGCCTAAAAAAATATAAAAAAGGGGTATAAAAAATGACAATTGCACTTATAGCACACGACGCAAAAAAAGAACTTATGGTTCAGTTCTGCATTGCATACTGCGGAATTTTGAGCAGATATAATCTGGTTGCCACCGGAGCTACCGGTAAAACCGTTTCCGAGGCTACCGGACTTAACATAGTTAAATTTTTGGGCGGCTCGCAGGGCGGTGCACAGCAGATAGCCTCACGCATCGGCTGTGATGAGATTGATTTATTGCTTATGTTCCGCGACCCGCTGAATCCGAAGCCCAACGAGCCTGACGAGCGTGCTCTTTTAAGGCTTTGCGATGTGCATAATATTCCGGTCGCCACCAATATTGCCACCGCCGAAATGCTTATTCACGGGCTTGAGCGCGGCGACCTTGACTGGCGCGAGATCGTAAAGAATAATAAATAATTTCCGGAGCAAATACTTATGGCAGAAATTAACCGCGCCGTTAAGGGCACGGGCGATGTTTTACCGTCAGACAGCTATAAATGGCAGTTCGTTGAGGGTAAAATGCTTGAAACCGCCCGCCTTTACGGCTTTAATGAGATAAGAATACCGGTTTTCGAACACACCGAGGTCTTCCGCCGCAGCGTCGGGGATACCACCGATGTCGTGCAGAAGGAAATGTATACCTTTGACGATAAGGGCGGGCGCTCTGTAACCCTGCGCCCCGAATTTACCGCCGGAGTTATAAGAAGCGCCATTGAAAAAGGGCTTGTAAACGGCGCACTGCCGGTTAAGGCGGCGTATGTGGGCGGCTGCTACCGCTACGAAAAGCCGCAGGCAGGCAGACTGCGCGAATTCCACCAGTTCGGCGTTGAGTGCATAGGTGCCGCTTCCCCTTCGGCTGATGCAGAGGTTATAGCTTTAGCCAAGCAGGTGCTTACCGCCGTGGGAATTGAAAAAATTTCGCTTGAAATAAATTCAATAGGCTGCCCTGAGTGCCGCAAGGATTATGTTGCGGCACTTAAAGATTATTTCAGGCAGCATATTGACGAATTGTGCGATACCTGCCGCGACAGGTTGGATCGCAACCCCATGAGAATACTTGACTGCAAATCACCCGTATGTAAAAAAATTGCGGAAGACGCACCGGTCGTGACCGATTATTTATGTGATGACTGCCGCGCTCATTTTGAGGCGGTGCAAAAATATCTTACTGCCGAGGGCGTTGAGTTTACCGTTAACCCGCATATAGTGCGTGGGCTTGATTACTATACCCGCACGGTGTTTGAGTTCGTTTCCGGCGATATAGGCGCGCAGGCAACGGTTTGCGGCGGCGGCAGATACGATGGGCTTATTGCCCAAATGGGCGGACCCTCCGTTCCGTCGCTCGGGTTTGCTATGGGCATTGAGCGCATAATGCTGCTGCTTGAGGCACAAAAAACCGAGCTGCCGAAACCCACCCCCTGCGATATTTATATTGCCGCTATGGGGGACAACGCAGCGCTTAAAGCCGCCGAACTCTGCGCGCGGCTGCGGCAGGACGGCTTCTCGGCGCAAACCGATATTTGCGGCAGAGGGCTTAAAGCGCAGATGAAATACGCCGATAAAACGGGCGCGGAATTTACCATGGTTTTGGGCGATGACGAGCTTGAAACAGGTAAAGCCCGCCTTAAAAATATGGCAAGCGGCAGCGAAACCGAAGTAAGGCTTGAAAGCCTTGCAGACGAACTGCTTTCCGCTATACATTCCTCCGCACTTGATAATCTTGCGGACAGTATTTTAAAGCAATAAATTTTTCAGGCAATCCTTCGGTTGCCTAAGAGGTGTTTAAGGTTGAAACTTGACAGAATGAACGGTATGAAACGCACCGACTATTGCGGCACGCTCACAAAGGAGAAAATAGGTGCAGAGGTAGTGGTTGCAGGCTGGGTGCAGCGGCAGCGCGACCTCGGCGGGCTTATATTTGTTGACCTTCGCGACCGCAGCGGAATAGTGCAGTTGGCGTTTGACGATACAACGGACAAGGCGGTTTTTGAAAAAGCAACCGCGCTTCGCAGCGAGTTTGTGGTTATGGCAAAGGGCAAGGTTCGTATGCGCTCATCGGTTAATACCGAAATTCCCACGGGGGATATTGAAATTGAAGTAACCGAGCTTAAAATTTTGGGCGCGAGCGAAACTCCGCCCTTTGAAATTTTGCCCGAGACCGGCGTTAAAGAGGATCTGAGGCTTAAATACCGCTACCTTGACCTGCGCCGCGCGCCGCTACAGCGCAACATTATGCTGCGCCACAAAATAGCCAAGGTAACGCGCGATTATTTTGACGAAAACGGATTTATTGAAATTGAAACCCCTACCCTTATTAAATCCACCCCGGAGGGCGCACGTGATTATCTTGTGCCTTCCCGCGTTCATAAGGGCAGCTTTTTTGCCCTGCCGCAGTCGCCGCAGCTTTACAAGCAGCTGCTTATGCTTTCGGGTTTTGACCGCTACATTCAGCTTGCCCGCTGCTACCGCGATGAAGACCTGCGCGCCGACCGCCAGCCCGAATTTACACAGATAGACCTTGAAATGTCATTTGTGGAAAAAGAGGATGTTTTCGCGGTTGCCGAGGGCTATATGAAACGTCTGTTTAAAGAAATTCTCGGTGTGGATATTGAAACTCCCCTGCCGCGCCTTACCTATACCGAAGCTATGGAAAGCTACGGGTCGGACAAGCCCGACACCCGCTTTGATATGAAAATTAGGGATATCTCCGATATAGTTGAAAGCTGTGGCTTCGGCGTATTTGCCGATACGGTTAAAAACGGCGGCACGGTAAGAGCCGTAACCGCCAAAAACGCCGCAGGCGTGTACACGCGCAAGGAAATTGATAAGCTGACCGAGGAAGCCAAGGGCATAGGCGCAAAGGGTCTTGCCTTTATCCGCTGGGTGGAGGATGAACCTAACTGCTCCTTTGCAAAGTTTATGACTGCAGACGAAATGAAAGCTATATACGAGCGCACCGGTGCCGAAAAGGGCGACGTCGTGCTGATAGTAGCCGACCGCAAGAAAACCGTGCTTTCAGTTCTCGGCGCTTTGCGCCTTACCGTTGCAAAGCGGCTTGAAATCATCCCCGATAGGTATAACCTGCTTTGGATAACCGAGTTCCCGTTCTTTGAGTACAATGAGGAAACCGGTAACTGGGACGCTATGCACCACCCGTTTACAAAACCGCTTGACGAGTGCATACAGTACCTTGATTCCGCCCCTGAAAAGGTTTTTGCCGACGCATACGATTTGGTGCTTAACGGCATTGAGCTGTCGAGCGGCTCTATACGAATAACCGACCCCGAGCTGCAAAAGCATATGTTTGAGGCGTTAGGGCTTTCCGATGAGGAGGCATACGCGAAGTTCGGCTTCTTAACCGACGCGTTCCGTTTCGGCGCGCCGCCGCACGGAGGTATGGGCATAGGGCTTGACCGCCTTACAATGCTGCTTTGCGGCTGCGATAACCTGCGTGATGTTATCGCCTTCCCTAAGGTCTCAAATTCAAGCGAGCTTATGTCTGGCGCACCGGCAGAGGTAGACAACGCACAGCTCAAGGAGCTTTCCATAAGCATTGACGGATAACGCATAATTGCAAAAAATACATTATTAAACCCGATAAATCGTTCCTACGGATTGATTTATCGGGTTTTTATGTTCCACAGTCAATACGGTCAGGGCGATGAGAGCCGCCGTTTATACAACAATTTAATCATACCGTGTGCCATGCATAATAAGCCCTCAGTCAACAGTAATTTTCAAAACCATACCTCCGTCCGCCGAGGAAGCGGAAAGCGTATACTGCGGTATCATAACGGGGCTGCCGTCGGGATCTCTGCCGCAGATTTCCGTATAATAATCATTGTGGGTATGTCCGTTAAAAACTCCTCGGATGATATCCGCATTATCGGTAATCAGCGTATATACATCCTTTGTCGCTCCCTCGGGCATATTCGGAGAGCCGACGAAATCCAAAAATTTGTTGGTGCAAAAATCCATTCCTGCTGTATTGCCCCGCAAGGATATAACCTTTTTTTCGTCCGGATTGCGGGTACAAAGCGGAACATGCACAAACAACAAAACCGTGTAACCGTTTTCCCTGGCCTGCTTCAAATCCCTCTGCAGAGGCTCCTTCTGACACGGGCGGAAGGTGTGCTCGCTGTTATCCATTTGAATCAGCATCAGCTTATTTCCCAAAACCTCCGATGAGTAGTATATGTCATGATCCCATGCTTTTTGCAGTTTTTCGAGACTGAGGCTTTGAGAAAGGCCTTCGTTGTTCACCCAATCGTGATTTCCCAATGTTACCCATGCATTCGGATTAAAATCCCAAATTTCTTTACGAAGCATATTTAAAGAAAAATCGGAGAGACTGTGAATCGTATCCCCAGTCAGAATCACCTTGTCCGCCGAAGCCGAAAGCTTCATCAGCTTTCTTAGCAGCGGCACAGAGTCACGGTAGGTTGATTCCTTCAAGTGGAAGTCGGTAATCTGTATTACCTCAAGCTGCGCGCCGCCTTTCCCGGTATTAACGGAAACCTCGCGCACCTGAATACCGTTTTCCAAGCGGTATATCAGGGAATTTTCATTCTCTGCATTTCCAAAGAGAACGGAGGATTTTTTATTCCACTCGCTTCTCACGGACACGGTGACCGCGGAAACCAAGTCGTTTAGTTTTGCTTTCGATGAATCGGACAGAGACCCGTATTCCAATGTCTGCTTTGCCGCGGCAAAGGGATTTGCCGAACATTCTTTTGTATATGCTAACCGTTGCATCCCGTTAAGGTCAAGATAGCGAATATAGCCACGCGCCGTATATTGGCGGGTGTATTTTTCCAAATCAAGCCCGACAATACACGCCGTATAAAAAATTTCGTCTTCGGTTTCTTCGTAAATTCGGTCTGCAGGGATAACCGCCGGAGTATATTTAACGGAATTATAAACATATGTGCGCCCGTACTCCAACGGACTGTAGCCGCCGTTTGAATCGTCATCGAGTATAACCGACGGCAAAACAATTGTCCCCGATTCCATAACACTGATGCCGGGCATCTTTGTTAATGCACTGCTTTGTTTAATAACATAGCGCAGTCCGATTTCTTTGGCGGTCCGAATTTCTACCCTGTCAATTATAAAGTCGCGGCCTTTATCGGTGCTGAAATCTGCATAAGCGGCGTTAAGTACGCTGCCCCTTTTTAAAGCAACAATTGATGAAACGGCATTTCCGTCAGAATCTCTCCAGCCTAAAAACAGCTTTCCGTCAAGCTCGTTATGATCTTCCTCCGAGAGTTTCAGTGTAACATCGTTATACACGGTTATGGTGTCTCCGTCATTAATACAGTCGGCAATTTCAAATGTCACAGAGCTCAGGATTTTTTCGTTTTCTCCCCCTTCGCAAAGCAATGCCACATAATTGCCCGAAGGAATAGGAGATTTTGAAAAATCAAAGGTCGGGCTTTCGCATAATGCCCGTGCCGCTGCCGAAGCCGATGGCGAGCCGCTGTAATCGGCTCTGCAAATTAATATCTCATCCTCAGGCTCGGTATTTTCACATAGAAATGAAATACTTTGCCCAAAACCGATTTTACTTGCCGAAAGTGAAATTGTTTTCTCGGGTTCTGCGGCGGAAACCGTGATATATATATCCTTTAAAACCTTCCAGCTGCCGTAGTTATCAAACAGCGTAACAACATAATTCCCGGCAGGCAGCGATTCGGTGGAAAAATCATAAGAGGTTGGTCTTGCACCCAGCACCTTATAGCCGTATCTCACATTATAATTTTTTCGCGGAGTCGGAAAAACAGCGACATAATCACCTGAAACCGCGCCGTCAAAGGTATAATGCAGCGTTTCGCCGACGGTGTAGCTGTCTTTATCAAGAGAAAAGCTTTTCGGTTTATTAGGATCGGTAATTTCAATCACAATTTCCTTGATAGCAACCCACCCGCTTTTAAAAAGTACCGCGGCATATTTTCCGCCTTTAATCGAATCGGTCGAAAATTCACAGGTTGCGGATTTGCAGAATATCGTCGCCAATCGATCGCCATTTTCACCGGTCGGGTCGGCGGTATAGTTTTTGTACCCGTCATTCAGTATAGCAATATAATAGTCGGATTGCACATTTTTAAAAGAGAAAATAATTTTTTCTCCTTTTGTATATCGGGATTTATCCACAGAAAAATCCGGTGCGTTCGGGTCTGCCACAACAGAAAACGCAATCTCCTGATATTTATACCAGCCTTCCCCGAACAACACAGCAACATAATTCCCCGGCTGCAGGTTTTGCGTTATATATGTAAGCTCGTTCGCGGTGCAGTAGATGGTGGTGCGGCGGTCGCCCTTCTCGCCGGTCGGCGAATAAACATAGTTCTTATATCCTTCGTTCATAATTGAAATATGCATTGAAGAATCGGCGTTTTCACATTTGAAAACAGCGGTTTCTCCGCGGATGAAGGAAGTTTTGCTAATTGTAAACGCAGGGGATGCGGCAGCTCCGATTGTTCCTGTTCCTTGAAAAAGACCTACCGACAAAAAAGTAATCATAAATAGTGCGATTAACCGTTTTGGTTTCATTTTCCTCGCTCTCCCGTCCGTTTTTTCGGCAGTATATATCCTGCCGCTGCTTTTATTATATTTATTAACAGCATTGATTTCAATATCGCAAGTTTGCAACAATGTATTTTTTTAACCTTTGAACGTCTGAATTGAAGTAATAAAAAAGCATCGGAGCAATTAGTTTTTAATTGCTCCGATGCCGGTTTGATTTAAAAGGTCTGTCCCGCCCTGCCGTAATGCGCTTAAAATAACCTGCGGTTTGTGCAGGTGGGTGCCCGCCGCGCGGCTTCACGCTCCCTTCTTCCGAACTCGGCACAGCCGCGGGAGGTCTGCAATCCGCCGCGCGAGCAAAGGCCCCGATTTAAAAGGTTGTAGGGCTATATAAGACGCGGTCCGCGAACAGCGCAGGACACTTTTTATTCTATATTATTATTTGTCGTCTATTTCAAAAAAATCCTCAAGACGTTCAACAAATGCGTCGGCAATCATATCGTATTCGTCATCGTCATCTATTTCGTAATAGTATTCGTCGCCGTTTTCCTCTTCCTCGCCAACCTTTACTATAACCAGCTCTCCGCTGTCATCAAGCATTTTCTGCGGGTCATCGTAAATCGGGAGCATTGCAAGGTACCTTCCTGTTTCAGTTTCAATAGCGTCAAGCACCTCAAAGGTATATTCCTTACCGTTATCATCGGATAGGGTGACAATATCCGGGTTGTATTCGTCTTTGTTCTTAATCTCGTCCATATCAGAGCCTCCTTAGTACAAATATATTTTAACCCCAAAATTCCTTTAAGTCAATGGGAACTTTTTTCTTTTTCAAGCTCAATTACCTTTTTAAACTGCGTTTCGTAAAGCAGACGGTATTTTTCGCTTTTACCGAGCAGCTCCGAGTGCGAGCCGCTGTCGGTAATAACCCCGTTTTCTATTACCATAATTTTATCCGCCGCTATTACTGTTGATAACCTGTGCGCTATAACAAGGCTTGTTCTGCCCGCCATTACAGCCGAGAGCGCCGACTGTATAAGGCTTTCCGATACCGAATCGAGCGAAGAAGTAGCCTCGTCCAAAATAAGTATTTTGGGATTCTTTAAAATTACCCGCGCTATTGAAACGCGCTGCTTTTCACCGCCCGAAAGCTTTAAGCCGCGGTTGCCTACCACCGTATCGAATTTTTTAGGCAGCGATAAAATAAAATCGTAAATATTAGCCGCCCTACAGGCGTTTTCAATCTCCTCGCGCGTGGCATCGGGCTTTGCATAAAGCAAATTTTCAAGAATAGTGCCGTTAAAAAGGTATGTATCCTGCGTTACAATGCCGATATTTTGTCGTAGGTATGCAAGCGAAAAATCTCGGACATCCGTCCCGGCTATTTTAACGCTGCCGCGGCTTACATCGTAAAGCCTCGGTATCATACCTATAATTGTGGATTTACCCGCGCCCGAGGTGCCCACTATTGCGTACATAGCGCCGCTCGGCACGGTGAAATTTACTCCCCTTAAAATTTCGTGCCCGTTTTCATAGGAAAAATGCACGCCGGAAAACTCTATTTCACTGTTATCAAGCGGAGGAGTTACGGGATTTTCGGGGTCTTTAATATCGCACTTACGGTCGAAATATTCAAAAATTCGGGTGAACAGTGCCATAGACCTTACAAAGTCCACCTCTAAATCAAGCAGCTGTCTTACCGGCTGGTAAAGCCTGTTGACAAGCGCCACCACTACCGATATATCGCCCACGGTAAGCGACGAATCGGTGTGGCTTATTATAAGGAAGCCGCCCACAAAATAAATGAGCAGCGGCGCTATTTGTATAAACATACCTAAAAAGACGCGGAACCAACTGCCCGCGCGCTGCTCGCGTATTGTTATTTTAGTGGTTTCATCGTTTATTTTGCGGAATTTTTCATATTCCGTTTTTTCCTTTGTAAACAGCTTTACAAGCATCGATCCGCTGACCGAAAGCGTTTCGTCTACCTGCTGGTTAAGCTCGTCCTGCTTTTCCTGCGCCTCGCTTACAAGCTCCCACCGCCTTCTGCCGACTGCCTTTGTGGGAAGAATTAGGAGCGGCAGCACTATAAGCCCCACTATTGCAAGCCGCCAATCGGTATAGAAAAGATAAAATACACAGGTTGCAACGGTTAAAACATTGCTGAAAACCGAAGCCAGCATACCCGATATAACCGAGCTTACGCCGTTAATATCGCTGTTCATACGGGTTATTATATCCCCCTGCTTTTCGTTTGTGAAAAAGCCGTGCGGCATATGCAAAAGGTGGTCGTACATCTGGTTTCGCATATCGTAAATTATCTTTTGCGAAATCCAGCTGTTTATGTATTGCTCAAGCACGCTTATAATCTGCGCGGCTGAAAGCACAATAAACGCCAGCACCACAAGCCCCAAAAGGGGTTTTACGTCGGCGCTGTCGTCCACTATCGCGTCAACTATTTTCCCCGTTATAATTGACGGAAAAAGCCCCAAGACCGCCGAAACGGCAAGGGCGGCGAAAACCGCGATAAACTGCAGCTTATACGGCGATAAATAGCCGAATATTCTTTTAAGCAGCGCTTTTGTCAATTTCGGCTTGTTCTGTTTTTCTTCATCTGTCAAAAACCCGCGCGGGCCGCCGCCTATACGCATAGGCCCTCTCATTCCGGGGGGCGGGGGCATCATAGGGCCCATAAGCATTTCTCCTTAAAACATATATATTTATATTTTAACATATATTTCAAACATTGTAAAGTTTTGAACAAACTGTTAATTTAACTAAAAGTTATTAAAAAGCACTTGACAAACTATAGATTATGCTTTATAATAAAACCAGACAAAAGGAAAGGAGTTGAAAACAAGGATGAGAGAGGAAGCTCCACCGGCTTACTTTTAAAATAAAATGAAAGTGGTGAATCCAGTGAAGTAATAAAAGGGCAGTCGCGGCAGGCGGCATTGAAATGATAATAAAATCTAAACGATTTTTTAATAGATAACCCGAAAAGGTGATTAAAATGATTGTGAGGAAATCACAGCACAAATAAATCAATACGGGTGATACCAATGTACTATTTATTAAACAGCTCGGTTAGCTCCAATACATAGATTTCGCGATATTTGATTGTTCTTGATATGCCAAAGGGCATTAGCACAAATTCAGTTAATATTAAAACAAACCGTTCAAGGGTTAAGTATATAGGGTTAAATAAAAGAGCTTTCTAGAATTGAATAAGTAAAAAATCTAACAGCTGCGACATATTGTGCCGCAGCTGTTTTTTGCGTTTACATTTTTTATTAAAATTTCAACTCATAATTTACCTATAATATTTTTTATACGACAGCATACAATATTACTGCAAACGCGAAAAGAAAAAACAGGAGAGAAAAACATCATGGCTAACAAAAGCGTAGTACCTGAGGCTAAAGAAGCCCTCAACCGTTTTAAGATGGAGGCTGCCAACGAGGTTGGCGTTAACTTAAAGCAGGGTTACAACGGTGACCTTACCTCCAAGCAGGCCGGTTCTATCGGCGGTCAGATGGTTAAAAAGATGATCGAATCTTACGAAAACAGCATGAAGTAAGAGTCTTTTTGACCTATCGGGCGGCACTTAATGTGCCGCCCGATTGAGCGTGCCGAAAAAATCGCCACTCTCCCCTAGTGTAACAGGACTCGAACCTACCGCGGTTTCGCTCGCCGCCTTTTAGATTGCGGCTTTGCGTTCATTTTTGCAAGGCGTTAGCCTTGCTGCAAATTTCTCGCTTCGCCGAATAAAAAATTCGGCGGCAGAAACTTTTAACCTACCGAAACAAAAAATTTTGTTATAAGACGAAGCCGACTAAACGCAGGAATACTGCCGTATTTCAAGTTTTGAGGCAATGTATTATGCAAAATTTTGTTTCGTAGGCGCGACAGGTTCGAGTCCTATCACACTACGGGAATGCCGCTCGCTCTAAAATCACAGATTTTCGGATTGCGCTCCCTACTGTTGCGGTGTCCAAAGAAAATAATCGCCTGGAGCGCGAATTTTCTTTGACCGCGTCGCCATAACGCCCTCCTTTTATCCGCCGCACAGGCACGGGAAAAACGAAAATTGCGGCGTCACCGCCGCAAATACAAATTTAAGGTTTTATCTAAATACGAAAATGTAATCCCCACGGCGCATTAAAAAGCTGCACTGTGAGGATTATAATTTATTTTATTCAAGATTAAGCCTTTTTGAAAGGAAGTGCCGCGTTATGAAAAAATATGCGGCGGCAAAAATAAGGCTGTAAACCGTGAGCAGAGCTATGAATATCTGAAAAAAGCCGACAGTAAAGGTTGCGGCCTCCATTATATCCTGAAGAAAAAACACCGCAATTATCATAATAAATGTGTTTATAACCTGAACTGCGGCGTAAAGGCTGATGTATGCCACAACCGCACCGCCTATTCTGTTTTTAAACTGCTGACCTATCGCGATAGCGGCGTAAAACATTAAAAGCGATTGGAACATACCTATAACAGCGGCGATAATAAGCTCCGCCGATATACTTATAAGCTGACCCGCAGTAAGCATCTTCCCGGCAGCTTCAAGCCCGGTGCACAACGCTTCAATAATCTCTCGAAGCGTATCGGTTCCCGCCACCATTATAAGCAGTGATGCAATGACCGATATAAAATCGATAATTATAACCAAAACCCCGCAAAGCAGCTTGCAAACGATATGCTGCGTGGCACTGAACGGCAGAGTAAAGGTCAGATATCCCTCACCCGACAAAAGGTTTTTATAAAACCGCATTACCACAACGACCATGCCCACAACAAAAACCGCGACTATTGAAAAAAAGTAGATTGTGGTGCTGATTCGCGAGGGGATTTGCAGCAGCACATTATCAGTTTTAATAAGAAGCGACAATCTGCTTAACAACGCAAAGCCCAAAACCGCCGCATACACGGGCAGAAGATTCCTGAAAAGTGAATACAACTCATATTTATACAGCTTTTTTAACATCTGAATACCTCCCTGAACAGCTCATCTACACTCTTGCCCTCACGCATACGGATGTTATCCACCGTATCGCAAAGCACAATATCCCCGCGGTTTATAAAAATAACATCGCTCAATATCTGCTCAACATCGGCGATCAAATGGGTGGATATTATGATCGTCGCATTTTCATTGTAGTTGCTTATTATCGTGCGCAGAATATAATCCCTGGTAGCGGGATCTACACCGGCTATCGGCTCGTCAAGCATATAAAGCTCTGCTTCCCTGCTCATCACCAAGATTAACGCAACCTTCTCCTGCGTTCCTTTTGAAAGAGTTTTTATCTTGCGCTTTCTGTCAATTCCCAGGCTTTCAAGCATTGCGTCCGCCCGCTCACGCCTGAAATCGGAGTAAAAATCGGCGAAATAATTTATCATTCCGTCAACCGTCATCCACTGCGCCAAAAAATTTCTGTCCGGCAAATATGATACAAGCTTTTTCGTCTCAACCCCAATAGGTTTACCGTCTATCAGCATTTCGCCCCGCGTAGGAGTCAGCAGACCGTTAGCTATTTTAATAAGCGTTGTCTTGCCGCTGCCGTTAGGGCCCAAAAGCCCCACTATTCTGCCCTTCGCCACCTGCAGATTGACAGAAGACAGCGCTATTGCGTTTTTATAAATCTTTGAAAGACCTTTGCATTCGAGAATATTCTCCATCAATTTATTCCTCCCCATTCAGTACACTGTTTAAAGCTGCGGAAATTTCACCGTCGTCAAGCCCCAGAGATTTCATGCGCGACGCAAATTCCCGAGTCTGCTTTAAAACATATTCGGTTCTGAACGCCGCTATTTTCTCTGTATCCTCTGTAACATAGCGGCCTTCCCCGCGCCTGACATAAATTATTCCGCCGTCCTCCGCAGTCGTAAGCGCGCGCTGCATCGTGTTCGGATTCACTCCTGCCTCAAGCGCCAAATCACGCACCGCGTTCAACCTGTAGCCCGGCGGATATTCCCCGCTTATTATCTTCAGAACAATTATATCGGCAATCTGCTGAAAAATCGGCCTGTCTGTCGAAAAGCTCCAAGCCATCCTATCACCTCGCTGTATTATTACGCTAATACAATAATACAACATGCATTTCAAAATGTCAAGAAAAATATCGGGAAAAATTAAAAAATGTATGTGTTAAAATGATGCAACCCGATAAAAAGAGAAGTTAACCTCCGAATATGGTATAATGAATTCACCCCAAAACCAAATACCGAAAGGAAGTAACTTCTCATGAATATAGTAACCGGACCGATGTCAATAAAGCAGACGGCAAAAAATCAAACAGGCATAAACAACACCTTCTTTCGGTTAGGAGAAGGATCGTTATTATGTGAATGAGGTCTGACAAATATGAGAGCCGAACAGATATGTGCAATGAGTCGAAAAGTGCTTGTTTTAAGTAATGAAACACATTGTGTGATTTCGTCTCGCACTCATAAGAATAAGCCTGCACCCGCCGCGGCGGGTGCAGGCTTATTGTATACGGAGCTATTTTATGAGGGCGTTTATGGAATTTACAAGATCCTTATTCCGTGTAGCGGAAATGTTATTCAGGAAAAGAAGGTCCTTTGCCTTAACATCGATACAGAGCTGCGGAATCGAATTATAGGTCTTGCCGCCGAATACCGTGCCGGAGAAATATCTGTAGTCGACAATATAAACCGTCTGATAATTCGGAACCAGCAACGGTGCAAACGCATTTCCGAACGATTCCTTCACAAGCACGCAAACAGAGCCGTCGTTCTTTGCGGGGTTATTTATAATGCTGAACGGACGGTCGCCCTTTATAAATGTGAGATATTTGGATGAAACATTGGTCATATCCGAAATTATAGGCTCCGTCTTTGCAGGACCGCCTACCGAGAAATAGATCTGCATGGAGTTGGTTTCCTTCGGCTGATAAGCAAACACCGTATCGGGATTTGCCGCCAATTGCGGCAGCTTTTTGCTCGAGGTATAGAACGAACCGAGATAATTCGGGAACTGATGAACGATAAAGCTGTCAAGCGCCGCCGGCGTACCGCCGGTTGCCTTTATAAAGTCGCAGTAGGCATAGTATGCGCCGAGTGCCGTCCAGTGGTGGTCGGTGCGGAAGAAGATATACTCATTGCGGCGGGCTTTAAGCGTATCGTAGATTGAAACGGTCTTAACGCCGCTCTTACCCATACCTGAGTACATATAATTTATTGCCTTTTTCTGATCGGAGGTGTTTATGGTGGCAACTACATTATCGGGTGCGGTAATGCCCATGCTTGTAGGTACTATCATATCGTATACATTTGTTTTTCCCGCAAGCAGCGTACCGGCGCGGTTTATCGCGCTTGTATAAAGATCCGCAGTGCCGCGCACGAAATTATAATACTCATACGCCGTATCGCCGTTTATAAGCAGCGCGCCGAGTGTCTGCGTTGTTTGGGTTTGAGCCGGAGTCTGCGGCTTCGGAGCCTCGCTTGGCGCAGAGGAGGAAGCGGAGGATGTGCCATCTGCTTTTGACGGCTCGCTGCTTTCCGCAGAGGAGGCAGCTGATGATGTATCGGACGCTGTACCCGATGAATCATCCGGGTGGCTTTCGGGAATATCGTCTCCCGTTGCAACATCACCCTGTATTCTGACATCGGACTTACCGTACAAACCCGTGAAAAACGCATTGATATCGGTCAGCTTTTCTCTTAAGGGGAATGTGTCGGAATACCAGCTGTTTATTCCATCAAAATACTTGCCCGAAACCAACGCCGTGAAGGTGAATTTCGGGAATTTTGCAAGCTCCCGCTTCTCGCTTTCCGAATATTTCGGGCGCAGCGGTATTATGAGCGATAAAATAAAGCAGGAAAAAAGCAAAACGAAGAAAAAGCGCACAAACCATATGCTCATTATTCTGAATTTCCGCATATTTACCGGAGGAAGGCGCACTTCTTCCGTGCTTGAAGCGTTATTGTTTTGTTCAGCCATGGAAATGCCTCCTTCTTAAAATCTGAAATATAAAAACGGATTGTAGCTGTTGCCCACAAGCGCCGCGGCGGAAAGTATGAGCAATGCCGCCGGAATCACGAACTGCAGCACGGAATAAACCGCCAGCGCGCCGTTATTTCTGAGCGCGCGGTACTTAAACGCGGCGGACAGGCGCTTTGTAATCGGTGTAGACGCGAAGACAGCGATTAAAAGTATTATAATATGGCTCTTCACAGCCGTCCATGTTTCAAAATCTGAGAATGCGTTGCCGTTGGCTCCGAACATCCCTTTAAGCACGCACCATATATCTCCTACGCTTTCAAACTTGAAAAGTATCCAGCCGAAGAAGACGATAAGCAATAAATATATATGAGCCAAAGCGGGCTGCTTTTCAAGATATTTTGAAAGGAACAGCTTTTCAAGCGCAATAAAAATAAAGAAATAAAGTCCCCAAAGCACAAAATTCCAGGAGGCGCCGTGCCACAGCCCGGTGAGCGCCCACACAATAAAGAGGTTGAGCACCGTTCTGAGCTTGCCGCGGCGGCTGCCGCCGAGCGGGATATAAAGATAATCCCTGAAAAAGCTGCCGAGGGTGATATGCCAACGCCGCCAGAACTCGCTGACCGACGAGGAAATGTATGGGTAATCGAAATTTTCGGTATAGTGAATTCCTATCATTTTACCCATGCCTATAGCCATATCCGAATATGCCGAAAAATCAATGTAGATCTGCAGGGTGAAGGCAAGCACGCCTACCCAAAGCGAAAGCGCGCTCTTTGAAGCAAGAAGCGAGAAATCTCCGCCGTCCGGTACAAGCAGAGTATCCGCAAGCGCCGCACAGGTGTTGGCGATTATCGCTTTTTTTGCAAGCCCCACGGTAAAGCGGTTTATACCCTCGGCAATATCTATCTGTGTGGCTCTGCGATTCTCCAGCTCGGCGCAGACATCCTTATAGCGGACAATCGGCCCTGCGATGCACTGATGAAACAGGCTGACATAGAGAAGCAGGGTTTTAAAGCTGCGCTGCGGCAGAACGTCGCCCCTGTAGACATCAACGCAATAGGTTATAAGCTGAAAGGTATAAAACGATATGCCTATAGGCAGCATTACAGACGGCACATTTGCGGGAAAGCCGGTGAAAAACTTCAAATTTGAAAGAATAAAGCTGCCGTATTTGAAAATGCCGAGCAGTATAAGATCGATGCCGACCGTAAGCCCCAAAAAAAGCTTTGCCTTGACAGAGCCTTTTTTATACTGTGACATAATAAGGGTAAGATACCAGTCCGCAAGAGCCATACCTACAAGCAGGAGAATATAAAGCGGCTCGCCCCACGCATAAAAAATAAGCGAAAAGATAAGCATTACGGTATTTTTTTGCTTTATATCCTTGGCAAAAAAATAAACCAGCAAATTAAGCGGCAGAAAAAGGAATATAAAGGGTAAGCTTGAGAAGACCATCCGAACACATCCAACAAATTAAATCTGTATATATTATATCCTTTTTGAATAGAAAGTACAGTAACATTACGGTTACAAATTATAACACAATTAAAACGAAAAGGCAACAAAATTACAAAACGGTTTCGGCGGAATATTTTTCCGTCGAAACCGTTTTGTAATGCGCCCCTAAACGATAATTTCGGGGGCAGGCTTATTTCATTCCCAAAGCCTTGAGCGGCTCGGTTATATGACCGTCCTTATATATTTCAAAATGCAAATGGCTTTGATCGGCGCATTCACCCGGTATTGAGGCTGTCGCTCCGATAATATCTCCCGCGGCAACCTTATCGCCCGCCTTTACCTTAATGTCCTTTAAGGCGGCGTACTTGGCGGTAATGCCGCTGCCGTGGTCGACGGTTACTACCGTTCCTAAAAATGCGGTGTCCTCGACCGATAATACCTTTCCGTCCGAGCAGGCGCTGACCGCCGTGCCGTCCGCACAGGCAATATCAAGCCCCGTGTGTATCCGCATATCTCCGTAGGTTGCCGAAAACTGCAGCTCCTTATCGCTGTACTTTTTTATGATATCGCCCTGAACTGGAATCGTGAAAACCTTTTTTGGGAGCTTGCTTTCGGTTTTCGGCTCGGCGGCATCGGGTTTTGAAGAGTATGGCTCATCGGACACGCTTTTCCCGACATTCTCGGAAACAGTGGCCTGCGGCTCGGAAATACTCTCGACGGCGCTTGACTGCGGCGAATCCGGAATCTGCGAGGGAGAGTTATTGCCGTCGCTGCTTCTGCGGCTTACTTTCGATGCCGCAAACCAGGAAGCACCGCCAAGCGCCAGCAGACAGCAGGCAATTACGGTATAAAAGGCGGCGCTACCTTTAAATTTCGGTTTTGAAGTGTATTCAGAATATTTCATATTTTCATTTTCCTTTCAAACGGGCGTTTTCTGAAAATATTATTGACTGAAATACATATTATATTCCTTAAAAATTTAAAAACAGTTCACAAAAATGAAAAAATTTTAGTTTATTATATGCTTGTACCGAAAAGGGAGCCGCACCCGTTTTGGTATAATTTCTCTCAAAAAGAGAAGTTCTCTCCTCAAACCCCTTAAAAGTGGAAAAGAGCCGTTTTACGGCTCTTTTTCACTTTGCGCTGATAAAATAAGAATTAATGCCAATAATAAATTCAGCTTTAATTTCGGAGGGATGAGCGCGCCTTATGATAATTATATTCACGGACAAAAAGACAAAATGCGGCACGGAAATTTCCGATATTTTATACCGATGTATTCCGAAAAGACAAACGGATTTTGATATCGTCACGGAATATTCGGAAAATATTGATTTTCCGCCCGGCAGCATCGGTGTTTGTGAAGACTCAAATTCCGAAGCTCTCAAATCACTTATGAAAAACTGCGTTCCGGTCATCAGCTGCGGAATGAACGGAAAAAATACCGTTACGCTTTCAAGCGTCGGCGGCAGTTCAGCCTTGGTTTCCCTGCAAAGAACGCTCACGGATATTTACGGGCGCGACAAAGAGCCGGCGGAATTCCGCATAAGGCTGACTCACAGCCGCAGTCCGTTTGCGGTTGCGGCAGCTGCTGCGGTTCTTCTGCTTCTCGGAATTACCCCCGATGAATTTTAAGCCGTGTGCGGTATACGGCACGGCAGACGGGAACGGATTTCCACCCGCCTATTCATAATCCTCTATTGCCTGCACAGCCTCGTCTCTGGTCGGAAATGCGATTCCGTTCCGCAAAATCCGAACATCCTCCTCAGGCAGCTCGTTAAGGCTTATTTCTCCGAACACATCGCTTATTTTCCCGTCGTTATAAAGCGCAACGGAATTTCCGTATGCCTTAAGTACCCAGGAGGCAGGCTCGTAATCGCGGTTTTCCGCCGCCAGACCTATAACGGTGAGTATTATCACCGCCGCGGCAGTGAGTACCGATGCCGCGATTAATATATTTCGGCGCATTTTATTTTCCATAATCCACCTTCTTTTATAAGTATTTTTGCCCATACTTTTCCTTTATATTCATTTTCGGGAGTGCAGCCTTTAATGCCTGTGATTTTAACAATAATTCTTTTGATTCCGGCGGCAGCAGCCGCCTCGTATTTTTGCTATCGGCTTGCGTTTTCCGTCCCGAAGCAAAGCAGAGAAGCCCTTTTTGAAATGCCCGATACCGAGCAATACGCGCCCTACAGCGCCGAGTCGAGGCAAATGATAAGCGATGCGCTCGAAATTCCGTATAAGGAAGCCGTTGTCACATCATATGACGGACTTCGTCTTTTCGGGAAATGCTATATTGCAAGTGCCGACGCTCCGTGGCTTATAATGCTCCACGGATACAGAAGCGGTGCGGAAAGAGATTTTTGCGGTGGGCTTAAATTCGGAATCGATTCGGGCTTTAATGTTCTGCTTGTCGATCAGCGCGCTCACGGCAAAAGCGAGGGGAAGTGCCTTACCTTCGGTATAAAGGAGCGGTACGACTGCCTGACCTGGACAAATTATGTTATATCGCAGGCGGGCGGCAGCTGTAAGATCGCGCTTTACGGAATGTCCATGGGTGCTGCCACCGTGCTTATGGCGGCAGGCTCAGGGCTTCCGAAAAATGTTGCCTGCATAGTGGCAGACTGCGGCTATACATCCCCAAAAGCAATCATTAAAAAGGTGATACGCGAAATGCACTATCCCGTTTTCCCGACCTATGCGCTTGTAAGACTGGGAGGAATGCTGTTCGGCGGATTTGATATCGAAGAATATTCTGCGGTGCAGGCGATGGAGAAATGCGATATCCCGGTTTTGTTTATCCACGGCGATGACGACCGCTTCGTGCCGTGCGATATGGGCAGGGAAAATCACAGGCACTGCCGCGCAGAGGGTAAAAAGCTTCTGATAGTCCCGAATGCCGGGCACGGAATGAGCTATATGTCCGATAAAAGGGCTTACCTCGGCACGGTCTCCGAATTTTTGAAGAGCGCCCTTGAGACCTGAAGGTCAATATAATATAAACCGTATAATGCATAAGTTAACATAAAAAAGTGGATAACTCGGTGGAAAAGTGGATTAAGTCGGTATAAATCGGGCAAAGTTATCCACCGCGGTTGCAAATATAAGGTCTTATGTTAATTTAGACATTAGATTTTAGACGGCAGACATCAGATGTGCAAAATCGCAGCTTTTGCACAAACCCCGGCTCTTTGGCCTATGGTTTGCTATACAACATAATAATTATATAAAACCGGGGCCGTCTTAACTCGACAGCCCCATTTCGATGTTTGACATTTATATGCCGCCGTGATATAATTTAACAGATAACTAACGGCTGTGTTCGGGTGATATATAAGTGTATAATAATTTTTTTAAAAGAGCCCTCGATATTGTGCTTTCGTTTATAGGTATTGTTTTTGCCGCAATACCTATGCTTATCGTTGCGGTAATTATAAAACTTGATTCACCCGGACCGGTGTTTTTCAGGCAAAAGCGGGTGGGAAAGAATAAAAAATATTTCACAATAATAAAATTCCGCTCAATGCCGATAACCGCGCCGCATGATATGCCGACACATCAGCTTGAAAATCCCGAGAGTATGTTAAGCGGCTTTCAGCGCTTTGAAAGAAGAATGTCGATTGACGAGCTGCCGCAGCTGTTCAATATACTTATAGGTGACATGAGCATTATAGGACCGCGCCCCGCGCTTTGGAATCAGGAGGATCTGATTGCCGAGCGCGATAAATACGGTGCAAACGGAGTCCGCCCCGGGCTTACGGGTCTGGCACAGATAAGCGGACGGGATGAAATTGCAATTCCCGTTAAGGCAAGGCTCGACGGCGAGTACATAGAAAAAATGAGCTTCGGGTTTGACTGCAAATGCTTTTTCGGAACCGTTGTCGCGGTTTTAAAGCACGAAGGCGTGGTAGAGGGCGGAACCGGAGAGCTTGAAAGAGAAAAAGAAAAAATCGCAATAAAATAAAGCTGTTTATCAATTAAAACGCACTGCAAGGTGCGTTTTAATATTTTAGAGGAATAAAGCGGAATTTTTTTAAAATATACTTTACATTAAATGAAGAAATGCTTATAATTAATGGCATACGGAGGAATGCAAAATGAAATATCTTGTTGTACTTTGCGACGGAATGGCAGACACGCCGAACGCCGCTTTGGGTGGTAAAACGCCTATGGAATGCGCCCATAAGCCGAATATGGACGCATTGGCAAAAAATGCCGAGGTCGGTATGTGCCGCACGGTGGCTGCGGAGCTGAAGCCGGGCAGTGATGTAGCCAATCTTTCGGTTATGGGCTATGACCCCGCAGTTTGCTATACGGGCAGATCGCCGCTTGAGGCGGCGTCTATCGGTGTTGATTTAAAGCCGACCGATGTTGCGCTGCGCTGTAATACCGTAACGCTGTCGGATGAAGATAGCTATGAAGACAAAACAATGGTTGATTACTGCGCGGGCGATATTTCAACCGAAGAGGCGCACAAAATAATAGAAACGGTTGAAAAAGAGCTCGGCAGCGATATTTACAAATTTTACGGCGGTGTAAGCTACCGCCACTGCCTGGTAGTAGATAACGGAACTACCGACCTTGGCAATATGACCCCGCCGCACGATATAAGCGGGCGGGTAATAGGCGAGTATTTAAGCAAGAGCGAAAACGCCGCGCCGCTTATTGATCTTATGAAAAAGAGTTATGAAATACTTAAAAATCATCCCGTGAACATAGAGCGCCGCAAAAAGGGCTTGCACGAGGCAAACTCCATTTGGCTCTGGGGCGAGGGCAGACGCCCGCGGCTTGAAAACTTCAAGGAGAAAAACGGCGTTTCGGGCTGCGTTGTAAGCGCGGTTGACCTGCTTAAGGGCATAGGAATATGCGCGGGTATGGAGACCCCCGAGGTTGAGGGCGCAACAGGCTATATCGACACGAATTTTGAGGGCAAGACCCAGGCGGGAATTGACGCGTTCAAGCGCGGAACCGACCTTGTTTACCTGCACTTTGAGGCGCCAGATGAGTGCGGTCACCGGGGCGAAGCGCAAAACAAGGTAAAAGCGATTGAAATGATAGACAGCAGAGTGCTTACAAAAATGCTCGACTACTTAAACGGCTGCGGAGACGATTACCGCATACTTATAATGCCCGACCACCCGACCCCGCTTGAAACAATGACCCATTCATCTGCACCCGTGCCGTTTTTGATATACGACAGCCGCAAAAAGGAAAACGGCGTTTCCTCCTTTACCGAGAAAAACGCCGCCGAAACGGGAGAATTTGTTGAGCACGGCCCCGATATTATGAGCATGCTACTTGAAAAATAAATCCGGGATATTGCGGCGGGAAAGGTAAAGCACCGTGCCGCCTGTTAAGCCGCCGCAGAAAAGCGAGGCTATAAGCATAAAGGGCAGGTAATAAACCACTCCCCCGCCGAAAATAAGAGCGGCTACCGTTATTTGAACAAGGTTATGCACGGCGGCGCCGCCTATACCATAGCCTACCGCCGTTACCGCTTTAAAGCGCGAGAGCGCAAATGCCGCAAGGGTTGATATAACCCCTGCCGAAAGCGAGAAAAGCAGGGCGAACGGTGTGGAAAAAAGCAGAGCGGATAAAATTATGCGTGTAATGTTTACAAGCAGCGCGCCGCGAATATCTCCGCTTGCTATAAGCAAAAGGCAAATGCAGTTTGCAAGCCCTATTTTTATGCCGGGGGCTATAAAAGAAAGGGAAAAAAGGCTTTCTATATACCCGAAAATAAGGGCAAGGCATGTAAAAATTCCGTATAGCGTTATTCTTTTTGCCATTTTTACTCCACCTCTGCTAAAACCTTGTTGGGTAAGCATATTATGCTTTCGCCCTTTTTGCTTATAGGCTTATGGTTTACGCATATCTGATTTTTGCAGTCGGCAGAAGAAACCCGTACCTTGCCGTTTTTAATTTCCACGGTATTGCCGGCAAGCTTAACCGTTTTATTTTCGTAAAGCGAGCCCGAATATACCGTTTTGTTATTTTCCTTAACCGTCACGGTTTTGTCGCTTTTTTGGGAAAAAGCAAGGACAGATGATATCAAAGCCAAAAGCAAAACCGACAGAATTATAATAAAATCGCCCTTTTTCAGCATTTTTTCAACCTGCGTTCATAGAATATTTTCATATTTGATTTTAACATATCTTTACAAAAAAAGAAAGTTATTGTATAATAATTTTTATGAGGAAAAATATCACGCTTCCTATGCTGCTGCTTTTACTGTTGCTTTGCGGCTGCTCACAGGATGAAAACAAGGCTTTAAACTCCGAAACACGCTTTTTACTTGACACCGCCTGCACCGTTTCCGCCGATTGCGACGACGAAACGCTGAGCGGTGCTTTCGCCGTGTGTGAGGAGCTTGAAAGACTCTTGAGCCGAACGGTAAAAGGCAGCGATGTGTACAGGCTTAACGAAACCGACGGGTTTGTTTCGGTATCGGACGATACTTTGCGCCTGCTTGAAAAATCGGTTTATTACGGAAACCTGACCGACGGGAAGTTTGATATTACCGTCTGCCCGGTATCGGAGCTGTGGGATTTTAAAAACCAAATTGTACCGAGCCGCAGCGAAATAGCCGAGGCACTAAAAAACGTTGATTACCACAGCATTGAAATAAAGGAAAATACCGCAAATTTAAATGGGAAGAAAATCGATCTCGGCGGTATTGCAAAGGGGTATATTGCCGATAAGGTGATTTCCTACTTTGAAGGTAAGGGCGTAAAAAAAGCTCTTGTAAACTTAGGCGGAAATATCGGTACGAAGGGTAAGTTTAACATAGGCATACGCAAGCCGTTTACCGAGGAAATTTTGCTTAATATGCCGCTTGAAAACAAAAGCGCCGTGACCTCGGGAATATACGAAAGGTATATTGAAAAGGACGGGGAAATTTACCACCACGTGTTAGATCCCGCCACAGGCTACGGCGTTAAAAACGAGCTTTCATCGGTTACGGTGATAGGCGAAAATTCGGCGGATTGCGACGCGCTTTCAACCGCTTGCCTGCTGCTCGGAACCGAAAAGGGAAAAGCAATAATTGAAAACACGGCGGGCACCGAGGCGGTTTTTATAAGCCGCAATGGCGATATAAAGCTGTCTGCGGGGCTTTACCGTGAAAACGATAAAATATTATTTAAGAGGTAATAACAATGGGTTTATTAAAGGCACTGTTCGGAAATTACAGTGAAAAGGAAATTAAGCGCATAAAGCCTATGCAGGAAAAGGTTTTGGCGCTGGACGAAGAATACCAAAAGCTCACCGATGATGAGCTGCGGCACAAGACCGATGAATTTAAGGAGCGCCTTAATACGGGCGAAACGCTTGACGATATTCTGCCCGAGGCTTTTGCCGCCTGCAGAGAAGCCGCAAGCCGCGTGCTCGGTATGAAGCACTTCCCCGTGCAGGTAATAGGCGGTATTATACTGCATCAGGGCAGAATTGCTGAAATGAAAACAGGTGAAGGTAAAACACTGGTTGCAACCCTGCCTGCCTACTTAAACGCGCTTTCAGGCAAGGGCGTGCATATTGTAACGGTAAACGATTACCTTGCAAAGCGTGACTCCGAGTGGATGGGCAAGCTATACCGCTTTATGGGGCTTACCGTGGGTCTTATTATTCACGGAATGGATCAGGATGAGAAAAAAGCCGCGTATAACGCCGACATTACCTACTGCACCAATAACGAGCTGGGGTTTGACTACCTGCGCGATAATATGGTAATTTACAAGGAGCAAAAGGTTCAGCGCGGGCACAACTTCGCAATCGTGGACGAGGTTGACTCAATACTCATAGACGAGGCGAGAACCCCGCTTATAATATCGGGTCAGAGCGATAAATCTACCGACCTGTATACCCAGGCAAACCGTTTTGCCTTGACCCTTAAAATGGTAAAGGTTAAGGAAATGGACGATAAGGCGAGCGACGAAGAAACCAACTATGACGGCGATTACGTTGTGGACGAAAAGGCACACACTGCAACCCTTACCCCCTCGGGCGTTAAAAAAGCCGAGCAGTATTTCGGCATAGAAAACCTCAACGATACCGAAAATATAGCGATAGCCCACCATATAAACCAGGCAATACGCGCACACGGCGTTATGAAACGCGATGTTGACTATGTTGTGAAGGACGGCGAGGTTATAATCGTTGATGAATTTACCGGCCGCCTTATGTACGGCAGGCGTTACAACGAGGGTCTGCACCAGGCTATTGAGGCCAAAGAGGGCGTTAAGGTTGCGCGCGAGTCAAAAACCCTTGCAACCATTACCTTCCAGAACTTCTTCCGCCTTTACAACAAGCTTTCGGGTATGACGGGTACCGCTATGACCGAGGAGGCGGAATTCCAGGAAATATACAAGCTGGACGTTATTGAAATACCCACAAACAAGCCGATTGCGCGTGTAGACGAAAACGACGTGGTTTACAAAACCGAAAAGGCTAAATTCAACGCGGTAATCGATAATATAATCGCCTGCCATGAAAAGGAGCAGCCTGTGCTGGTTGGTACGGTTACGATTGAAAAATCCGAGCTTTTGTCGGGTATGCTAAAGCGCCGCGGAATAAAGCACAATGTGCTCAACGCCAAGCACCATGAAAAAGAAGCTGAAATTATAGCCCAGGCGGGTATGCCCGGTGCGGTTACCATTGCTACCAATATGGCAGGTCGCGGTACCGATATTATGCTCGGCGGTAACGCAGAGTACCTTGCGAAAGCGGCGCTCAGGCACGATGGCTTAAGCGAAGAAATGATTGCCGAGGCAACGGGCTTTGCCGAAACAGACGATGCAGATATAATTTCCGCGCGCGAGCAATACAAGGAATATTACGATAAATTTAAGGCGGAAATCGCTCCCGAGGCTGACAGGGTAAGGCAGGCGGGCGGACTTTGCATTATAGGCACCGAGCGCCACGATTCAAGACGAATTGATAACCAGCTGCGCGGACGTGCAGGCCGTCAGGGCGACCCGGGTACCACAAGATTCTACGTTTCGCTTGAAGATGACCTTATGCGCCTGTTCGGCGGCGAACGCATTTCCAATATGATGGAGACACTAAAGGTTGACGACGACACCCCGCTTGAAAGCTCCATGCTCTCCCGCACGATTGAAAGCGCACAGAAGAAGAAAGAGGGCATGAACTTCGCAACCCGTAAGAATGTTTTACAGTACGACGATGTAATGAACAAGCAGCGCGAGCTTATTTACAGCCAGCGCAACAAGGTGCTTGACGGCGAAGACCTTAAGGATACCGTACTGAAAATGATAGACGAAACGATTGAGGAATATTCAAAAATATACCTTGCCGACGAAGCAGTTCACGATAACTGGGATTTAAACGGTATGCGCGAATATTTCCTCGGTTGGGTAACTACGCCGGATGATTTGCACTTTACACCTGAGGAACTCGGCAACACAACAAGAGAAGAGGTCGCCGAAAACCTCAAGGAAAAGGCACATGCGCGCTATGAGCAGCGCGAAGAAGAATTCGGCAGCGATATTATGCGTGAGATTGAGCGCGTAATGCTGCTCAGATGCGTTGATACCAACTGGATGGATCACATTGACGCTATGGATCAGCTGCGCCAGGGCATAGGTCTTCGCGCCTACGGTCAGCATGACCCGGTTGTGGAATACCGCAACGACAGCTACGATATGTTTGAGGCTATGACCAACGCAATACGCGAGCAGACCGCTAAACTTGTGCTTACGGTTCGCGTTCGCCGCAATGAAGAAGTAAAGCGTGAAAAGGTTGCAGAGGAAACAAACGCGGGCGATAAGCCGCTTACCGTAAAGGGTAAGGGCGTAGTGAGCAAAAATGCGCTTTGCCCCTGCGGCAGCGGCAAAAAATACAAGCGCTGCTGCGGCAAGGATCTTGACGATTAAATTTAAAACGGAGTGACAAAAAATGCTTGAAAATGTTGAGCCTTTGCGCGTGTTTCATTATTTTGAAAATATATGCGCCATTCCGCACGGCTCGGGAAATACCGACGGAATAAGCGAATTTTGCGTGAATTTCGCAAAGGAGCACGGTCTCGAATTTAAAAAGGACGCGCTTAACAATGTTATAATTAAAAAGGCGGCGACCGCTGGGTACGAAAACCACCCGACCGTAATTTTGCAGGGGCACCTTGATATGGTGTGCGAAAAAACCGCCGACTGCGATATTGATTTTAAAAAGGACGGCTTGCGCCTTGTGCTCACAGGCGACATGCTCTCGGCTGACGGCACTACTTTAGGCGCTGACGACGGCATAGCCGTTGCCATGATACTGGCGGTTTTGGAGGACGAAACCGCCGCGCACCCGCCGCTTGAAGCGCTGTTTACCACCGATGAGGAAACGGGAATGTACGGCGCCGAGGGGGTTGATGTATCGGCGCTTTCGGGCAGCACGCTTATAAACCTTGATTCGGGCGAGGAGGGCGTTTTAACAGTAGGCTGCGCGGGCGGCGCAAAGGCTGATTTTAAAATACCCGTACAGCTTTGCGAAAACACAGATCCCTGCGTTAAAATTACCGTTTCGGGGCTTTTGGGCGGTCACTCGGGAATTGATATTAACAAGGGCAGGCTTAATGCCGATACTCTTATGGGACGGCTGCTTGACGGCTTGACCCCCGAATTTCACATGGTATCGCTTTGCGGCGGGTTTAAGGACAATGTTATCCCCAACGCCTGCGAGTGCGTTATAGCGACAAACAGCAAAATAAGCGATTATTTAGCCGAGTTTACAAAAAGCAATGTGCTCGACAGTGATAAGGGGCTTAAAATCACCGCCGAAAAAGCGGAAAAGGCAGATAAGTGCTTAAATGACAAATCAACCGCCGATGTGGTGAAATTTTTATCACACTTTAAATCGGGCGTTATGGCTATGAGCCAAAATATACCGGGCTTGGTGGAAAGCTCGCAGAACCTCGGCATTGCAAATATTTCGGGCGGGTATTTTAACGCCGTTATGTCGGTGCGCAGCAGCGTAAAGCCCGAAAAGCAGCGCTTGCTTGACGGAATACGGGAACTGGCGGCGCATTACGGCGCAGAGCTTAATATACACGGCGATTACCCCGCGTGGGAGTACAGAGAAAATTCGCGCCTGCGGAATAAAATGACCGAGGTATATGAGAAAATGTACGGCAGAAAGCCTACCGTGGAAACCGTTCACGCAGGGCTTGAGTGCGGGCTTTTGGGCGAGAAGATAGCAGGGTTTGACGCGGTGTCGTTAGGACCCGATATGTGGGATATTCACACCGCTAACGAGCACCTTTCGGTGTCGTCTGCCGGGAGAGTATACGAATTTTTGCGCAATGTTTTAAAGGAGCTTTGAAAATGAGAAACGCAACAGTTAAAAAATTGCAAAACGAGCTTGAAAACGGAAGCGCGCTGCTTATTGCAAGCGTGCCGAACAGATTTTATGTTACCGGCTTTGAAACAAGCGACGGCTATGTTCTAATAACCGACAGTAAGGCGTATTTTCTTATTGATTTCCGCTATGTTGAAAAGGCAAAGGAAATTGTCGGCAGCTGCGAAGTTCGTTTGTCTTCCGCACCGTTTAAGGAAATTAAGGAATTGTGCGAGGAAAACGGCATAAAGCGCCTTTATGTTGAAAATGAGTATGTTTCAATGAGCTTACTCCGTCAGCTTTCCGAGGGCGTTCAGGTGGAAATACCCGAATGCGACCGCTTTGATACATTACTTCGCGATTTGCGCGCGGTAAAAAATGAAAAGGAGCTTTCTTTAATGAAAGAGGCTCAAAGGCTGACCGATGAGACCTTTAAATACATAACCGCCCGCATTGAAGAGGGCAGAACCGAGCGCGAAATTATGCTCGATATGGAGTTTTATATGCGCAGGCTCGGCAGCGAGGGTGTCTCCTTTGATTTTATTGTGGTTTCGGGCAAAAACTCGTCGCTTCCGCACGGCGTGCCGACCGATAAGAAGGTTGAACGCGGCGACTTCATAACAATGGATTTCGGCGCGGTGGTCGGCGGCTACCGCTCGGATATGACAAGAACGGTAGCGCTCGGCAGTATTGACGACGAGCAGAAAAAGGTATATGATACCGTACTTAAGGCGCAGCTTGCCGGCATCAAAGCCGTAAAGGCGGGCGTAGTATGCAAAGATGTTGATAAGATTTCCCGCGATATTATTTATTCTGCCGGATATGAGGGTTGCTTCGGTCACGGGCTCGGTCACAGCGTTGGTATTGAAATTCACGAAAGACCGCTTTTCAACATGCGCTGCGATACAGTGCTTAAAGCAGGCACGGTCATGACGGTCGAGCCGGGAATTTACATTGAAAATAAATACGGCGTTCGTATTGAGGATATGGTATATGTTACCGAAAACGGCTGCATAGATTTAACAAACAGCCCCAAAGAGCTTATCTGCCTGTAATTTTTTCTTGCAATTTCGGCTTTAATGTGCTAAACTGTCTCTTATATAGCATACCTTTTTTTACCCGGTCGGAGTAATTCACGGCGGGTAAAATGTATTCTGTTTAAAAAATCAGGGAGTTGAAATCGGTTGGGTAAATACATTATAAAGCGTGTTGCGATGGGAGTTCTCAGCATATTTGTAGTTGCAACGCTCACGTTTTTTCTTATGAACCTTGTCCCCGGCGGCCCGTTTGTGGCGGAAAAATCAATAAGTAAGGAGGCGCAGGCGGCGCTTGAGGCTAAATACGGTCTTGATAAACCGCTGCTTGAAAGATACGCCACCTATATGACTGACTTTGTTAAGGGCGATATGGGGCTTAGTCTTCGTCAGCGCGGGCGTACCGTGTCGGATATTATCTTTTCAAAATTCCCTGTTTCGGCAAGGCTTGCAGGCTTTGCGGTAGCTGTGGCGGTGCTTGTGGGTATTCCTTTGGGATGTCTTTCTGCATACAACCGGGGGAAATTCGGTGATAACATTATAATAGTTTTCGCAACCTGCGGCATAGCAATACCAAGCTTTATAAGCAGTGTTGTTTTGCTATACACCTTCGGCAGCAAGCTGAATATATTGCCGACTGTCGGGCTTAACACAATGTCTTCATATATAATGCCCGTAACCGCGCTCGCAATTTACCCCACGGCGTATATAACCCGTCTTATGCGTTCAAGCCTTTTGGACGTTATGGGGCAGGACTATATACGCACAGCAAAGGCAAAGGGCCTTTCAAACTTTAAAATACTGTTCAAGCACGCGCTCCGCAACGCGGTTCTGCCGGTAGTAACCTATGTGGGACCTATGCTTGCAAGCCTTATGACGGGCTCGTTCGTAGTTGAAAAAATATTCACTGTTCCGGGGCTCGGCAGAGACTTTGTAAGCGCCATAAACCAGCGCGACTACACCCTTATAATGGGTACTACAATAGTGCTTGCAACGCTTATTATTACCGCGAACGTTATAGTTGATATTCTTTATAAGATAATCGACCCGCGCATTAACCTAAAGTAAGGAGCGACGAGAAGTTAAAATGAACAAGAAGTTTCCGAGTCTTCAGCTCAACCCCGAAGATTTTCTTCCCGCCACGCCTGACGAAAAAGAAAGTCTTGTAATAATGCGCGAAAGCGTAAACTTTTGGAAGGACGGTCTGCGCCGCCTTCGCAAGAACAAAATTGCAATGGTAAGCCTTGTTTTTGTTCTGCTTATAATGATATTTGCCTATGTTCTGCCCGCTTTTTGGCCCTACAGCTATGAGGAACAGATCAAGTACAGCGAAAATTTAGCCCCCTTTGAATACGGAAAGGTAGAGCAGGAAAAAATCAACGCAGGCGAGAGCGTTTTCCCGCATATCTGCGGCACTGATAAATTGGGACGCGACTTTGCCGTGCGCCTTATGATGGGCACCAGAGTCAGCGTTACGGTAGGTCTTATCTGCGCGGCGCTCGTGCTGCTTGTGGGCGCTACCTACGGTGCGATAGCCGGCTTTTTGGGCGGCTGGGTAGATAATATTATGATGCGTATAACCGATATTCTCTACACAATACCCGATGTTTTGCTTATAATTGTGCTTTCAATGGTTTTAAGACCTCGACTTGAGCAGCTTGCCAATGTTGCCGGATTTAACTGGATTCAGCTTATAGGGCCGAACCTCATAGCTATGTTCATAGTTTTTGTTTTGCTTTACTGGGTAGGTATGGCGCGCATTACGCGTTCGCAGGTTTTGGTTTTAAAGGAATCGGAATATGTTACCGCAGCAAGGGCGCTCGGCGCTAACGGTTCGAGGATTATAAGAAAGCACCTGCTTACAAACTGCATAGGTACTCTTATTGTTACCACCACATTGCAGATTCCGTCCGCTATATTTACCGAAAGCTATCTGAGCTTTTTAGGTCTCGGCGTTGCGGCGCCTATGCCGTCGCTGGGTTCTTTGGCGACTGACGCGGTTAAGGGTATGAACACATACCCGCACCTGCTGTTTTTGCCGGCGATTATCATCAGTGTTACCATCCTTGCGTTCAATCTTTTGGGCGACGGTCTGCGCGACGCGTTTGACCCCAAGCTTAAAAATTAAGGGAGGGTGAAAGCATTGAGCGAAAAACTTTTGGAAATAAAGGACGAAAGACTCTCGTTCTTCACCCCCGCAGGTGAAGTCAAGGCGCTTAACGGCGTTTCCTTCTCTATGGAAGAAGGCGAGGTTCTCGGTATAGTGGGCGAGTCCGGCTCGGGTAAATCCGTAACGGCTTACTCAATAATGGGGCTTACCGCATACCCCGGTAAATTGGTCGGCGGTACGGTTCACTTTAATGGTCATGAAATTGAAAAAATGACCGAAAAGGAGTTCCGCAAAATTCGCGGAAACGAGGTTTCCATTATATTTCAGGACCCTATGACAAGCCTTAACCCGGTTTATACTATAGGGAATCAAATTGTGGAAGTTATTCTTCTGCACACAAATAAAACCAAAAAAGAGGCTTATGAAAGGGCAAAGGAGCTTTTGGAGCTTGTGGGAATAAACGAGCCCACAAAGCGCCTTAAGCAGTATCCGCATGAGCTGTCGGGCGGTATGCGCCAGCGCGTTATGATCGCCATTGCGCTTGCCTGCGAGCCTAAGCTGCTCATAGCCGACGAGCCGACAACCGCGCTTGATGTTACCATACAGGCGCAGATATTGGAGCTTATGCAGGAGCTGCGCAAAAAGCTCGGTATGAGCATTATTATGATTACTCATGACCTCGGCGTGGTTGCGAGTATGTGCGAAAAAATAGCCGTTATGTACGCCGGTCATATTGTTGAGTACGGCACGGCGGATGAAATTTTCTACAACCCGAGCCATGAATACACAAAGGGGCTTATAAAATCCATTCCGAAATTAAACGCGGAAAAAATAGAAAGGCTCGTTCCCATTGAGGGTCAGCCGGTTGATTTGCTTAATCCCCCTGCGGGATGTCCCTTTGCGCCGCGCTGCTCCGAATGTATGAAAATCTGCCTTAATAAAATGCCCCCGAAAACCGAACTCAGCGATACTCATTACAGCTATTGCTGGCTTTTGCAGAAAGAGGCGCTGAAAGGAGAGGAAAACTGTGAGTGAGAGAGAAAAACTGGTTGAAGTGCAGCACTTGCAGCAGTACTTTCCCGCAAGAAGCGGCGGCAAAAAGCAGGCCGTTCAGGCGGTAGACGATGTTTCGTTCTATATCTGCCGCGGCGAGACCTTGGGTCTTGTGGGCGAATCGGGCTGCGGCAAAACCACGGTCGGAAGAACGCTTTTACGCCTGTATGAGCCGACGGACGGTAAAATTATTTACGACGGCAAGGTTATTTTCGATAAGGAAAAGAAAATAAAGGCTGATATGCTGCCCTACCGCCGCAAAATGCAGATGGTGTTCCAAGACCCATATGCGAGTCTTGACCCCAGAATGACCATCGGCGATATAGTTGGCGAGTCAATTGATATTCACAAGCTCGCCGCCAATAAGCAGGAGCGGCACGACCGCATTATTTCTCTGCTTGAGCGTGTGGGGCTTAACAGCGAGCACGCAAACCGCTATCCGCACGAGTTTTCGGGCGGTCAGCGCCAGAGGGTGGGCATTGCCCGCGCACTGGCTGTAAACCCCGAGTTTATAGTTTGCGACGAGCCTGTTTCCGCGCTTGACGTTTCAATTCAGGCGCAGGTGGTAAATATGTTTGAGGACCTGCAAAAGGACTTAAACCTTACCTACCTGTTTATAGCGCATGATTTAAGCGTTGTAAGGCATATTTCAAACCGAATAGGCGTTATGTATCTCGGTAAACTGGTTGAGCTGGCGGAAGCTTATGAGCTTATTTCCCACAGCGTTCACCCCTATACCAAGAGCCTTATTTCCGCTATACCCGAGGCAGACCCAATTGCTGCGCGCGCCTCAAAGCGTATTCCCTTGCAGGGGGATGTTCCGTCGCCCCTTAACCCGCCGAGCGGCTGCCGCTTCAGAACGCGCTGCCCCTATGCGGATGAAAAGTGCGCCGAAGTCTGCCCCGAATTTAAAGAGGTAAGCCCGGGGCATTACGCTGCCTGCCACCACCTTGATAAGGTGAATTAACACGGTATTTATTGCGTTCAGGCGCAATGGATATAATAAAGCGGCTAAAGCCGTAAAATTTAAGAAAGAGGAGATCAAAAATGAAATTCAAGAAAATGCTGGCTATTTTCTTGTCTGCCGCTCTTTTTGTAACAGCCTTTGCCGGCTGCGGTAAGAAGAAGGCAGATGGCATCACTGTTCAGATCGGCCCGAACCCCGAAACGCTCGACCCGGCTCTTAACAGTGCTGTTGACGGCGGTAATATGCTTATTACCCTGTTTGAAACCCTGCTCATTATTGATCAGGACAACAAAGTTCAGCCCGGACAGGCTGAAAAGTACGAGGTTAGCCCCGATGGTCTTACCTGGACCTTCACTATGCGTGACGGCCTTAAATGGTCAGACGGTACCGACCTTAACGCTAAGGACTTTGAGTACACCTTTAAGCGTATAGCCGATACCAATGTTGCAGCTCCGTATGCCGAAACCGTTATCGGTATGATCGAAGGCTACAAAGACGCTATTGACAGCAAGAACCCTGAAAAGCTCAACGTTAAGGCGAGCGACGACGGCAAGACCCTTACAATTAAGCTTGCTTACCCCTGCTCTTATTTTGATAAGATCGTTGCTTTCGGTACAATGAGCCCCGTTCAGAAGGCTACCGTTGAAAAGAACGGTGACTCCTGGGCTACAAAACCCGAAACCTATGTCTGCAACGGTCCGTACACCATTACCGAATGGACACCCAGTGAAAAGATTGTTTGCAAGAAGAATGAGAATTACAAGGGCGGCTGGGATTCAAGCAAGATCGTAAACGATAAGCTCACATTCTTATTGCTTGAAGATTCAAGCGCTTCCTATACTGCCTACACCGGCGGCACCGCACAGCTTATAAAGGATGTTCCGACCGAGGAAATCCCGACCCTTAAGAAGGATAAGAAGGATGAATTCAATGTTGATCCTATTCTCGGTACCTATTACCTGAGCATGAACCTCAACAAGGCTCCCTTCAACAACAAGAACGTTCGTAAGGCTTTAAGCCTTGCTATTGACCGTGACTATGTTGCCAACACCGTAATGCAGGGCACATATACACCGGCTTACAACTATGTAGGAACCGGCGTTGACGATGTTGATCCCGGTAAGTTCCTTGAGAACTCAAAGGCAGCAAACGGCGGCAAGACCTATATCAGTGAGGATTACAAGGCTAACCTTGAAGAAGCTAAAAAGGCTCTTGCAGAGGCAGGCTATCCCGAAGGCAAGGGTTTCCCGACCATCACCTATTCTACCAACGATACAGGCTACCATAAGGCTCTTGCCGAGTATTTGCAGCAGGTTTATAAGGATCTCGGCATCACTATGAATATTGACATTGTTGACTGGTCGTCCTTCACACCCAAGCGCCGCGCCGGTGAGTACGAAATGGCTCGTAACGGTTGGGTTATGGACTACAATGACGCTTCTAACATGATAGAGCTGTTTACGTCCACCAATGGCAACAACGACGGTAAGTACAACAATCCGGCGTTTGATAAGGCTATGAACGACTCTAAGGTTGCCGATAAGACTGCTCACTTTGCCGCTCTCCACGAGGCAGAGAAGATCGTAAGCGAAGATTACGGATTTATCCCGGTTGCTTACTACAACGATTTCTGGCTCCAGAGCACCAGCCTCAAGGGCACATGGCACAGCCCGTATGGCTACTGGTACCTCCAGTACGCTTACATTGCGGACTAATTTGAACCTGCAAAAACCTCTTGCCTCGTGCAAGAGGTTTTTTGTTGTGTTATGAAAACACTCGCCGATTCAGACCTCGGATTTTAGACGGTAGATATTAGATGTGCAAAACCGTAGCTCCTGTACAAACCATCGGCCGACAGGAGCCGCTGCAGAAAATTTATTTTTAGACTTAAAAGTTGTTGCAATTTATTTTTGTCTGCGATAAAATAAAGCGGATGTAAACGGTTTTGCGGAGGAATTGTAAATGTACTCATTTTTACTGGCTCTTATCTATTTGGCATTCATAAGCCTCGGACTGCCGGATTCGCTGCTCGGCGCGGGCTGGCCGGTCATGCATACAGAACTCGGCGTGTCCGTTTCGTTTATGGGTATTATTTCCATGGTGATATCCGGCGGAACTATAGTTTCAAGCCTTTTATCGGATAAGCTGACGCATAAATTCGGCACGCGCGCCGTAACGGTCGCAAGTGTGTTTTTAACGGTTGCAGCGCTGTTCGGTTTTTCGTTTTCGGGCAGCTTTTCGATGCTCATCATATTTGCCGTGCCTTACGGACTGGGTGCGGGCGCGATTGACGCGGCACTTAATAATTATGTGGCGCTGCATTACAAGGCGAAGCATATGAGCTGGCTGCACTGCTTTTGGGGCGTGGGTGCGATTATAAGCCCGTTTATTATGAGCTTTGCGCTTAAAAATCTTAATTGGAACAGCGGTTACCGAATTGTGGGTTTTATTCAGCTTGCCATTGCCCTTTTGCTGCTTGTGACTTTGCCGGTATGGAAGATCAATAAAACGGAGAGCACTGCCGACACAAAGCGTGTCGGATTAACAGCCGCGCTTAAAATTAAAGGCGTACCCTTCCTGCTTATCGGCTTTTTCGCTTATTGCGCGGCGGAAGCGACCGCAATGTATTGGGCAAGCACATATTTTACCGAGGTTAAAGGTATTTCGGGCGACCGCGCCGCGTCCTTTGCAGCCCTGTTTTATATAGGCATAACGCTGGGAAGATTTGCAAGCGGCTTCATTACCGAAAGGCTCGGTGACCGCAGAATGATTCTTCTCGGAACGGGGATCCTGGCTTGCGGAATAATGATACTTCTCATTCCCGTGCAATCGTATATGACAGCGTTCGCGGCCTTTCTTGTGATAGGCTTCGGCTGCGCTCCGATTTATCCCTGCATAATACATTCGACTCCGGCTAATTTCGGCGCGGAAAATTCGGGCGCAATCATCGGCATTCAAATGGCAAGTGCCTATGTCGGCTCAACATTTATTCCCCCTCTTTTCGGTCTGTTCGGTAACGCCGTCGGCTTTTCGGTCATGCCGGTGTATCTGCTCGCGTTTTTCGCTCTTATGATAATAATGACTGAAGCCACCTTCCGAATCACGGGGAAACCGGACGGCAAAAATTGAAAAAATCGGTATTCCGTCCCGCAGAGGTGATCGCACCCCTGCGGGACTTTTTATATTTGTGCTGTTTAACACGGATTTAACATTACTTTGATTACAGACTTAACATAGGGACATTATAATAAGGGCAGAAAGATGAAAAGGAGATAAAAAGAAATGAAAAAGATCTTGAGTTTAGGTCTTGCAGCCCTTATGACGGTATTCGCGCTTGCAGGCTGCGGCGCAGACAGTAATGACGGCGGAACAGGCACGGGAAGAGACGCAATATCGGTACTGACCCGCGAGGAGGGCTCGGGCACGCGCGGCGCGTTTATTGAGCTTTTGGGAATAGAGGAAAAGAACGCCGACGGTAAAAAGGTTGATAAAACAATTGATACCGCAGAAACCACTAATTCCACCTCGGTTATGATTACAACGGTTCAGGGCAATAAGGCGGCTATCGGTTATATTTCGCTCGGCTCGCTTGATAAAAGCAAGGTTAAGGCGTTAAAGGTTGACGGCGCGGAAGCTGCCGTCGATAACGTTAAGAGCGGCGAATATAAGGTTTCACGTCCCTTCAACATTGCCACCAAGGGTGACACTACGGGGGTTGCGAGCGACTTTATCAAGTTTATCCTCAGCGCAGACGGTCAGGCGGTAGTTGAAAAGAACGGCTATATAAGCGAGGGCAACACAGGCGCTTACAAAGCCTCCGGTCAGAAAGGCAAGATTACCATAGGCGGTTCTTCCTCTGTAACACCTGTAATGGAAAAGCTTAAAGAGGCATATGTAAAGGTAAACCCCGATGTTACGGTGGATGTTCAGCAGAACGACTCCTCCTCGGGTATGAAGGGTGCGATTGACGGTATATACGATATAGGTATGGCATCACGCGATGTTAAGGACAGCGAAAAGGAAGCGGGACTTAACTCCATTAAGATTGCGCTGGACGGAATTGCGGTAATAGTAAACAAGGATAACACCCTTGATTCAATCACAAGCGAGCATATCAAAAACATCTACACCGGCTCGCTTACAAAGTGGAGCGAAATAAAATAAAAGATCACCTCTTTCCGGCGAGCCCTCAATAACGAGGGCTTTGCCGCATAACAGGAGTATTTATGAACACAACAATTTCAAAAATAAAAGAAACGGCAATGCGCATTGTGTTTATGCTTTGCGCCTGCGTTTCCATTATATCGGTAATTTTAATATGCGTGTTTCTCTTTTCAAACGGAATACCCACAATGGGCAAAATAGGCTTTGCCGATTTTCTTCTCGGCAAGCGCTGGAAGCCGCTTGAAGATCTTTACGGCATACTGCCGATGATAATAGGCAGCATTTATGTTACGGCGGGCGCTATAATTATCGGCGTACCGATAGGCGTTTTATGCGCGGTGTTTTTGGCGCGCTTTTGCCCAAAAGGGCTTTATAAAATTTTCAAGCCCGCGGTTGATTTGCTTGCGGGAATCCCCTCTATTGTGTACGGCTTTTTCGGGTTGGTGGTAATTGTGCCCGCAATGCAGAACTTGTTCGGCGGCTCGGGTAAAAGCGTGCTTACAGCCTCTGTAATGTTAGGCATTATGATTTTGCCCACCATTATAAGCGTTTCCGAGGCGGCAATACGCGCCGTGCCGGAAAGCTACTACGAGGGCGCTCTGGCACTGGGCGCCACGCACGAGCGCAGCATTTACAGAACGGTGCTGCCCGCGGCGAAATCGGGCATTACGGCAGGCGTTATTTTGGGAATAGGCAGAGCAATAGGCGAGGCTATGGCGGTTAATATGGTTGCGGGCAACCAGGCTATAATACCCACAAGCATTTTCAGCGGTGTGCGCACGCTCACCTCAAACATAGTGCTCGAAATGGGTTACGCCGCCGATTTACACAGAGAGGCGCTTATTGCAACCTCGGTTGTGCTGTTTGTGTTTATCCTTATAATAAACCTCTTGTTCTCACTTGTTAAAAAGGAGAAAAAGTAAATGGATGCTGTAAATAAAATCTCCTTAAAGCAAAAATTCATAAATTACAAACATCACCCCGGCTCGCTTATTATGCTGCTTATAACCTGGCTTGCGGCATTGCTTACGGCGGCGGTTGTGGTTTTTCTTGTGGCGTATATACTTATTAAAGGCGTACCGAACATTAAGCCCTCGCTTTTTGCATGGCAGTACAACAGCGAAAATGTTTCAATGATGCCCGCAATAATAAACACGGTTATAATGACGGCTCTGTCCCTTTTACTGGCAGCGCCGATAGGCATTTTCTCGGCAGTCTACCTGACAGAGTATGCAAAACGCGGCAACACGCTTGTAAAGGTGGTAAGGGTCACAACCGAAACGCTTGCGGGAATACCGTCGATAGTTTACGGACTTTTCGGTTACTTGATTTTCGTTATTGCCTGCCATTTTCATCAATCAATGCTTTCGGGCGCGCTGACGCTGGCTATTATGATACTGCCCACTATGATGCGCACCACGGAAGAAGCGCTGCTCGGCGTGCCCGACGCATACAGAGAGGGCAGCTTCGGGCTGGGCGCGGGGAGATTACGCACGGTCTTCAAGGTGGTGCTGCCCTCCGCCGTACCGGGAATACTCTCGGGCGTTATACTGTCGGTCGGCAGAATTGTGGGCGAAACGGCGGCGCTTATATACACCTCGGGCACGGTTGCGGGAATACCCAAGGATTTAATGCAGTCGGGCAGAACGCTCTCTGTTCATATGTACGCGCTTTTAAGCGAGGGGCTTTATATGAACGAGGCATATGCCACGGCGGTGGTGCTGCTGATACTGGTGCTTATAATAAATATGCTGTCGGGTCTTATTGCTAAAAGAATTACGGCAAAGGGGAAATAAAAACTATGGAAAAATTTACTGTAAAAAATCTTGATTTATGGTATAATGACTTTAAGGCGCTTAAAAATATAAATCTCGGTATGCAGGAAAACAGCATAACCGCCTTTATAGGTCCCTCGGGTTGCGGTAAATCGACTCTGCTTAAATCCCTTAACCGTATGAACGATTTGGTTGAGGGCTGCCGCATTACGGGCGAGGTGCTGCTGGACGGCGAGGATATTTACGGCAATATGGACGTGAATCTGCTGCGTAAGCGCGTTGGTATGGTTTTTCAAAAGCCTAACCCGTTTCCTATGTCGATATACGATAACATAGCCTTCGGACCCCGCACCCACGGCATACGCTCAAAGGCAAGGCTTGATGAAATTGTGGAGGAATCGCTGCGCGATGCCGCTATATGGGACGAAACCAAGGACGTGCTTAAAAAGAGCGCTCTTGCAATGTCGGGCGGGCAGCAGCAGCGCCTTTGCATTGCGCGCGCGCTGGCTGTAAAGCCCGAGGTGCTTTTAATGGATGAACCTACAAGCGCGCTCGACCCTATCTCCACCTCCAAAATAGAAGACCTTGCGCTTGAGCTTAAAAAGAAATACACCATAATAATGGTTACGCACAATATGCAGCAGGCGGTAAGAATTTCCGATTACACGGCGTTTTTCCTTTTGGGCGAGGTAATAGAATACTCCGAGACCGAGAAAATGTTCTCAACCCCGCAGGATAAACGCACCGAGGATTATATTACGGGAAGGTTCGGTTGATTATGAGAAATAAATTTGACAGTCAGCTTGAAAAGCTGAATTTAGAGCTTATAACAATGGGCGCGCTCTGCGAGGACGCCATAAGCGCCTCGGTAAAGGGCTTTCTGGACGATGACGACGCACTCTGCCAAAAAGCGGTTGAAGCAGAGGATGAAATTAACCGCAAGGAGCGGGATATTGAGTCTATTTGTATGAAGCTGCTGCTTGAGCAGCAGCCCGTGGCGCGCGATTTAAGGGTCATATCCTCCGCGCTTAAAATGATTTCGGATATGGAGCGCATAGGCGACCAGGCATATGATATTGCCGAAATTGCGAAATTCATTAAAAACAGCAATGTTAAAAGTAAAATCCATATTAAGGATATGGCTGCCGCCGCCACCAAAATGGTGACCGACAGCGTTGACTCCTTTGTTAAAAAGGATGTGGAATTGGCGCGCTCGGTCATGGTATACGACGATAAGGTGGATAATCTTTTCGATTGTGTAAAGGATGAGCTTGTGCAGCTTATAACCGAGGATAAGGCAAACGGCGAATTTTGCATAGATCTTTTAATGATTGCAAAATATCTTGAGCGCATAGGCGACCACGCGGTGAATATAGCCGAGTGGGTGGAATACTCAATTACCGGCACGCACAGATAAAATAAAAAAGGGACGTGGAAAAATGGTATATCTGCTTGAGGACGATGAGAGCATACGTCGGTTTGTAATTTATGCGTTAAAGCAAACCGGAATGGAGGCGGAGGGCTTTCCGCTGCCGTCGCTTTTTAAAGAGGCGGTGGAGCATAAAAAGCCCGATATTGCCCTGCTTGATATAATGCTGCCCGAGGAGGACGGAATTTCCGTTTTGAAGTGGCTGCGTTCCCGCCCCGACACAAAGCAGCTGCCCGTTATTATGTTAACCGCTAAATCCACCGAATACGATAAAGTAGTGGGGCTTGACAGCGGCGCTGACGACTATATAGCCAAGCCTTTCGGCACAATGGAGCTTATATCCCGCATAAAAGCGCTGCTGCGCAGAACCGCACAAACGGATACCGAATATACCGTCGGAAAACTTTATGTAAACAAGCAGCGTCATATTGTAACGGTGGATGGTAAGGAAACCGAGCTTACCTTAAAGGAATTTGAGCTTTTGTGCCTGCTGCTTAAAAACCGCGGCGCGGTGTTTACGAGAGATCAGCTTTTGAACGATATATGGGGCTACGATTACGACGGCGAAAACCGCACGGTGGACGTGCACATAAGAAGCCTGCGCTCAAAGCTCGGGGAAAGCGGAGATATTATAGGAACAGTACGCGGAGTCGGCTATAAAATAGTTTGACAAAAGGGGTATTATTATGACCGGAAAAATTTACAGAGGAATACTTATTTCAACCGTTATAACAATGCTTGCCTGCCTTATTTTCACGGTGGGAGTGCAGTATCAGATATACGATGAAAAATCCTACAAGGAGCTGCGCAGCAAGGCGGAAATAATAAGCGTTGCGGCAGAGCAAAACAACCTTTCCGAATATTCGGATATAAGTGAGAGAATAACCCTTATAGACCCCTCGGGCAAGGTGCTTTACGATAACAAGAGCAACCCCGACGCCATGGAAAACCACTCGAGCCGTCGTGAGGTAAAAGAGGCGGAAGCCGACGGCGAGGGGTATGATACGCGCCGCTCGGAAACCTTAGGGCAAAAGACCTGCTATTACGCAAAAAAACTCAAAAACGGCAGCATTTTGCGTATTGCGGGCGCGTCGCTTACTGTTTGGGCGGTGGTGCTGGAGCTTTTGCCGCCTATTTGCGCCATTGCGATTATGGTGTTTGTGCTTGCCAATATTTTAGCGTCGGTTATAGCTAAAAAAATAGTAAAGCCGATAAACGAAATTGACCTTGACAGACCCGTTGCCGACTCGGCATACAGCGAGCTTTCACCGCTTATTTCAAAAATAAATGCGCAGAACCGCAAAATCGACCGTCAGATAGCAAAGCTCACGCGCAGCCGCCGCGAATTTGAGGCGATTGCCGAAAATATGAGCGAGGGACTGGTGCTTACCGATATTAACGGCAATATTTTAACCCACAACAAGGGTACCGAAAGGTTCTTCGGAACGCAGGACGATATAAACGGCAGCAATATTTTAACCCTCAACCGCAGCGAGGTTTTCAGAAAAATATTTGATGATATTAAGGAAAAGCGCTCGGGCGACGATATTCTGCCGCTGGACGGAAAATACTTCAATATAACCGCAAACCCGGTTTACGATGAAAACTGCGAGCCCTGCGGCGCGGTCATACTGCTGGTGGATATAACAGAAAAGGAAAAGCGAGAAAAGCTGCGCCGCGAATTTACGGCGAATGTATCGCACGAGCTTAAAACCCCGCTCACCTCAATTTGCGGAATATCCGATATGCTTATGAACGGCATTGTGAAGCCCGAGGACGTTAAGGGCTTCGGCGGGGATATTAACCGCGAGGCGGCGCGTCTGCTTGCCCTTGTGAACGATATTATAAGGCTTTCAGAGCTTGACGAGGGTGCCGAGGATACCGAAAAAGCAGAAATAACCGATATACTGGAGGTCGCAAACGATGCTGTAAAGAGCATATCGGGCGTAGCGAAAAAGGCGGGGATAACCGTGACGGCAGAGGGTAACAGCACCCTTGTAAACGGCGGAAAATCCCTGATATTTGAAATGATCTACAACCTTTGTGATAATGCGGTAAAATACAACCGTGAAAACGGCAGCGTAAAGGTCTGTGTAGGTTCTGCGGGCGGCAGCGCCTTTATTCGGGTGAGCGACACGGGCATAGGCATAGCGCCCGAGCATATAGACCGTATTTTCGAGCGTTTTTACCGTGTGGATAAAAGCCGTTCAAAGCAAAGCGGCGGCACGGGGCTCGGGCTTTCAATAGTAAAGCATATAGCGCTCAGTCTCGGCGGTAAAATATCGACTGAAAGTAAACCGGGCTATGGTACGGAGATAACCGTCAGCCTACCGATTGCCGAAAAGTAACATTATATTTTCAGCTCCCTGTGCTCCTTATCCGCGCCGGGAGCTGTCGGTCTTATTTTTTTGATATAACCCCTTGTTTTTTTACTCGGCGTTTGATATAATAAGAGCATACTTGTGTGGATTTAAAAGTCCCGCACGAAAGGAGTACATATATGATTTATTCAAAGGAAGTAGAAAATATGTGTCCTGTCGCCAAGGGTCCGCACCACGGTCCCGCTCCGATTCCGGAGGAAGGCAAGTGGATACAGGCTAAAGAGATTAAGGATATCTCCGCTTACACCCACGGCGTGGGCTGGTGCGCACCGCAGCAGGGCGCATGTAAGCTGTCGCTTAATGTTAAGGACGGCATAATTGAAGAAGCTCTGGTTGAAACCGTAGGATGTTCGGGTATGACCCACTCCGCCGCCATGGCTGCCGAAATTCTTCCCGGCAAGACCGTTTTAGAGGCTCTTAACACCGACCTCGTTTGCGACGCTATAAACACCGCTATGCGCGAGCTGTTTTTACAGATAGTTTACGGCCGCAGCCAGTCCGCTTTTTCAGAGGGCGGTCTTGTAATCGGCGCAGGAATGGAAGACCTCGGTAAGGGCGCGCGCTCAATGGTAGGTACCATGTACGGTACCAAGTCAAAGGGTGTAAGATACCTTGAAATGACCGAGGGCTACTGCACAAGAATGGCTCTTGATGAAAACGACGAGGTTATAGGCTATGAGTTTGTCTCCCTCGGCAAAATGACCGACCTTATTAAAAAGGGTATGGAGCCGAATGAGGCTTACAAGCAGTCCATGGGTCACTACGGACGCTTCAATAAAGAAGACGGCGCGGTCAAATACATTGACCCGCGTGAAGAATAAGGAGGTACGGTATAATGGCACAGTTTGAAGGTTATGAGAGACGCGAGGCAAAGATTCTCGGCGTTCTTAAAAATTACGGTATCTCTTCTATTGACGAGTGCAAGGATATATGCGCAAAATACGGCGTTGACCCCTACACCACCGTTCAGGAAACACAGCCTATCTGCTTTGAAAACGCAAAGTGGGCTTACACCGTAGGCTCTGCTATCGCTTTTAAAGAGGCTGAGCGCACCGGCGATAAATCCGCCGCAACCGCTGCCGCAAATATCGGTATCGGTCTTCAGTCCTTCTGTATTCCCGGCTCCGTTGCCGAAAACCGCAAGGTCGGTCTCGGTCACGGCAACCTCGGCAAAATGCTCCTTTCGGAAGAAACCGAGTGCTTCTGCTTCTTGGCAGGTCACGAATCCTTCGCAGCGGCTGAGGGCGCTATTAAAATTGCTCTTAACGCAAACAAGGTAAGAGTTAAGCCCCTGCGCGTTATCCTTAACGGTCTCGGCAAGGACGCGGCTTATATAATCTCCCGTATTAACGGCTTCACCTATGTTGAAACCGAGTTTGACCCCTACGCAGAAGAGGTCAAGGTTGTTTATGAAAAGCCGTTCTCAAAGGGCGCGCGCGCAGCTGTTAAGTGCTACGGTGCGGATAACGTTCCCGAGGGCGTTGCTATAATGAAGCTTGAAAAGGTAGGCGTTTCCATTACCGGCAACTCCACCAACCCGACCCGCTTCCAGCATCCGGTTGCAGGCACCTATAAGAAATGGTGCGTTGAAAACGGCGTGAACTATTTCTCCGTTGCCTCCGGCGGCGGTACAGGCCGTACACTTCACCCGGATAACATGGCGGCAGGCCCCTCTTCCTACGGTATGACAGATACCATGGGCCGTATGCACTCCGACGCTCAGTTTGCCGGTTCTTCTTCCGTTCCGGCTCACGTTGAGATGATGGGTCTTATAGGCGCGGGCAACAACCCGATGGTAGGTATGACCGTTGCGTGCGCGGTTGCCGTTCAGCAGGCGCTTAATAAGTAAGAAACACTTTAAAAAGATAAAGATAAAGTCAGACGCATTATTTTGAACTACTCACTTTGATGTGTCTGATTTTTTTAAATCTGCAAATAATAATTTCGAAGGTTAGTTTTATTATGTATACTAATCGTCCGTAAAAAATATTATTGTTGAGGCGCGGTATGGCGAGTAAATTAAGCAAATATATATCTATAGTTTTATCTATAGTGATTTTATTTTCAAGCAATTGTTTTAAAATATCAGCTTCGGCAACCAGGATCGGATATGTTAACGCGACGGGCGTACGAATGCGTGCGGACGCGGGAACGCAGAGCGAAATACTTATGAGCGGCATATCATATGCCACGGTAACCGTAAACGGCGAAAAGCGCGACCCCGACGGCGATTTATGGTATAATGTAACCTACAACGGAGTTACGGGATATATATACGCCGAATATGTGCAGATAATCGAACAGACCGCAGACAGTGATTTTGACGCGCAGCTTAAGGCTTTCCCGTCAAGCTATCATAATGCGCTGAAGGCGCTGCACACGGTTTACCCGAACTGGTCGTTCCATGCCGACAATGTAAATTTAACGCTTGATGAGGCGGTGCAGCTTGAAATCACGAGAAAGCTTATAAGAACAAATTATAAGTCCCTGCTTTCGATGGGTCTCGGCGCATATGATTACACCAAAAACACCTGGGTCGCACATGACGGTAACTGGTATGTCGCGTCACGCGAGGTAATAAAATATTATATGGATCCGCGCAACTTTTTAGGCTCGGATACTGTGTTTTCCTTTATGCTGCAGGGCTACGACCCGTCAAAGCAAACGGAAGCGGGAGTCCGCAAGATCGTAAAGGGCACCTTCCTTGATACAAACGAATATGTGTCTTACATAATGAAGGCGGCACGGGAGACCTCTTACAGCCCCTATGTTATGGCTTCAAAAATATTGCAGGAAATAGGCAGGAATAACGGGAATTCATCCTTTATATCAGGCAAATACCCCGGCTTTGAAGGCTATTACAATTATTTCAATATAAACGCGACCGGCAATAACGACACGGAAAAAATAGTAAAAGCGCTGACCTATGCCAAGGA
>CDZG01056826.1_pt1 | contig 75327 bp, 67 predicted proteins | sample 557741 | NCBI WGS metagenome assembly CDZG01 (sample SAMEA3182086, study PRJEB8094) | gut metagenome | biome: human; feature: gut; material: Stool; isolation source: human stools | place: Canada | collected 2013-01-21
GTGGGGATAGAGAAAATACGCTGGATGATTAAAGCCCACAGAAAAGCCTGCAAAGGGTATTTACGGGTTCTGCCTGTAGATGCATAGAAATGATTTCTGAAAGAAATCGGAATAAACTCATTAATATCGATATGGGTTTCCAATAGAGAAAGAAACGCAGGTTTGTCATTTTCAAATTTTTCTTGGCAATCTGAAAAAATATCTGCCAAAGAAAGCTGTTTGTATGGTATCATAGATATCAGAATAACTCCTTTCTTGGGTGTGTGGATTTTAGTTTTTAGTCAACTCTATTATACCATATCCGGTGAGGAGTTATTTGTTTTTGGGTAACAAAAAATGCCGTATTTATGCGGCTTGTGGCGTTTCGCAAACGCCTAATTAAAAATATTTCAAGAGAGGAGAAGGAACTTGTTTGTTACAAAAGATGAGATACGGCGAATGGTAAAACAAGTCATTACTGATGATGTAAATAATGATATTGTCTTTATCGTTGCTAATAAAGGCTTTGGCAAGTATAAATTGTTAAAAGAAATTAATGGTTATGAGTACCAAAAACATGTGATCATTACAAATGGTGAACAATTTCATTCTGCATCTTTGGTTAAAAATTGTTTGATGCATGGAATTTATGAGTATTTGAGGAGAAATAACATTCTAGACCAGCGCAAATATCTTAGACTATTAATAAAAAAAAGAGGAAAAAAACTCCCTATTTCGAGCCGCATTGCTTTTGATTTTCATATTAAGCTCACTACTGATGAGATTGAAGATATACTTAAGGAGTTTTCAATAACAGAATTAATTGACATCTATAGAGAATTTACCCTTGATTCACCCTTGGTTCTTTTTATACGAGGAACTGAATTAAGTGATAGCGAAAGAAATTTTTTATGTAGTTTGAAAACCGAAACGGGGACGATTAGATTCACCTATATTATTGCACTACGACCAGATACAGCAGGCATTAATTTCATAAAAAGTGTTACACAAAAAAGGAATGAAAGAATTTGGATATGTCCTCTTATTCCGAGAATTAGAGAAAAAATAGGTAACAGAGGAATAGTGAATATTCCACTAATTACGTTAAATGATGTTAAAGATAGCGATTCATATCGTGATTTAAAAACAGAGATATCAAGTAAAGATTACTACAATCCAGTGTTTGAGCTTGTTGATCACTTGTTAGATTCAGGAATCAATCCATCAATGATTTTTACTATTGCTAGTCAAGAAATAAGTCGGGATGATTTCGACTATATAAATTCATTAACTATTAGATTACTTCATGAACCGAAAGCATCACCATATAACGATGCATTAGTTGCTCATAATGGAAAATTTATGTGGATAGATGCTTTGGGATATTACCTCTTTGTTAATGAGGGAATTGAGGAGTTGCTTCTTGAAATGCAGAAATTCTACTTTGCATTTCTTATCGATACAAACAAATGGAAGAATGTATCAAGTAATTCGTTCTCTTATGCAGAAATAGAACCTAATAGAGATGAACGAAATCGAATGAATCAGTTTTTAAAGAGAATGAGCCAGATTTCTGGTAATCCTATAATTCCAGAAATATCGAGATATACTGCAAGACTTTCTGATTGGATTCGTGTGTTTTCAAGACCAGCAATGATAGATAAAGTTAATATAACAGACATTGACTCAATGGTGGATGAACTTTATTCTTTTTGTGTTGGTTTTTCTGAAATTAATATCGAAGCATTGCAGATAATAAGTCGAGAAACAGGACGATTAGGGGCATTAGATATAGGTTTGCTAGTGACAGCGAGAAAGCTTCAGACAAACGCATTGTTGAATTCGGATGAAAGAATGGCAATCAATAAGCTTATTGCTTCTTGTTTTGATGCGATACTACGTTGGAATGATATTACTATGGCGAACGAAGTTTGTGAAGTATTATATTTACTTCAGAAAAATGAAATGCTTGATAAGTATTATATTCCTGAAATATCTAATAATCATTCTATGTATAAGTATCTATCAAAATGCATGGAAAATAAAAATTTAATTATAGGAGAAATTGTTATGGGAAGAAAAACTATTTTTATTTCGTATACAGATGCAGACGAGAGAGTTGTAGATGTTATTGATAGTTACCTTTCGTCGTGTGGCTATGATGTAAAAAGAGATATAAGAAATATTGGAGACTATGAAAGCATAGATGAGTTCATGAATGAAATTAGGAATCAAGATTTTGTTGTTCCTATTGTTTCGGATACATACTTGCGAAGGAATAATTGTATGTATGAGATTACTCAACTTTTAAAAGATGATAACTTTACAAAAAGAACATTGCCTGTCATCATATCGCTTCCCAAGACCAAAGATAGAACATATAGCTTTTTTGATCCGCGATATAGGATTGAAATTATTAGATTTTGGGAGAATGAAGCTAAAACCCTCAAAGAGGCTATTGAAAAGCTTTCACTCGAAAATAAGGTTGAGTTAAGTATGGAATATCGTAGGATTAATAACTATTCACAGGATGTTTCAAAATTTATGAACTGGTTTAAGAGCAAGTTGGTTGGGGTTATCCCATCAGATACAAGCGCTTCAAAAAGAAAACAGGCAGCATTAGAAATTGCGGACAAGATTGATAATATTATTGGTGGTAAACAATGACGAATTATATACCTATATAATATTATATTGTGAAGATAGATTTAGAAATATTTACATAAGCCATTTGGACTAATCATCCAGATGGCTATTTTTTTACCCTTTTTTGGGTAATGGATGTAGAAAGAAGGTGAGAAAATTGAAAATCAAAAAGGTCGATGACAAGCCTATGGTGATCCGTACCAAGAAGAAAGCAAAGCTTCATACCCATGAACCAAAGAAAGCGTCCATCAAAGCTTCCAACATCTATACGGTTGACCGAAGTCCGAAGATTAAAGGGTCAAAGATTGCAACTACTGAAAACAAGAAGTTTCGGAGGAGTACGATTCATCAGGTTGATAAGGCAAAGAAAGGCATGTTCAGGCAGTACCGGGCAGCATTAAAGGAATCAAAGCAGTCTATTAAGACAAAGAATTCTTCCATTAAGGTCGTAGGTGCAGCCGGGGCACAGACGGCGTTAAGCCAGATGGAAGGCGGTGAGGAAGTCAGGGATGCGGCAAATATTGCTTATGTTGCAACAAGACCGGTAACGGGGACAGCATCCAGGGGAGCTGAATTGTTCAGGCGAAAGGCACTGGCTGATAAAAGAAAGCGTATTAAAAAGGTGGAAGCCGGAAAGAAGCTTGCCAAGAAAACAGCAAAAGAAACTGCTAAGACCGCTGCAAAGGAGGCATCCAAAGAGACTGCCAAGGCAGTGGCAAAGGAAGGTGCAAAAGTAGCAGCAAAAGTTGGAACCACTGTTGCAGGAACAGCAGCCGGAGCAGAGACAGGTCCGTATGCTCCTCTGATTGGTATGGCTGTGGGTAAGGCGGTTGGAGATAAGCTGGATAAAATGGATGCCAAGAGAAACAGCAGAAACCGAAAGATTAAGTTCTTTCTGGATAAGATGAAAGCAGAAGGGGAACAACAGGACAGTTTTGCAAAGCTGGTTAAGGACTTGTTTGTCAACAAAATGGCAATACCCATAAAAAAGATTATGGTTGCAGTAGGAGGATTTTTGCTGGTACTTGTGTTACTCATTGCGGTAACAGTTCTTCCGGTAGTAGCAGTAATTGCTATTCTCTACAACTCGCCATTTGCTTTCTTTCTCCCACCACTGGAGTCGGTAGATACAGTGACTACGGTTACAAGTGCCTATTATTGACAAGTGATATCCTCTTATCATTACCCGAGAAAGGGATAAGGATAGGAGGATATTTTGCAAAGAAAAGTAGATATTGTAACAGATCCCCTTGGAAATAAGATAGTGCTAATTCAAGATGTTATTTTTAAAGGGAAACGTTCTCTGGAATGGGCAGATGTTGAAGCGTATTTGAAACAGTTTGTGGGAGAGGTATATACCGTAGAGAAGACGGCAGATTTGGTTTATATAGGGAAGGATCTTCCTGATGAATATACACATTCAAATTATACCGTGATTCTTAAGGGAGCAAATGCAAAAGCAAAGGCTAATGCAGTACAGGGATTACCAGAAATAATTGAGATTGCAACACACAAGGCTCACAAAGACAACTGGAAAGAGAAACATAGTAAGGATGCAAAATATGGATGGTATAAATATACGTCAAGATTTGCATTGCCAGTATTTGATAGTAGTGGAGAAATAGAACGATATAATATATTTCAAGTTGTAATGATTGTAAGACATGCAGAAGATGGAAAAATGTATTTATACGATATGATGGATATAAAAAAAGAAACGAGAAACCTTTTCCAGTCATAAGACCTTACTCAGTCAGAAACCCATTTCTTAGCTTTTATAGTAGTACATAGGTGAAAGAAAGTCAATGAAATTTAATATTTTCGGAGGATAATAAGATGAATAAAATAACAGTTAATAAAATCAGATGTAAAAAATGCGGTGATATCATAGAAAGTAAATCAATTCATGATTTTAGATCCTGTAAATGTGGATCCGTAGCAGTGGATGGAGGGCATAATTATCTTAGGAGAGTGGGAAATTTGGAAGACTGGGAAGACTTAAGTGAGTATGAAGTGATTGAGGATGAGAATACCATATGGATGAAATAAATTCTCCCGGCAGAACACCACGTATTCTGCCGGGAACTCGTTTTTACTTATCCTAAAATATAACGAATATAATGCCCATTTTAATGATTAGATATTAACTTTTAACCTTTAATTCCTTAATTTTACCTCTTTAATTCCTACCCATTAATTCTCCGCTTTCAAATACTTCTTCAACGGCATCCAGATCACATATGCTAAGGCACTGCCGATCAGGGCGGTGGTAAGCTGGGTGATGGAGAAGGTAACCTTTGCGGTGGCAAGAACCACAGGTAAGGCTTCCGGCTTCGGGAGCTTTAAAGCAAGGTTATCACCGAAAATGGGAAGAATAATGAGGACGATAACCACGCCCATAAAAATGGCCTTTAATACGGAGCCTGCGATTAAGCCGGCAGGGAGACGCCACTTAAAGGAAGTCTTTTCCTGGAAATACCATACGGTGATGGCGAGAACGACATTTCCTGCCATAACAGCGGGAAACATCAGCGGAATGGCTGCCATAATCGGAGAGCCGGTGAAGAAAAATGCGGTTACCGGGGCGATGATGCTTAACAGTAATCCACTCCATAATCCGACAGACAAAACAGCCAGAATGATGGTAAGATTCACGATCGGTCCGGTGATGTACACGGACAGGTTCTTGAAGTACTGGCTGACAATACAGATGGTGAGAAGCAGTGCGGTCTGCACTAATTGTTTGGTTGTGATTTTCATAATGAGATCCTCCTATAGATTCGCCTGCATGGCCTTTGCCGTGATCCCTTCAATTCGTCCAAGCTTGCCGGAAAGCGCACTGATCCTGTCAGGAGTGGTACTTAAGATGATGGAAATGACATGCAGATCCCTGTCACGGCAGGGAATACCGATTCTGCCAATAATGTCTTCGGCATAGTCGTGTAAGATCCCGTTTACCTTCGGAACTGCATCAAAATCCTTAATAAAAATACCAATGATGGCGGCTTTCTCTTCACGGATTTCCATAGAATGAGTTCTCCTTGTTTTACTTTACGTCAGGAATTCCTTCGGCTCAGAATATTGTGGGCTGCAAAAACAGAAGATATACGCAACTATTCAGACCCCATTCGTAAAACCGCTGTTTCACAGCGTTGTTTACTCATGTGGTTACTTTGCCATATAAATCATGGCATATGTCCTTTTGAATGCAGGCATTCATCGTCCATAGCCATAATTTGTATGGCTCTGAATAGTTGAAACACACTCTCTTTGCAGGTGATTTTCCAAAGATTATAATACAAATTCAGAAAAATAGCTAGTCATATCGGCGCGTTTATGCTATAATCCTACAATGACTGTGAGTATGCACAGGACGTATTAAGGAGGTTTGTACAAGATGAGCGTACAGGTAGAGAAATTAGAAAAGAACATGGCGAAGCTTACAATTGAAGTTTCTGCAGCAGAATTTGAGAAGGCATTAGAGGATGCTTTCCTTAAGAATAAGAATAAAATCAGCGTACCTGGTTTTCGTAAGGGAAAAGTACCGCGCCAGATGGTAGAGAAGATGTATGGTCCGGAAATCTTCTATGAAGATGCTGCCAATGCATTAATTCCTGATGCATACAGCAAGGCACTTGATGAATGTGAAGAAGATATCGTTTCTTCTCCTGAAATTGATGTTACCCAGATCGAGAAGGGCAAGTCCTTCATCTTTACTGCAACAGTTGCATTAAAGCCGGAAGTAAAGCTTGGCAAGTATAAGGGTGTCAAGGTAGAAGCTGCCGAAGTTACCGTTACCGATGAAGAAGTTGATGCAAAGATCGAGAAGGAAAGAGAAAACAATGCAAGAACCATCGAAGTAACCGACAGACCGGTTAAGGATGGCGATATGACCATTCTTGATTTCGAAGGATTTGTAGATGGTGTTGCTTTTGACGGTGGTAAGGGCGAGAATTATCCGTTAACCATCGGTTCCGGCGCATTTATTCCCGGATTTGAGGAGCAGCTTGTTGGTGCTGAAATCGGCAGGGAAGTAGAAGTAAACGTTACATTCCCGGAAGATTATCAGGCAGAAGAATTAAAGGGCAAGGCAGCCGTATTCAAATGTACCATTAAAGAAATTAAGGAAAAGGAACTTCCTGCACTGGATGATGAATTTGCAAGTGAAGTTTCCGAATTCGATACCTTAGAGGAATATAAGAAGGACGTTAAGGAAACCTTAACCATCGAGAAGGAAAAGGCAGCAAGAGATGCTAAGGAAGCAGCAGTGATTGATGCAATCATTGCAGATTCCGATATGGATATTCCGGAAGCTATGGTTACTACCCAGCAGAAGCAGATGATTGATGAATTTGCACAGAGAATGCAGATGCAGGGATTATCCATGGAGCAGTACTTCCAGTTTACAGGTGCTACTTTAGACAAGATGATGGAACAGGTAAAGCCTCAGGCAGAAACCAGAATCAAGTCCAGACTTGTATTAGAAGCAGTTGCAGCTAAGGAAGGAATTGAAGCAACCGAAGAAGATTACGAAGAAGAAATCAAGACAATGGCAGAGGTTTACCAGATGGAGCCTGACAAGATTAAGGAAATGCTTCCTGAAAAGAGCGTCAAGGGCATCAAGGAAGATATCGCTGTTAAGAAGGCAGCAGAGTTTGTTGTAAACAATGCCAAGGCAAAATAAGAAAAGAGGTTAAAGAATGAGTTTAGTACCTTATGTCATTGAACAGACAAGCAGAGGGGAACGCTCCTATGACATCTATTCAAGACTTTTAAAAGAAAGAATTATCTTTTTGGGCGAGGAAGTAAATGAAACAACCGCAAGTCTTGTTGTAGCACAGATGTTGTTTCTGGAAGCTGAGGATCCGGAGAAGGATATCCAGCTTTATATTAACAGCCCCGGTGGCAGTGTGACGGCCGGTATGGCAATTTATGATACCATGCAGTATGTAAAATGTGATGTATCTACCTTCTGTATGGGTATGGCAGCCAGCATGGGTGCATTCCTTTTAGCAGGTGGTACGAAGGGCAAGAGACTGGCACTTCCCAATGCAGAAATCATGATTCATCAGCCTTTGGGCGGCGCACAGGGACAGGCTACCGAGATTGAAATTGCAGCCAGACATATTTTACAGACCAAGGAAAAGCTGAACAGAATGCTTGCTGAAAATACCGGCAAGGATATCTCCATCATCGCAGCAGATACGGACCGTGATAACTGGATGTCCGCAGAAGAAGCGAAGGAATATGGACTGATTGACCGCGTTATTTATAAGCGTTCAGAGGCGTAGTCACAATAGTTTAAAGTAGAGGTAAAGTCATATGGCAGGAAGGAATTCTGACGAAATCAGATGTTCTTTTTGTAATAAAACCCAGGATCAGGTGCGCAAAATGATCGCCGGTCCTTCGGGAGTATATATTTGTGACCATTGCGTGGAGATCTGCGCGGATATTGTTGAGGAAGAGTTTGAGGATGATGCAGAGGCATTTGCAGAAGAAGAGCCGGAAATGGAAATCAATCTGTTAAAGCCTGCAGAAATCAAGGACTTTCTTGATGATTATGTCATCGGGCAGGAGGAAGCGAAGAAGGTTCTTTCCGTTGCTGTTTATAATCACTATAAGCGTGTGACAGCACCGAAGGACGAGGATGGTGTCGAACTCCAGAAAAGTAACATTATCATGATCGGGCCTACCGGTTCCGGTAAAACCTATCTGGCACAGACCCTGGCGAAGGTTATTAATGTTCCGTTTGCAATTGCGGATGCCACAACCTTAACCGAAGCCGGTTATGTGGGAGAGGATGTAGAGAACATTCTGCTTAAGCTGATTCAGGCAGCGGATTATGATATCGACCGTGCACAGTATGGAATCATTTATATTGATGAGATTGATAAGATCACGAAGAAGAGCGAGAATGTTTCTATTACCCGTGATGTTTCCGGAGAGGGAGTGCAGCAGGCGCTGCTTAAGATTGTTGAGGGTACGGTAGCAAGCGTTCCACCGCAGGGTGGACGGAAGCATCCTCATCAGGAGCTTTTACAGATTGATACCTCCAATATCCTGTTTATCTGTGGAGGAGCGTTTGATGGTCTTGAGAAGATTGTGGAAGACCGTCTGAACCGCAATTCCATTGGATTTGATGCAGAGATCGTAAGCAGGAACAGCAAGGAAGTCAGTGAGCTTCTTGCAGAGGTAACACCACAGGATCTTGTGAAGTTTGGACTGATTCCGGAATTTGTCGGACGTGTACCGATCAATGTGTCACTGAAGGGTCTTGATAAGAAAGCGTTAATCCGTATTCTTACCGAACCGAAGAATGCGTTAATTAAACAGTATCAGAAATTATTTGGATTTGACCATGTAAATCTTGTGTTTGAAGAAGATGCAGTGGATGCCATTGCAGAGCAGGCTTTTGAGAGAAAGACCGGAGCAAGAGGATTACGGTCCATTATGGAAAAGGTCATGATGAATGTCATGTTTGAAATTCCATCGGATCGTACAATTGAAAAATGCGTGATCACCAAAGGCGCGGTAGAAGGTGAAAGTGAACCGCTGATTTACCGCAGAGAATTGATGCCTAAAGCAAACTAAAGCATGACGGACACGCTTTTGCGTGTTCGTCATATTTATATCACTTGTCATTATATTTTTTACGGAGTTGTATATGAATAAAGAACATATCCCGGTAATCCCCCTGCGGGGACTTGCAGTGTTACCGGATGCAATTATACATTTTGATTTAAAGAGAGAAAAGTCAATTCATGCCGTGGAATACGCCATGATGGGAGACGGACTGGTATTTCTTGCATCCCAGAAGGATCCGGAATGTCAGGATCCGGGAATCGGGGATCTGTATACGGCAGGAACAGTCGCTTCGGTACGGCAGGTCACGAAGCTTCCGAACCAGGTGCTGCGGATTCTCGTAGGTGGTGTGAAGCGTGCGATGCTGACTGCAATTCAGGAAGCAAATGAGGCCTTTCTGGAAGGAAGTATTATTCCACAGGAGGAGCTTGCAGACGAGGAATTATCTTCCGTGGAGGAAGAAGCGATGCTTCGACAGCTTAAGGAAACCATTGCCGAATTTGCAGCCTTGCATCCTAAGCTTGATAAGAACGCCGTACAGCGGTATCAGGCGATGGAGAATCTGGGGAGTCTGTTGGATCAGATTACCATGAATCTTCCGGTAGAATTTGAAAAGAAGCAGCAGGTATTAGAGGCTTTCAATTTAAAGGAGCGTTTTGAGACGGTCTGTACTATCCTGGTTAATGAAATCCAGATTGCCGGAATCCGGAATCGTCTGGCACAGAAATTAAAGGGGAAGGTAGAGAAGAACCAGAAGGAATATCTGTTAAGGGAGCAGCTTCGCTATATCCGGGAGGAATTGGGAGAAGAGAATTCCTTTTCGGACAGTGAGCAGTTCGAAGAAAAGCTAAAGGAGCTTAAGGCTAAGCCCGAAGTAAAGGAGAAGATCCGGAAGGAAATCTCCCGTTTTAAGAGTTTATCAGGGAACAGTTCGGAAAGTGCCGTGGAGCGGGGCTATATTGAGACTCTGTTAGAGCTTCCGTGGGATAAAGCCTCGATTGATAACGAAAGTATCAAAGAGGCGGGAGAGATTCTGGAAAAGGAGCACTATGGACTGACACAGGTCAAGGAGCGTATTCTGGAATTCCTGGCGGTACGGTGTCTCACGAAGAAGGGAGAAAGTCCCATCCTTTGTCTGGTGGGGCCGCCGGGAACCGGTAAAACCTCGATTGCGCGAAGTGTTGCCAGAGCGTTGAATAAGAGATATATACGGATCTGTCTCGGAGGTGTCCGGGATGAAGCAGAGATTCGTGGCCATAGGAAAACCTATGTCGGTGCAATGCCCGGAAGAATTGTGACAGGCCTGCGGCAGGCAGGAGTGAAGAATCCGCTCATGCTTCTGGATGAAATTGATAAGGTCAGCAATGATTATAAGGGAGATACCTTTTCCGCATTGCTTGAAGTACTTGATGGAGAACAGAACGTGCGGTTTCGCGATCATTATGTGGAAATTCCGCTTGACCTGTCGGAGGTTCTGTTTATTGCAACCGCAAATTCCACACAGAATATCCCACGTCCCCTGCTTGACCGTATGGAGCTGATCGAGGTAAACAGCTATACGGAGAACGAGAAGTTCCATATTGCGAAGGAACATCTTCTGCACAAGCAGATGGAAAAGAACGGCATCACCGGAAGGTGGCTGTCTGTTTCGGACAGTGCCTTGAAAGCAATCATTTCTTCCTATACAAGAGAAGCCGGTGTCCGTGAGCTGGAACGTAAGATCGGGGATATCTGCCGCAAGGCAGCGAAGGAAATTCTGGAATGCCGCGAAGAGGGCAGAGAGGAAACGAAGGTTAAGGTGACCGCTTCTAATATTGAGAAGTATCTTGGAAAGCGGAAATACACGACGGATCTTGCCAATAAGAAGCCGGAGGTCGGCATTGTACGCGGACTCGCCTGGACGAGTGTTGGTGGTGATACCTTACAGATCGAGGTAAATGTCATGCCGGGTAAGGGAGATATTGATCTGACCGGACAGATGGGAGATGTGATGAAGGAATCTGCCATTATCGGTATGAGTTATGTCCGCTCTATCGGTAAGGAGCATAAGATTGATCCGTCCATGTTTAAGGAAAATGATTTTCATATTCATATTCCGGAGGGAGCTGTTCCGAAGGACGGACCATCGGCCGGAATCACGATGGCAACGGCGATCTTTTCTGCGGTGACCGGGAAGCCTGTGCGGTGTGACCTTGCCATGACCGGAGAGATTACCCTTCGTGGAAATGTACTGCCGATCGGCGGCTTGAAGGAGAAGATTCTGGCAGCCAGGATGGCAGGCATCAAAGAAGTGCTTGTTCCTTCTGAAAATAAAAAGGATGTGGAAGAAATTCCGGAAGAGATCCGCAACGGAATTACCATTACTTATGTTAAGAACATGAAGGATGTAATAAAAAAAGCACTTGTGACAGAGGAATAAAGTATATAAAATGTTAGTAATGATAATGAGAGTAATCCGGACAATCCGGATGCTTGTTCAGAACGTGAGGTTTCAGCATGGTTATTAAAAATGTAAGTCTGGAAACAGTCTGCGGAATTACCAGCAGGATTCCGGACAATCCATATATTGAATTTGCGTTTGCAGGTAAGAGTAATGTAGGGAAGTCTTCCCTCATTAACGGTCTGATGAACCGCAAGTCTCTTGCGAGAACCAGTGCACAGCCGGGCAAAACACAGACCATTAATTTTTATAATATCAATGATGCCATGTATTTCGTCGATCTTCCGGGATATGGCTATGCAAAGGTCAGTGAACAGGAAAAGGCCAAATGGGGAAAGATGATTGAAAATTATCTGCACAGCTCCAGACAGTTAAAGGCAGTATTTCTGCTCATTGATATCCGGCACGAGCCTTCCGGAAATGATAAGATGATGTACGAATGGATCTGTAATCAGGGCTATGAACCGGTCATTATCGCAACGAAGCTTGATAAGATTAACCGGAGCCAGGTTCAGAAGCATGTGAAGATGATCAAAGAGGGTCTGCAGGTGGTGAAGGGAACAATTGTGATTCCTTATTCCGCACAGACCAAACAGGGGAGAGAAGAGATCTACGATTTGTTGGACAGCTATCTGATATAAAGGGGCAGAAGCCAACAGGAGGAAGAGGCGGTTATTATGGAAAAAAGAGGAACGGGAATCACTTATGTAAAGGTTGTTGTTAACTTATTAATCATGGCGTTGACGATTCTTTGCTGTTTTCTGGTATTACCAAGAATTATTGTGTATTTTATGCCGTTTTTTATCGGCTGGATCATTTCCCTGATCGCTAACCCGATCGTGAGGTTTTTTGAGACAAAGCTTAAGATACGGAGGAAAATGGGGACAGTTGTTGTGATCATTGCCGTACTTGCACTTGTTGTGGGTGGAGGATATTTTTTGATTTCCTGGCTGCTTGAACAGCTGATTTCCTTTATAAATGAAATTCCCGAGATGTGGGCAAATGCACAGGGAGATCTGGAAAACATCGGTAAAAAGCTGATGGTCATGTATCAGTATCTGCCAAAGAACTGGCAGGAGAATCTGGATGGCTTTCAGGTGAAATTCCAGACCATATGGGGAGACTGGGTAAGTACACTCGGAACACCGACGATTACCGCAGTTGGTAATTTTGCCAAAAATCTGCCGATGATTGTAATCGGGATTATTATGAGTCTGCTGTCTTCCTATTTCTTTGTGGCAGAACCGGATTATCTTCGCGGCATCTGGGGGAAAATACTTCCGCGGGCATTACAGGATCGTATCGAGATGATCAAGCGTGGTTTAAAGCGTGCCGTAGGCGGCTATTTTAAGGCACAGCTTAAAATTGAGGTATGGATGTATATTCTGCTGGGAATCGGATTCTGGATTCTGCGTGTAAGATATGCCTTCATTATAGCAATCGGAGTAGCCATTTTAGATCTGCTGCCTTTCTTTGGAACAGGAACCGTGCTGGTGCCGTGGGCAATCATCAAGTTTCTGAACGGAGAATACGGTATGGTGATCGGTCTGCTCATTATCTGGGGAGTCGGACAGCTGTTCCGTCAGATGATTCAGCCAAAGATCGTAGGAGATTCGGTAGGGCTGGATCCGCTGCCAACGTTGTTCCTTTTGTACATCGGATACCGTATGGGAGGTGTCTGGGGCATGCTGTTTTCTGTGCCGATTGGAATTATTATTTTTAATATGTATGAAGAAGGGGTATTCGATACCACCATTAAAAGTATACAGATTCTTTACTCCGGGGCAAGTAATTTCCGCCATATTACCGAGGAGGATATGGAACCTGTCCGCAGGTATAAGCTCCTTGAGCAGGAAAGGCTGAAGAAATCCAGAGAGCGTAAGGAGACCGGGGAAGAATCGAAAGCACAGAATCAGGAAAAATAGTAACTATTCAGTACAGGTCGAAGCATTTACTGCCAAGACCGTAAGAAAATGATTCAGTAATGCAAAATCCCATCGGCGAAGCCGATTTGGAATGGATTTTGCATCGAAACTGTGAAGGTACTGAACAGTTTCGAAATGTAACAGATAAAGGGTGAACGATGCGTAATTTTAAAATGATCCTTCAATATGAAGGAACACGGTATAAGGGATGGCAGCGACAGGAAAGTACAGAACACACCATTCAGGGAAAACTTGAGGGTATTTTAAGTAAAATGGCCGGTACTCCTGTTGAAATTCAAGGCTCCGGACGAACCGATGCAGGAGTACATGCTCTTGGACAGGTGGCTAATTTCCATGCGGATATCCGGATGTCGGAGCAGGAGATTATGAATTATGTAAACTCTTATCTGCCGGAGGATATTGCAGTGATTTCAGTAAAGGAAGCGTCGGAACGTTTTCACAGCAGACTGAATGCGACCGGGAAGACCTATTGCTATCTGCTGGTTCAATCCGGAATCCCTCATGTATTTGAACGGCGGTTTGCCCATAGAATAGAAGAAAGACTCGATGTGGAAGCAATGGAGAAGGCCGCAGGGTATCTGCTTGGAACCCATGATTTTGCAGCGTTTACATCGACTAAAAAAAGTAAGAAGTCAACGGTCCGGACCATTGATGAGATTACATTTACCAGGGAATACAGTTCGGTGATGCACATCATGACAGAAGTGCAGGAGCCGGATCTGCTTCGGATTACCTATTCCGGGGATGGATTTTTGTACCATATGGTCCGGATTCTGACCGGAACACTGATGGAGGTCGGGATGCAGCTTCGCAGTCCCGAAGAGATTCCGGAAATACTTAAGAGTAAAAATAGAGAAATGGCAGGACCGCTTGTGCCTGCTAAGGGGCTTACACTGATGGAGGTTCGTTATTCGTGAAGAAGAAACTGACTGCGGAAGAAGAAAAGCAGCGCAACATACGATGGATACGAGCCTTGTTTCTGGTTTATTTATTAATTGTCATTAAACTGATTATTTTCAAATATCCGATGGATCAATTACGGGCTATTGCAGCAACGTGGCGTAAGGATGTGATTCTGGAAGGGCTGGATACTGCGAATTTTACTCCCTTTAAAACCATCCGGATGTATATTGATTATGCATATATGCTGAACAGCTTTGAAAATCTGGTGGGAAATATTCTGGTATTTGTACCATTTGGATTCCTCCTTCCCTATGTATGGAAAAAGGCCGGCAGCTTTTGGGTCATGCTGCTGAATGCCGTTATCTTTGTGCTTGGGATTGAGGTGTTTCAGTTATTCAGTGCGTTTGGTGCATTTGATGTAGATGATATTATCCTGAATTGCTTAGGTGCAGTCTGGGGCTATCTGTTTTATCTGATTGTGGAAGCAATCCGCCGTAAACGGAACCGAAAGCAGAAGCAGAAAGATAAGCAGACCGGAACAGGGCAAAGAAATAAAATTTTATAAATAGAATTTTAAGCAGAATTTTATAAGGAGGTAATTGCAATGAATTACATTAAGAGTCTGAAGGTGAATTATTCCCTGTCTGCAGTGATCTGCGTCATACTGGGAATTGTTCTGCTGGTATGGCCGGGACAGAGTACCCAGGTGGTATGTATGGTTTTGGGAATCGTTCTGGGAGGCTTTGGTCTCATCCAGATTATTCTGTATCTGGCAACAAAGGAAAAAACGATGGTTTCCCACAGCATGATGATGCTTGGGGTAGTGCTTGCCGTAATTGGCGGCTGGATTGTATTAAAGCCCGAAACGATTATTAAGGCGGTTCCAATGATCGTGGGAATTCTCATTGTGATTCACGGATTTCACAATGCGGTACAGGCAATTGACCTTAAGAAAATGCAGTATGATAACTGGTGGGTAGCGCTTCTTCTGTCTCTTTTGACGGTAGCGTTGGGAGTTGTACTGATCTGCAACCCGTTTACTATTGTGGATACTGTGGTTCGGATTATCGGAGCTTTTCTTGTTTATGATGGCTTATCCGATATGTGGATCCTGTCCCGGGTTTTCAAAACCAAAAAGAACCGGGAGAAGATTATTGACACAGATGCCGTGATTGTAGACGAAGATGAATAGCAGATGACAGCCGGAACACAGGAGATATTGGTATTGATGTTCCGGCATGGCAGCCGGACAGGCTATGCCCACGGATCTTCACTGGCGGGCATCCGTATACCGCTTAGGATGCTGGAGTATTCCCAGAGAAACCATTCACCGGTGGACTCCTTTTTCCTGAGCTTTATGGGACGCGGAGAGTCTGCACCGGCAGTCTTCAGAAACAGGCGCAGATAACCCGGTTCAATATCCTGTGGCCGTGGATCCTCCTGAATGGATAACACATAGGGTATGCCGGGCTGATAGTTATTCCGGGGCGAAGCCCCTTCGTAATAAGCAAAGGGAAGATAAGCCTTTCCCCGCAGACGATCCTGCAGGAACTGACTGTCCATGGGCTGCATGGGGCGGGGACCGCGTAAAAGATTCATGGCGGCAATACCGTCCTCCCTGTTCCGGATAAACAAAGCCAGTGCACACAAAAACAGTACACATACAAGCTCCGGTGTACGCTGTGTATCTGCCATTTCTTCAAATTTTTCAAAAGTGTCCGGAATCTGTTCTATCGTAATTTTCATGATGATAACCCCTTTCCCCTGCTGTATTTCTTTTATTTTACACAATAGAACCGGAAATTTCCCCCGCCAATTGGCTAGTACACCGAATAATAAATAACTGAAACCTTGACTTGTCTGATTTTTCAGTGTACTAGTATATCAGACAGAGTGCTCATTGACTTTGTTAAAAAGCCCATGATACGATATTCTTACGCCTAAATGTGCACACGGACGGAGGATATCCATGAGTAAAGCCGCAAAAAAGAGTATATGGATCACAGCAATTGCATTGCTGCTTATCGGGATTGCCATGTGGCTGCGCTATATCAGCAGGAGCATAGACGGAACCTACGGCATAACCCAGATACGAAGCGGAATTTATATCATTCTGCTGAGTGCGTGGGGGGTATCCGTTCGAAACCGTATTATTCAGGTGCAGATACGCCGTTATCTGCTGGCCATATCAGGACTGATGATTTTCTGGCTGGTGCTCCGCACGGTCAAATATTCAGTGAGCATGACGGATCTGCGCCGTTATCTGTGGTATGGGTATTATATTCCCCTGCTGTTTATTCCGTTATTGTCCATGTGGGTTGCCAGGTCTTTGGGAAAACCGCAGGATTATCGCATTCCTTTCAGTAAATGGCTGTTTTATCTGACAGCGGGTCTCCTTCTTTTGCTTGTTCTGACCAATGACCTGCATCAATGGGTATTTACCTTCCCGGACGCAGGATTAAGTGATGATGCATACAGTTACGGTCCCGGATATTATGTGGTGGCTGCATGGGAGATTCTGTGTGCGGCTGCCGCTATGGGTATGATTCTGCTCAAGTGCCGCCTGCCGCACAGCAGAACGTTTCTTTGTCTGCCGCTGATTCCGTTTGCCCTTTCTTTGGCATATTGTTATGCCTATGTGACCAGAATTCGCTGGGTCTGGGTATTGGCCGGTGATATGACGGTTGCACAGTGTCTGATGATTGTCGGAATTTTTGAGAGCTGTATCTGGTGCGGTTTGATCCCCTCCAATCTGGGCTACGATGAGCTCCTTGAGGTGACGGATCTGCCTATTCAGATTACGGACAGGGATTACAGGGTGCAGCATGCATCAGCCACCATGAAGGAACCGCTGGAGAACAGAAGGCTGCAGCAGATGACCTCCGATAGTCTTTTGCTTGATGAAAACACACTTTTAAAGCGGCACCGGCTGCGGTGGGGCTATGTTTTCTGGAAGGAGGATATTACAGAGCTTAATAAGCTTCAGCAGAGGCTCGAACAGACCAGGGAAGAGCTCCGGGATATGGGGGATGTCCTGGCAGCAGAAAACGAGCAGCAGGCAAAGTGGCTGAAGCTGACAGAAGAAAACAGATTGTATGACATGATGGAAAAGCAGACGGCCCGTCAGATCGGGATGCTGAAGCGGTGGCTGGACGAGCTGAAGGAAACGGATGATCCGGGGAGGGCTCGATGCCTTCTTGGACAGGTGATTATCATCGGCACTTATATCAAACGCAGAAACAATCTCATTTTCATTGGTGTGCAGCAGGGAGAGATATCGATCCGGGAATTGCGTCTGTGTCTGAATGAATCCATGGAGAACCTTACGCTGCATGGCGTCAATTGCCGGATCAGTGTGAAAGGAGAAGGAAGGCTGTCCGTAGAACAGGCTGCGCAGATTTATGATTTATTTGAGGCAGTTGTGGAAGAGAGCCTGCCAACCCTGCAATGCATTTTATTTTTTATTGATGCAGAAAAAACGGAAAAAGAAATACATCTCAGTGTGCAATGTGATGAAGTCCTTTGTCACCTGAAGGAACGTTTTCCGGGTCTTATGCTTGAAGAGGAGGAAGGTCTTAGTTATCTGACCTGGAACATGAAAAAGACAGGGGGTGAATAGTGACCGATGGATAGAATCAGGGAAAGCTTTGACAGTCTGCCTGTTGCAATCTGTTTTTTTGATAAAAACGGGGTGGTTCGTCTGATCAATCACAGAATGCTGATGCTCACGGACCGGCTGAGAAAAAACGGGATTCAGACGTTTGACGAGCTGGAGGCTGCGCTGGAGCAGCCTCCGGAAACCGTGTGTTGTCTGAATAAAGAGCTGCGGCTTTACCGCTTTTGGGATGAAAGTGTCTTTCAATTTACGGAAAAGACAATCCGGACAAAGCCGGGGATACCCTATACGCAGGTTACAGCCTGTGATGTTACGGAGCTTTTGCAGAGTCAGAACCGGCTTCAGAAGGAAAACGAAAGACTTAAGGATGCAAATGACCGTCTGCGGAAGCTTTTTGAGCAGATGCCGGATCTGATCAGGGAGGAAGAAACCCTGGCAATGAAGCTTCGTGTACACGACGATATCGGTTACAGTATTCTTTCTGCCAGACGCCTTTTAAGTCAGCAGGCGGGGCTTGATGAGATCCGTGCCGGTGCCGCAGTGTGGGAGCAATCCATTGAGGTTTTATACCGGTCCTTTAAGACAGACGAAAAGCAGGATGCATTGGAAGAGGCTGTCAGGAGAGCGGAGGATATTTGTGGATACCTATCAGGGGGAAGAGTGCGATTACCATACCTATGTGAACAGCCCGAATACGAGAGTCCGTTATATGAGGGTATCGTATCTGGACGATGATTATATCGGCTTTTTACAGACCGGATATGATTACTGGAGTGGGGCGGCACATGGATTACAATATCAGGATTTTCTGCTGTTTGACAGACAGACCGGAGAGGAGATCAGTGTTCACGATCTGCTTGCAACCTCCGAGGAGGAGTTCCATAATCTGGTGGCAGAACGATTTGAAAGGGAATATCCGGGGCCGGATAGTGAACTGGATCTGGATTATATCAGAGAATATGCCGGATGCTATGAGGGGAATGGATTTTACCTTGGTGACTGCTATCTGGATGAAACCGGACTGGTCTATTATTTCTACGAATATGAGGTGGCTGCGTATGCGTCAGGAATGCCGAGTATACGAATTCCTTATGAGGAGCTGGAATGGAAGATTCCGCTGAAAAACAGGATCAGTTATTGATTCTGACCAGGAAAACCGGAGCATCGTAATGGAAAAGGAGGAAGCTCATGAGGAGAACCGATGGATATACCATGCATATTATATGGGGAAAACCGGAGAAGAGCATGTCGGATTAACGCTTACGAAGGAATACTGGGAGCCGGTCGGGGAGATGCTGCAGTCGGTGGATTTCAGTACATTTCCTGCCGGATCATCCTTCAAGTCCAAAAGGTATGCAACGCTGTATTATTCGGATGGTAAGCAGATGACGGTCCAGCCGGATGCACGGACGATGAATCAGCTCCGGGAATATTTTGAAGAGCTTAACGGTCAGCTTTTGGAGCAGGCAGACGGAGAGTGACAATCCGGTGCGCGAAAAGAAGAACATGTACCGGATGATTACGAAGGGAGAGAAATATAAGATGCATAAAATTGGATTTCAACGTTATATGGTGTGGGTTTTGCTTCTTCTCATGCTGATCGGAATAACTGCCTGTGGAAAGGGAAGGAAACAGGAGACAGGTGTCCTGCCGTCGGTTCCCGATGAAGAGCAGATGGAAGAAACGGATACAGAAGAGGACACGGACGATGGAAAGAACGCAGAGACAGAAGAGAAAATTTCCGGGGAGATAGAGACAGACGAAACACTGACAGGCGGAGATCAGACCGGATGGACGGTCTTGGAGCTGCGAAACCGGATGGAGGAGGAAGAGCAGCTGGCCGGTGCTGTCGCATATCTGGGATATCGTGAAGAAAATGATAAGTCCACGATTTCGGATTGGATACAGAACAATAATCCTGATCTGCTTGCCGAGCTGCCCTTTCTGGAAGAAATCCCGGAAGATCGTATTTTGGGAGCCGGTTACGGCAATCTGTTTTGTGTTGTGCCGCGGGATGAAAAAACCTCACTGGCGGTGAATCATGTGATCTGGATTCCTACACCGGATGGCAGCCAGCCACAGACGGATGAAGTGCTTTATCGAAGTGAGAATGCAGAACCGATACTTTTGTATGCTGTTTTTGAGGAATTTCGTGAGGAGCCGGATGTCGAGATTAATATAATTGCAGGAAACGGAGCACAGACACACTGGTATCCGCAGGTCAGTGATTATGGCTCAATGATTCTGCCGGCCGGCTATGATGAGCAGGTACAGCTCATGGATCTGAACCGCTTAGATGAGCTTATGAGTGCCGGAAATGACACTGCGGATCCACCGGGAGATGACTGGTGGCTTCCGCCGACGAATGAGGGACTGGCGGATACGACATGGGTGTGTGAAGACTGGACGTTGGAGCTGCATTATGGAGACTGTGACCCGGATTTTGCCGGCCTTGCAAGGCTTTATCACCGCTTTGAGGATAATGAGGAATATACCCTGCTTTTCAGTGGGGTGTGGCGCATGGAGGGGGATTACCTGCATATGGAATTATGTACGGATGCGGGCAACACATCAGGAGGTGCCTGTCCGGTTCTGATTTCTCCATCCAGGGAGGAGCTTTATGTTTACCAATCAGAAACCGGATATTCGCCACCGTTCATGCCGTATAACATAACCTCGATGACATTAACACTCAGTTATGGATAAACCGATGATATTAATGGGATACCCGGATGAGTCTTTTGCATTGACGAAATGATAAATTGAGTATACACTAAAAATGTGACTAAGGTCATTGCTACGGCAATGGCCTTTTTCAAAACAGGAAAGGAAGGCGGCGTTATATGGCAGTCTATGAATTGAAAAATGAACTTCTCTGTGTCAAAATTGATTCGCATGGAGCAGAATTAAAATCATTAAAGAGAAATCATGATAATCAGGAATATATGTGGAAGGGAGATCCGGCTTTTTGGGGAAGAACCTCACCGGTGCTGTTCCCGTTCGTCGGAGGTGTCAATCAGAAAAAGTATCGTGTGGATGGCAAAGAATATGCCATGAATCAGCATGGCTTTGCGAGGGATATGGAGTTTTCACTGATCAGTCAGGCTGAGGAGGAAATCTGGTTTGAGCTTCATAGCAACGAAGAAACCCTGCAGAAATATCCGTACGCATTCGTGTTAAAGCTAGGCTATAAGCTTAAAGGGAACAGTGTGGAGGTCTGCTGGCAGGTAGAAAATCCTTCGGATAAGACCATGTTTTTTGCAATCGGTGGACATCCGGCATTTAACTGTCCGGTTAAGGAGAACACGAAGCAGACGGATTATGTCCTTAGATTTGACGAAAAGCAGCAGGTGGTAAGTACGAAGATTAATAAGGACGGAATGGCAACCGGCAGCAGTACGGTCTATGAGCTGCAGGATGGCATTCTTCCGGTTACCGGGAATCTGTTTGATGATGATGCACTGGTAATAGAGCATCATCAGGCACAGGAAGTGGCTTTGTGCTATGCGGACGGTACACCATATCTGACGGTCCGTATGGATGCTCCGTTGTTCGGTATCTGGTCTCCACCGAAGAAGAATGCTCCGTTTATTTGCATTGAGCCCTGGTATGGGCGATGTGACTGCGAGGGATACAAAGGAGAGCTGAAGGACCGTGCATGGGAAAATGAGCTTCCGGGAAGTGGTATATGGACAGCCTCTTATTTCATAGAAATAGAAATATAATAATTATTTTGATAAGTTAGTAAAAATTGGAGCAGATATTTCTTTTTCGGGGGAGATGGAAATAAAGCAGCAAAAGAAGTACCGGGGGAATAACCGAAAAGGGGAGTCGGTGTTATGAAACAGAAGATAAACAGAATAAGACGAAGAAGCGGAATCGTCGGCATATTATTGCTGCTGATTCTGATTATGTATGTGTGGATTGGTTTCCCAAAGGAAAGCAGAATTACCGCATTCGATAATGAAGAGGTACAGGATCTGCAGGGAAGCGTGTATGTCTCCTGTAACGGAGAAGAGATAAAAACAGTATTACCGGGTAAAATAACAGCTAAAGCAGGAGATACGATTGTTATCCGCAGAAAGCTGGATGAGGATTCGGTTTTGGGAAATACTATCCTGTTTTACTGTAAGCAGGCCCATATCCGTGTTTATCTGGATGAGGAAAGGATCTGGGAGGATCCTGACAGAAGCTTGCCATTTCCCATGCTGGAGGGCTCCTACTGGCGTCTGATCCGGATGCCGGCCTCCTGTGAGGGAAAGGAGCTGCGTATTGAGATTGTACCGCAGGTGAATCAGTATGCGGGGGAATTGCCGGCAATTTATACAGGAACAAAAGCCAGCCTTGTTTATATGGTTGCCAGACAGGGAATTGTATTTCTGCTTCTTGGCCTGATTGCAGTGATCCTTGGTGTTGCAATTCTGATTATGGGATTTATTATGCGGCATGAGGGTGTGATCGCATCCCGAATGTGTTATCTGGGACTTCTGGCAGTGATAACAGGAATCTGGGGAGTATTGGAGGCACGTGTTACACAGCTTTTTACCGGTAACATTCCACGGGCATCGTTTGTGCTGTTTGCCTGCTTCAGTATGCTGCTTGTATTGATTACCGCATTTATCCTGACATATGAATCCATGCGGGATAAGTGGTACATGAAGGCATTGTTTTATCTTTCAGTAGGGAATTTTTTGATTCAGCAGCTGCTGCAGATTACCGGACTGGTTTATTATATGCAGATGATAACGGCGGTGCACTTTCTGTTCCTGCTGATTCTGGCAGGGCTCATCGCCGGGTTTGTCACGATGTGTCGTAAGCCGTATGGAACTAAGGATTATTTTATTTACAAGGCGATGCTGATCCTGACTTTGTTCGGAACAGCGGATATTGCATGGTATTATCTGTTCCCATCAGGGCGTGTCGGTATTTTCATGAGAGTCGGAATCCTGTTCCTCATCGCATATCTCGGTTACGATACCCTGCGGCAGATTGCCATTCTGCGTATTCAGGAGGCGAAGCATTCCTTCTATAAGGAACTGGCATTCAAGGATATTATGACCGGACTTGAGAATCGTACAGCATTTGAAAGTACCATCCGGAAGATCCGGGATGAGGGAAGAGATCCGGAGCAGGAGGAAGAAAAGAATCCTCTTTCCTGGATTATTATGATTGCAGATATGAACTGTCTGAAGATCATCAATGATGAGCATGGCCATGATAAGGGAGATGAGGCACTTTTTAAGCTGGCGTCGTATCTGAAAAAGCATTTTGGTCCGATCGGAGAATGCTACCGCATCGGAGGAGATGAGTTCTGCGTACTGGCTCCGGATGTCAGTATAGAATGCTTTGAAGAAGTCTGTCAGTGCTTCCGGGCATCATTGGAAGCAGAGGATCAGGAAACAGCATATCCGTTTTCGGCATCCATGGGCTATGTCCGGCTTGATGAGTCGGGCATTGATGAATGTGTGAAAAAGGCAGACCGGAAGATGTATGAAGAAAAGCGCAGGAAGGGACGCGTGCGGCTCTAAAGAATGTGGCTCTGAATGGTTATGAAATCTGTAATTTTAACCGATCTATAAGGTAGAATGGATTCCAAGAAAAGCTAAGGACAGCAGGATCGGAAGAAGAATACGATGCAGGTGAATGGCTATCTGACAGGAGACCGATACACAGGAAACACATCGGCGGGCAACAGCAGTCAGGGAAAGAGTACCGATTACATGGAACTGATTGCCAATTATAAGAAGGAGATTTTCGATAAGGTAAAGAATAACGAAACAGAGGAAGAGATTCAAACAGGCGGCGCTTCCTTTACGCAGTCGAAATGGAGAAAACTCATGGAGTCTGTGGATCAGCAGATCGAAGACGTCAGGGAGCAGCAGAAGGAACGGACCGAACAGCAGAAAGAGAAGGCAGAAGCGAAGAGAATCTATGAAGCGGTCAGTGCCGGGAAGAAGCCGACGTTGGAGATTTTCCATAAGAATTCCAATGTTCCATATGGAGAATTCGCACAGGATGGCGTCATCACCTACAATGGGGTAACCTTTGTCTGTGACGAGAGGACAAACAGTATTTGTCTGGGGGATATGAGCGACAAGTCCAAGGTGCTTAATATTGCGTTATCCGATGGTGGATGTCTTAAAGTGAATCGAGACAATATCGGAGATCTGTCGGCCTGCGTGGGAATGTTTTCACCGGAGGATCTGAATCTGATTATGCGTGCGATTGCACAGGATACGAAAGCACAGGAGATGCTGCTTGAAAAAGAAGATATGGAAGGGGTTCCGCTAAGGAACCGCCCGGTGGACGCGGAGTAAATTGCAGGAATAAAGAATATATAGTGAAACTTGCCGAGACTTATCCAGATCGGGAATTTGTGCAGACAGTGTCTGCATAAATTCCATGGTTTCATAATATTGCAATTTTGGAAAAAATCAAAGATTCAGAACGGCGTATATGTTACATTGAAAAACGGATCACAATGAGAATTTTCCTTTGTAAAAATAAAGAGCCTTGCACATGCAAGGCCCTTAAAAGCGTTTTCATTCAGTTCCGGGGAACCTATTCGGTTTGAGGTTATCGCATAACCCAAGGCCAGGCTCCACAACCGGCTGCATACCGACACAGTCAATTGCTTCAACACCACGATAGCTGGTCAACGCCGTTATTCTCTAATTTGATTATAACACAAAAGTATTCTCAGTCAATAGAATAACAAACTTTTGAGGAACACCAATAATTAAATGTTCCCAGGTATTATATGCAGAAATAAAGATTTTGACAATAGAAATAATTGGAGAAATTTTGATGTGAAGATAAAGTGAACTGCGAGAATCCACTTGACAATCTTCTGACACCCGACTAAGATAGATGTAATAAGTTTTGAAAAAGGTAGTGACAAAGAGGAGTACCTGTTTATTCCGGCATCAGAGAGGATGTTCCATCGGCTGAAAGAATATCCGGTCAGGCAGCAGGGAAGGTAGCTTTGGAACCGGAGAACCGAAGGGCATGGCAACAACAGCCGGTAAGTTCTCACGGCTGATCCCCGTTAAAGGATAACGCTTTCGATCAGATAGATGGAAGTGTTTTGAGTGAGAAACAAAGGTGGTACCGCGTAAAATGACGCCCTTTACAGAATTCGTTCTGTAGAGGGCTTTTTTTCATGTAGAGCACTTAGTGAGAACGAGCCGGAGGCGAAGTTCGAATTTAGTGCGAACGGTACCAGTGCACTTAACGAGAGCAAGCCGAAGGCGCAGCCCGAGTTTAGTGCATCAGGTACATGTAGAGCACTTAGTGAAGCCTGAACTTAGTGCGAACGGTACCTGTGCATTTAATGAGAACGAGCCAAAGGCGAAGTTCGAATTTCGTGCAGCAGGTAAATGTAATATTTTGAGAAAATATATCAGTATAACGAAAAAAGGAGAACATGATGAGCAAAGAACTGGCAAAGACCTACGACCCCAAAGAAATGGAAGATCGCATTTATGACAAGTGGCTTGCAAAGAAGTACTTTCATGCAGAAGTAGATCACAGCAAGACCCCGTTTACGATTGTAATTCCGCCCCCAAATATTACCGGACAGCTCCATATGGGACATGCACTGGATAACACCATGCAGGATATTCTGATCCGTTATAAGAGAATGCAGGGCTACAACGCACTGTGGCAGCCCGGAACCGACCATGCAAGTATTGCAACCGAGGTCAAGATCATTGAAACCCTGAAGAAGCAGGGCATTGACAAGCATGATCTGGGAAGAGAAGGCTTCCTTGAGAGAGCCTGGGAATGGAAGAAGGAATACGGTGGAAGAATCATTGAGCAGTTAAAGAAATTAGGCTCTTCCTGTGACTGGGACAGAGAACGTTTCACCATGGACGAGGGCTGTAACAAGGCCGTTACCGAAGTGTTCTGCAAGATGCATGAAAAGGGATGGATTTACAAGGGCAGCCGTATTGTCAACTGGTGTCCGGTATGTAATACCTCCATTTCCGATGCCGAAGTAGAGTATGAGGAGCAGGCAGGCCATTTCTGGCACATTAAGTATCCTTTGATTGAGGATGACGGAAGTGTAAGCACAACGAAGTTTATTGAGTTCGCAACCACACGTCCGGAAACCATGCTGGGTGATACCGCAGTTGCCGTAAACCCGGATGATGACCGTTATAAGGATCTCATTGGCAAGAAGCTTCTTCTTCCGATTGTAAACCGTGAGCTTCCGGTTATTGCCGATTCCTATGTTGATATGGAATTTGGTACCGGTGTAGTTAAAATTACTCCGGCACATGACCCGAACGACTTTGAGGTCGGAAAGCGTCATAACCTTCCGGAAATCAATATTTTAAATGATGATGCGACCATTAATAAAAACGGCGGCAAGTTCGAGGGCATGGACCGTTATGCAGCAAGAGATGCCATTGTAAAAGAACTCGATGAGATGGGACTTTTAGTACGCATTGAGGATTACAGCCACAATGTCGGTACACATGACCGTTGTAAGACCACCATTGAGCCGATGATCAAGCAGCAGTGGTTCGTAAAGATGGATGAGCTCATTAAGCCTGCGGTAGAAGCCGTTAAGAATGGTGAGATTGAGCTGATTCCGAAGCGTATGGAAAAGACCTACTTTAACTGGACCGACAATATCCGTGACTGGTGTATCAGCCGTCAGCTCTGGTGGGGACACCGGATTCCGGCTTATTACTGTGATGAGTGTGGAGAAATTGTGGTTGCCAGGGAAATGCCGAAAGTCTGCCCGAAGTGCGGATGCACCCACTTTACACAGGATCCGGATACCTTGGATACGTGGTTTTCTTCTGCATTATGGCCGTTCTCAACCTTAGGCTGGCCGGAGCAGACCGAAGACCTTAAATATTTCTATCCGACCGATGTACTGGTAACCGGATATGATATTATTTTCTTCTGGGTAATCCGTATGATCTTCTCGGGTTATGAGCAGATGGGCGAGCGTCCGTTCAAGACCGTATTGTTCCACGGTCTGGTTCGTGACTCCCAGGGACGGAAGATGAGTAAATCCCTTGGCAATGGTATCGACCCGCTGGAGATTATTGATAAGTATGGCGCAGATGCGCTGCGTCTTACCCTGATTACCGGTAATGCGCCCGGTAATGATATGCGTTTCTACTATGAAAGAGTAGAATCCAGCCGAAACTTTGCAAACAAGATCTGGAATGCATCCCGTTTCATTATGATGAATATGACAGAGGATTTTGACATACCTTCTACCGGTATAAATCCGCAGGAATTGCAGCTTGCCATAGCAGATAAATGGATTCTTTCCAAATTTAACAGACTGGTTAAGGAAGTTACCGACAATATGGACAGCTTCGAGCTTGGCATTGCAGTCCAAAAGGTATATGATTTCATCTGGGATGAATTCTGTGACTGGTACATTGAAATGGTAAAACCCCGTCTGTACAATTCCGATAACAAGGAAAGCAAGACGGCAGCACTCTGGACTCTGAAGAGTGTATTAATCAATGCATTAAAGCTGCTTCATCCTTATATGCCGTTTATTACAGAAGAAATCTTCTGCACCCTACAGTCCGAGGAAGAATCCATTATGATTTCCAAGTGGCCGGAATATCAGACGGCATGGAATTTTGAACGTGAGGAAAAGGGCATAGAGCTTATAAAGGAAGCGGTTCGGGGAATCCGTAATGTACGGACCAAGATGAATGTTGCTCCGGGCAAAAAGGCAAGTGTGTATGTGGTTACCGAGAATCAGGAACTGAAGCAGGCTTTAGAGGACGGAAGACTTGTATTTGCTTCCCTGGCCTGCGCATCAGAGGTTATCCTGCAGCAGGATAAGACCGGAATTACAGATGATATGGTATCTGTTGTAATCTTAAATGCAACGATTTATATGCCGTTTGCAGAGCTTGTGGATATCAGGCAGGAAATCGAGCGTCTTGAAAAGGAAGAGAAGCGTCTTTTAGGAGAGCTTGCCCGTGTCAACGGCATGCTGAACAATGAACGTTTCATGTCCAAGGCTCCGGAAGCCAAGGTGGCAGAAGAGCGTGAGAAGCTTGTGAAGTATTCCCAGATGATGGAACAGGTAAAGGAACGTCTTGCACAGCTTAGAAAATAGGCAGGAACTATGGGACAGGTAACCTATGAAGAGGCCTGTGAGTATATTCTTGACATTCCGAAGTTTGCCGGCAAGCATACGCTGGCAGATACAAAGGAAATGTTAGGGCGGCTTACGGGAAGCAGAATAGAAAGTAAAATCATTCATGTAGCAGGCACAAACGGGAAGGGTTCCGTTTGTGCCTACTTGCAGTCCATCCTGCGGGCCGCAGGCTTTCATGTGGGAATGTTCATTTCCCCGCATCTTGAAACCATGCGGGAGCGGATTTTATATGATGGGGAAATGATTCCGCAGGAATCGTTTGTAAAGGCATTTGACCTTGTCAGGGAAGAAAGTGACAGGCAGAAGGAAAAGCATCCTTCCTTTTTTGAGTTTCTGTTCCTGATGGGCATGTGTTATTTTAAGGAAAAAGAACCGGACTATATCATTCTGGAAACCGGACTTGGCGGCCGGCTGGATGCAACGAACTGTATTGCAAAGCCAAAGCTTTGTGTAATTACGGAAATCGGCTTTGACCATATGCAGTATCTTGGTAATACCCTTGTGGAAATTGCCGGGGAAAAGGCAGGAATTATTAAGCCGGGAACGCCGGTTGTTTATCTGGATAAGCGGAAAGAAACGAGCCGGGTGATCGAGCAGACGGCAGCGGTACTGGAAACACCTGCCATTGCTGTCAAAAAAAGTCAGATCGGGCGTCCGGTTATGCGAAAGAAAAGCATTGATTTTTCTTTCGGTAATGGGTATTATAGATATGATAACCTGATACTTCGGACAACGGCAGCTTATCAGACAGAGAATGCTTCTGTGGCATTGGTGGCTGCACGTTCGTTAAAGGAAGAACGGATTGACGATGAAGCAGTCCGGAAGGGACTATATGACGCGTTCTGGCCGGGACGGATGGAAGAGATTCTTCCCCGTGTTTTTTTGGACGGAGCGCATAACGAAGACGGAATCGAAGCATTTCTTACTTCTGTTTCAGCAGCAAATACAGAACAGGAGAAAGCGGCAGGAAAGAGGCTTCTATTGTTCGGCGTTGTCGCGGACAAGCAGTATGATAAGATGATTGGCAGGATTGCCGCATCGCAGCTTTTTTCCCATATTGCAGTTACGGTGCTTGCATCGGACAGAAGTGCTTCTATTGATAAACTTAAGGTTGCCTGGGCACAATATAAAACTGCCGATTGCAGCTTTCATGAAAGCGCAGAAGAAGCATTTCATTATATACAGTCCATACAGAAAGAAGCAGATACGATTTATATTGCCGGGTCATTGTATTTGGTAGGTCAGATAAAGACCTTAGTAAGGAGAACACCGGATGATTGATTTTGAAGAGGAATTAAAGAAATTCCATCCGAGCCTTGAGGTTGAGGATGCGGAGGATGCTATATTTAATCAGGATTTAACAGATATGGCAGATATTTTGATTAAGATGATTGATAAGATGAAGCCTTCAGAGGAATAGGAGAAGCGGCATGATTTGTTATCGTTGTGGATGCCGTTTGTCAGAGAAGGATTTTTGTACCGGATGTGGCGCAGATGTAGGCTTATATAAGCGGATCATGTTTATGTCAAACCGCTTTTACAATGACGGTCTTGAAAGAGCAGCCGTCCGGGATTTATCCGGAGCTATGAACAGCTTGCGGCAGAGTTTAAAATTTAATAAGAATAATATCGATGCCCGGAATTTACTGGGACTGATCTATTTTGAAACCGGGGAAGTGGTCGAGGCATTAGGCCAGTGGGTCATCAGTAAGAACCTCCGTCCGAACAAGAACATTGCAGATGATTATATCAACCTGCTGCAGACGAGCCAGGCAAGGCTTGACGGGTTCAATCAGGCATTGAAGAAATACAACCAGTCGTTAGTGTACTGCTATCAGGACAGTAAGGATCTGGCGGTTATCCAGCTTAAGAAGATTCTTTCGGTGAATCCGAAGTATCTGCGCGCCCATCAATTACTTTCTCTGTTATATATTGATGCAGAGGAATGGGAGAAGGCGCATAAGGAGCTTTTGAAATGTGTCCAGATCGACGCAAATAATACGATGACACTTCGTTATATGCGGGAAGTGAACCGGATGCTGGCACCGGAAGAGGGAGAGAAGAATATTCAGAAGAAGGTTACCTCGAATGGAGTGGTTCGTTACCAGAGTGGGAATGAAACCATTATCCAGCCGGTGAAGATGAAAGAAAACAAGGGAGTCTCTTCCCTGTTGAATTTAGGTATCGGGGTGGTAATCGGTGTTGCGATTGCAGCGTGTCTGATTTTACCTGCACGGATTCAAAGTGTGAAGGCCGATATCAATGCAGAGCTGCGTACGGTCAGTGAACAGTCGGATGCGAAGACGGCCACAATCGATGAGCTTGAGCAGCAGGTAACGAAGCTGACCGAGGATAATAAGAAACTTCAGCAGGAGCTTGGCACCTATGAGGGAACGGATGGAACCTTGCGTGCTTCCGATGCACTGATGATGGCGGCTGATGCTTATTTGAAAGACAATACGGATATTGAAGGCATTGCCACATATATGGAGGCTCTGGAAACCGAAGAGCAGAGTGAAGATTTCGGAAAGTATAAGACCGATTCGTTCGATACCCTGTATGAGGATCTGATGACAGTCGCAGGTCCCCAGCTTGCCACATTTTATTATAACCGCGGCTATGATAATTACCGGGCAGAGGACTATGAGACAGCAATTCCGGATCTGGAGCGTGCTTACCGTTATGATAATACGAACGGCGAGGCATTGTTCTATCTTGGCAATTCCTACAGACGGAATAACCAGGAGGATAAGGCAAAGGAAATCTATGCACAGGTTATTGATAACTTCCCTGGTACCGAACGTGCAAGCCGAGCAGAGACGTATCTGGCAGAGATTAATAATGCGGAGTAGCAGTGGGACTGCGATAGCCATATAGAAGAATAGAGGTAACTGTGAAGGTACTGAACAGTTACGAATAGGGAGAATTTTACGAAAGAGAACAGACGGGAGTTTGTTCTCTTTTGTTTTTTAGAAAGGGGAAAAGAAATGGAGGACAGCTTTCAGGTGATAGAGAATTACCTCATGGTAAGAATGCCGGAGGAAATCGACCATCACAAATCAGTTTACATAAGTAAAAAAGCAGATGATTATATCATGCAGTCCGGGGTGGGAAATGTGGTCTTTGATTTTGAAGATACAAAGTTTATGGACAGCTCCGGTATCGGAATCATCATTGGCAGGTACAAGAAAATCTCTTATTTTGGCGGAAAGGTATTCGTGATTAACACGGATACACGGATTAAGAAAAGTCTGATGATATGTGGTTTACATAAAATTATTGAGATTATGGAGTAGAGAGGTGGACATGGATACGAAAAGGAACACAGGTAAGGAAACAAAAAAGATGGTGAAAAATGAGATGGATCTGCGGTTTGATGCAAGGTCGGAGAATGAAGCCTTCGCAAGGGTGGCGGTTGCAGGGTTTGTGAGTGTCTTAAATCCGACACTGGAAGAACTTTCGGACATTAAGACGGCAGTTTCCGAGGCGGTTACGAATGCGATCATCCATGGATATGAGATTTATGGAGTGGAGGAGGAAGAGTTTCTGGCAGAAAAGATTACAGAGGGACTTGCCGTTATGCCGCAGGTTTTCCTGCATGGCAGGATAGAGGGGGATGTATTGGAGCTGCTTATCCGGGATGAGGGCTGTGGAATTGCGGATATTGAGCAGGCAATGGAACCGCTTTATACGACAAAGCCGGATCTGGACCGGTCAGGAATGGGCTTTTCCTTTATGGAGGCGTTTATGGATGACCTGGAGGTGGAGTCGGTACTTGGACAGGGTACCACGGTACATATGAAAAAGAAGCTGGGAACGACATCATGGATTGAACAAGAGGAGTAGACCATGGTGGATAATGCAGTACTGATTGAACGCGCACAGGCAGGAGAAAAGGAAGCACGTAAGGTACTGATTGAGCAGAATCTGGGACTGGTTCATCATATTGTGAAGCGGTTTACAGGAAGGGGAATTGAAGCGGAGGATCTGTTTCAGATCGGAACGATCGGACTGATGAAGTCCATTGATAAATTTGATACGCATTTCGAGGTGAAGTTTTCGACCTATGCGGTTCCACTGATTGCCGGTGAAATCAAGCGGTTTTTAAGGGATGACGGGATGGTAAAGGTCAGCCGCAGCATCAAGGAAAACGGGATCCGGGTATTTGCGGCAAGGGAAAAGCTTCTGAAGGAGAAGAACGGGGAACCGACGTTAAATGAGGTGGCACAGGCAGCCGGGCTTACGGTGGAAGAGGTGGTAACGGCCATGGAAGCCAATCATCAGGTGGATTCCATCTACCGGTCTGTTTATGGAAAGGATGGAAAGGAAATTCTGCTCGTGGATCAGCTCAAATCCCACGGAGAGGAAACGGAAGAGCAGATTATGAACCGGCTGATGGTACGGCAGCTTTTAAAGGATCTTGATGAAACGGAAGAAAAGCTCATCCGTATGCGGTATTTCCAGAATAAAACGCAGACGGTCGTGGCAAAGGAGCTGGGGATCAGTCAGGTACAGGTGAGCCGGATGGAGAAGAAGATTCTGCTGCGGCTCCGGGAACGTATGATATAATGAGCGCAAGAGAGTGGGAACAGGCGAAGCCTGCTCATCGCGAACGGCGAATGCCGATCATGAACGAAGTTCATGATATAAGGAGCATGGCAGGATATAGAAAGAACTTGTCACAGAACTGTGAAACAGGTAAACTATAAAAGAAGATAAACGACATCACATGGTTGACATAACATTAAGCCGGTTCTCAAAGTCAGGTGAAACGTATTTGATATGTGAACGGTGAAAATACAGATTTATTACGAACAGAAAAGGAGTCATAAAGGAACAGCAGGATGGAAGTGAGAGAAATCAGGGAGAAATACCCTTATCTATATGAAACACATCTGCATACGAGGGAGGCCAGTGCCTGTGCAAAGAACTCTGCGCAGGAGATGGTACAGGCAGCGAAGGACTATGGCTATGCAGGAATTTTTGTTACGAATCACGCATGGTATGGCAATACCAGTGTGGATCGGTCTCTGCCATGGGAGGAATGGGTGCATGGGTTCTGTGCGCCTTTTTATACGGCGAAAGCTTATGGAGACCAGATCGGCCTTTCTGTGTTCTTCGGATACGAATCCTGTTATCAGGGAACGGAATTTCTGATTTACGGGGTAGATGAAGAGTGGCTTCTGACCCATCCGGAAATTAAGGATGCAACGATTACAGAGCAGCTGCAGCTGGTACGGGAGCAGGGAGGGCTGGTGATGCATGCACATCCTTTCCGCGAGGAGGCTTATATTCCCAGGGTCCGGCTTTTCCCGGAGCTGGTGGATGGCGTGGAGGGTATCAATGCAACGCACTCGAGTCACTTAAGCACCGCCCACAATGATCCACGGTTTGATGAAAGAGCGATTGCCTATGCGAGGGAACATGACCTGCCGATGAGTGCAGGCTCCGATGTACACAGCACACTGATGTTAGGAGGCGGCATTGCCTTTCAGATGCCGTTAGTATCGGGGAGAGATTATGCGGAACGCATCCGTGGCAGAAAAGAGGATTATGTACTGACGAACGGGGATCACTGGTTTGACCGTTTCGGAAACCGGATTGACGACTGACAGGAGCAGGAAGATGAAATTGTTACACGTGGCGGATCTTCACATTGGAAAGATTGTGAATGAATTTTCCATGCTTGAGGATCAGAAATATATTTTGGAGCAGATTTTACAGACAGCGATTGTACAGAAGGTGGATGCAATTCTGATTGCCGGGGATCTTTATGACCGGTCGATTCCCCCTGCCGATGCAGTGGCTGTTTTTGATCATTTTCTGACACAGGCACTTGGACATCAGATCAGAATGATTATGATTGCGGGAAACCATGATTCGCAGGAGAGGGTTTCTTTCCTTGAAGATGTATTGCAGGGGCAGGGACTTTATATTTCCGGTGTGCCAAAGGAGGAGCTTAAGACGGTGCGTCTTCAGAATACCGAAATCGTCCTGCTTCCTTTTTGCAAGCCATCCCAGGTGCAGTGCAGCACCAGTGAGGAAGCTGTCCGGAAGCTGCTTTCGGGTTATTGGGAAAAGGAGAAGGAGCAGACCGGGGATGAAAAGAAGAGCCGGATTCTTGTGACTCATTATTTCGTGACAGACAGCGGAAGGGAGCCGGAGCTATCGGACAGTGAAGCCACGATCCATGTAGGAAGCCTTGACAATGTGGATGCATCCGTGTTTGAGGGGTTTGATTATGTGGCGTTAGGCCATATTCATAAGAAACAGCAGATCGGGCAGAGACCCGTTTATTATGCAGGGGCACCGTTGAAATATTCGTTTGGTGAAGCAGGGAGCATAAAGGGTATGCTTCTTGTTACCGTGGGCGATGAGGGACTTAAAAGGGTAGAGGAGCTGCCGCTTACCCCACTGCATGATATGCGTAAGATCAAAGGAACGCTGCAGGAGCTTTTAAAGCAGGGAAGAGAAGAGGGGGAAAAAGCCCTCGACTATGTGCAGGCATGTCTTACCGATGAAGGGGAGCTCATTGATCCAATGGAGACCCTTCGGAGTGTTTATCCGAATGCGATGCAGATTATCCGTGCCGGAAAGGAAGAAATCCAGATGGAGTTTTATGCAGGAGCTGTGGCGGGAAGGGGATCCTTACGGAAAAGGGATGCCGGTTCTTTGTTTCAGGATTTTTATGCAGAAATCAAAGAACAGGAAATGACGGAGGAACAGCGCCATTATATAACCGGTGTAATCCGGGAGGCAAAGGAGAGACTTGAGGGATGAAACCAGTAGAATTACGGATCAGTGGCTGGGGCCCCTACAAGGAGCTTCAGACGATTGATTTTACAAGGATGGAGGAACGCGGGCTGTTCCTGATTACAGGTGCGACCGGAGCCGGCAAGACGACGATTTTTGACGCCATCATGTATGCCCTGTATGGCTGCATGAGCGGTGAGGTACGGGAAAAGGGATCGGTGCGTTCGGACTTTGCAAAGCCGGATACGCCCACCTTTGTGGAGCTGTCGATGACACATAAGGGCGAAAGCTATCACATTTACCGGAACCCGGAATATCTGCGCCCCCGTAAGCGTAAGGGAGCGGATGGAAAGGAACTGACGAAGGAGAAGGAAAAGGCGATTCTGACGCTTCCGGATGGAAGCAGTGTCGAGGGCAGCAGCGAGGTCACCCAGAAAATCGAGGAGCTGCTTTGCCTGGATTACCGCCAGTTCAAGCAGATTTCCATGATCGCACAGGGGGAGTTTACGAAGCTCCTGACAGCATCTTCGCAGGAAAAAACGAAGATCTTCCGGCAGATTTTTGATACCGGCCTGTACGAGAGAATCGCACAGCTCTTAAAGGAGCGTTCCAATGCGATTTATAAAGAGGTGAGCGGATACCGTCATAAAATGGATGAGGATGTGGAGCTGTATCATCCTCTGGAAGAGTCTGCAGAGGTATTTGCGACACTGGTGCAGGGGGAAGCTTATGATTATGAGGCCGTGCTTGCGTTCCTAAAGGAAGAAAAGAAGCGCATCGGGAAGGAAGAAAAGGAAGTCCTTGCGCAGTATCAGAAATTAGAGGAGCGGACGCTTGTGCTGAACGGGAAGCTGGTGGAAGCACAGAAGGCGGCAGAGCTGCAAAAGAGTCTCGAGAGGGAAACGGAGAGAAAGCAGCTGTTAGATCACCGGAAGGAGGAAATGCAGCAGAAGGAAATACTTCTGTGGAAGGCGGACAGGGCAGGGGAAATCCGTCAGCAGGAGCTTTTATGCGAGGAATCCGCTAAGCAGATCGATAAAATAAAACAGCAGATCCGGCATCTTCAGGAGGAAACCGGATTACGTGAGCAGCAGATCCTTACCCTGCAGAAGCTGCCGGAATATCAGGCTGACTTTGAAGCAGCCTGTGAACTGAAGGAGAAGCTGTCTGAGCAGGAACGGGAAAGTGAACATAATATAGAATTATGTAAACAACTGGAAGCACAGCTGAAACAGCTGCAGGAGGTCTATCTAAAGCTGGAACAGGAAGAGCTGCTTGCACGGCAGACGTATGAAGAAACAGAGCACCGGTATCGTCATAACCTTGCAGGCATATTGGCTTCGGAGCTTGAAGAAAACCGGCCCTGTCCCGTCTGTGGATCCCTTCATCATCCGGCACCGGCGGCTGTCACAGAAGAGCATCTGACCAGGGAAAAGGTCGATCAGGCAAAGAAGGCATGGCTTCAGAAGCAGGAAAAGACCATGCACCAGCATGGAGAAACCATGGCTGCGAAGGGAAAGGCAGAACAGGCGAAGGAAAAGGGCGGTGAGCTTTTAAAAGCCATCGGACAGATGCAGGAACAGATGGATCAGCTTCCTGCAGAAATCAAAGCACTTTTGTCAAAATATACCCGGAAATCCTTTGAAGGGGAACTGAACCGCCTCTTACAATTACGTGTCGAGCGTGCAGAAAAGCAGGAGCAGATCCTTACCTTACAGGAGGAGCTTCAAAAGGGACAGGAGCTTTTCAGAGAAAGAGAAGAGGAAAGGGATATCCTCTTAACGAAGTATGGCTTTGCTTCCAGGGAGGAATATCAGGGCAGTCTTCTTTCAAAGGAGCAGATCGAGGCCGGGAAGAGAGAGCTGCAGGACTATGAGAAGAACTGCAGGGCAAATGAAGAGCTGCTGCAGCATCTGAAGGAACAGGTACAGGAGATTGTTCTTGCGGATCCGGTAAAGCTGAAGGAGGAGCTTAAGGAAGCTCTGGAAGAAAAGCGGGCTGTGCAGCAGATGCTTTCAAAGAAGCAGGAAAGCCGGAATCTTACGGAGAGAACCTATAGTTCTTTAAAAACAAAGCTTGCCGGTCTTAAGGAGACTATGGAGCGTTATACCTTAGTTAAGGGGCTGGATGATCTGGCAAACGGGAATAATAAGAAACGGCTTGTCTTTGAGCAGTATGTTTTGATTTCCTGTTTTGAAGAGATTCTGTATGCGGCAAACCTGCGGCTGCAGACAATGAGTGCTGGAAGATATGAGCTGCGGCGTGTACGGGGAATTGTGGATGCCCGCAGCAAGGACAATCTGGAAATGGAAGTGCTCGACTATTACACCGGTAAGTACCGCTCAGTGAAAACCTTATCGGGAGGAGAATCCTTTAAGGTCTCCTTAAGCCTTGCCCTTGGCATGAGTGATGTCATTCAGGCGCAGAGTGGTGGAATCCGGGTGGAAACCATGTTTATCGATGAAGGCTTCGGTACTCTTGATGGAGAATCACTCGATCAGGCGTGTCTGGTACTGCAGGGATTAACGGAGAGCAACCGGCTGATCGGACTTATTTCCCATGTGCCGGAGCTGTCCGAGAAGATTCCGGATCAGATCCGTATTCATAAGACGAATACTGGAAGCTATGCCGAAGTTGTGATACAGTGAGTAATAAAATAAAAGGAAAGAGGTAACTATTCAGTACAGGTCGAAGCATTTACTGCTGAGACCGTAAGAAAATGATTCAGTAATGCAAAATCCCATCGGCGAAGCCGATTTGGAATGGATTTTGCATCGTAACTGTGAAGGTACTGAACAGTTACGGAAAGAGATTTTATGAGAAAGAACATTTTATATAGATTATATGGAAGAATCGCAGCAGGCCTGATTCTTACGGCACTTTTCTTAACCGGCTGCCAGCATGGCAGTCAGACGGCGCAGGATACGGCAGAGGAGCCAACCGTGGTGCTGACCGGTGGGTTTGCCCGTAACGAAGTATTTAAAATTGAATCCATGTCGGGGACGCTTCCTGAAATCATGGTATATCTTGTGAATATGCAGGAGCAGTACGAGAGTGTCTACGGAAAGGAGATCTGGCAGAAGGATCTGAACGGAACGACGATGTCAGAAAGCGTGAAGGATACCGTGCTTGCCAATCTGGCACAGGTAAAGGCGATGAATCTTCTGGCGCAGAAGCACAATGTGACACTTGATGAGATGGAGAAGCAGTTTGCCAAAGAGGCGGCGGAGGAATATTATGAGAGCCTGAATGAGACAGAAATTGCCGTGATGCAGGTTAACGAAGAAATTCTCACACAGATGTATGAGGAATATGCCCTTGCGAACAAGGTATATGAATATATTATCAAGGACATCAATCCGGAAATCAGTGATGATGAGGCAAGAACCATTACCGTGGATTACATTCTGATTAAGACCTATACAACCGACGGTACGGGGGCGAAGATTGAGTATTCCGAGGAAGATAAGGACGAAGCCAGGAGCCTCGCTGAGGACATTTTACGTCAGGCGAAGGAAGAGGGGAGCGACTTTAAGGAGCTGGTTTTAAAGTACAGTGAGGGCGATAAGGGAACCTATTCCTTCGGAAAAGGCGAAACGGAAGAAGCCTTTGAACAGGCAGCCTTTAACCTTGCAACCGGGGAGATCAGTAGTCTGGTGGAGACACCGTCCGGCTTTTATATCATCAAATGCTTAAGTACCTTTGACAAGGATCAGACGAGCGCCAATAAGGTGAAGATCGTGGAAGAAAAGCGGGAAGAGGTTTTTGGCGAAGAATACGATGCTTTTGCACAGGGACTTACGCGCGACATCAATGAAAAGCTCTGGAAATCGATTTCACTTGTGGATGACGGGAATGTTTCTACCCAACAGTTTTTCGATATCTATCATGATTATTTTGGTTGACATAACATGATAAAAGAACAGCAGAAGATGGATAAATATTGATTTTTAAATTTGTTAGCACTCATTCTTGATGAGTGCTAAATTTTTCTTGACTTTTTCTGGAAATGGACTTACACTTACTGTTATAAGAAAAACAGTAACTGTTCCATAGATTTACAGTTACAAAAAGGAGTGATTATTGTGGCAGAAAAACACGGTAGTTTATCAATTAATAGTGAGAATATATTCCCCATTATCAAGAAATGGTTATATTCCGACCATGATATCTTCTTCAGAGAGCTGATATCCAATGGCTGTGATGCCATTACGAAGCTGAAAAAGCTGGATATGATGGGTGAATATACGTTACCCGAAGATTACAAGGGTAAGATTGAGGTTATTGTCAATCCGGAAGAGAAGACCCTGAAGTTTATCGATAATGGTATTGGTATGACCGCGGATGAAGTGGAAGAATACATCAATCAGATTGCATTTTCCGGTGCGACCGATTTCATTGAGAAGTACAAGGATAAGACGAACGAGGATCAGATCATCGGTCATTTTGGTCTTGGCTTTTACTCTGCATTTATGGTAGCAAACGAGGTACATATCGATACCCTTTCCTGGCAGAAGGATGCAAAGCCGGTTCACTGGGAATGTGACGGTGGTACGGAATTTGATATGACCGAAGGAACAAAAACCGATGTCGGAACGACCATTACACTTTTCCTTAATGAAGATGTACTGGAGTTCTGTAATGAATATCGCGCGAGGGAAGTCATTAAGAAATACTGCTCCTTCATGCCGACTGAAATTTATCTTTCCAGGGAGAACACCACAGAGACACAGACTATCAAGGCATCTGAGAAGCTGGATACCGATGCGGTTATTGAGGAGATCAAGCCGGAGAAAGAAGAGGACGAGCTGAAGCTGAAGATACGGAAGCGTCCGGAGCTGTTAAATGAAACACAGCCCCTGTGGATGAAGCATCCGAATGAATGTACGAAGGAAGAATATCTGGAATTCTACCGTAAGGTATTTCAGGATTACAAGGAGCCTCTGTTCTGGATCCACCTGAACATGGATTATCCGTTTAACTTAAAGGGTATCCTGTACTTCCCGAAGATCAACATGGAATATGAATCAATCGAAGGTGTGATCAAGCTTTATAACAATCAGGTCTTCATTGCAGATAATATTAAGGAAGTTATTCCGGAGTTCCTGATGCTGTTAAAGGGTGTTATCGACTGTCCGGATCTGCCGTTAAATGTATCCAGAAGTGCGTTGCAGAACGATGGTTTTGTAAAGAAGATTTCCGATTATATTACGAAAAAGGTTGCAGACAAGCTTTCCGGTATGTGTAAGACCGAGAAGGAAGAATACGACAAATACTGGGATGACATCAGTCCGTTCATCAAGTTCGGCTGCTTAAAGGATGATAAATTCTGTGAGAAGATGACCGATTACATTCTCTTTAAGAACCTGGACGGCAAGTATCTGACATTGCCGGAATGCCTTGAGGTTAATAAAACCGATCCTGATGAGGCCGGGGAAAATGAGACAGAAGAGAAAGCCTCCGATACGGAAGTCGTAGATGAGAACGGCAATGTAGTAAGTGAAGAGAAGCCGGATTCGGAAGAAAATGCAGAAGAAGAAAAGAAAGAGAAGATCATTTATTATGTAACGGATGAAAAGCAGCAGGCACAGTACATCAATATGTTTAAGGCTGCCAAAATGGATGCGGTAATCCTGACACATAATATTGACCAGCCGTTTATCTCCCAGCTTGAAGCCAAGAATGAAGGAATCAAATTCATGCGTATCGATGCCGATCTTACCGATACCTTTAAGGCAAAGACCAGCAAGAAGGCAGAGAAGGAGCTTTCCGATGCAGCAGAAGCAATCAGCAAGGTGATGAAGAAGGTCTTAAAGAAAGACAAGATCGCTGTTAAGGTGGAAAAGCTGAAAAACAGAAAGATCGCTTCCATGGTAACCCTTTCCGAGGAGAGCCGCAGAATGCAGGATATGATGAAGATGTATTCCATGCCCGGAATGGATATGGGTGAATTCGGAAAAGAGGGCGAAACACTGATTCTCAATGCAAATCATCCTCTGGTAGAGTATGTGATGCAGAATACCGATGGAAAGAATGTCGATATGATCTGTGAACAGCTGTATGACCTGGCTCTGTTACAGCATGCACCTCTTGAACCGGAGGCTATGGCGAAGTTTGTTCAGAGAAGCAACGATATCATGATGCTGTTAACCAAATAATCGTTATAGTTCAGCCATGGACATTCATAAGTTGCCGGATTGTACAGATTGGCTAACAAATATACGTGCTTTCCGGCAACTTATTTCATGTTGGGCGTCCGCCCTATAGAAATGATTGTATAAGCTGCCCTTAGTGAGCAAGCTCCCACGGTCATCTTGCACAATCATTTCTGCATGGCTGAACTGTTACGTTACAGGATCTTAATGCATCGATCCATTATGGAAAATGAATAGATCATAAACAGGACCTCTGCATAAAATATACTAAGTATATCTTATGCAGAGGTTTTTTATGCCTGAAAAGGAGAATGAAGCAGGAAGAGCCGCCGTGGGAGAGTCCGGCCGGCTGCGGATTATGGTGACTTCTTCCATTGGAATGATTCCGGTGCAGAATGCACGGATTACCATTTCCTATAAAGGAGTACCTGATGTAACCGTAGTGCAGCTTGATACGGATAATTCCGGACAGACGGAGACAATTGATCTGCCGTCCCCTCCAATTGACTACAGCATGGAGCCGGGGCGGCTGGAACAGCCCTATTCCGAATATAATGTCCGGGTGGAGGCCGAGGGCTATGAACCGGTAGAGGTCTCGGGAACAGAGATTCTTCCGGAGGTGACGGCATGGCAGAATGTGGAGATGAATCCGTCAGAAACCTCCGAAGAAGACAATGAAATCATTGTGATTCCGGAACATACACTTTACGGGGAGTATCCGCCCAAGATTGAAGAGGATGAAATCAAGCCCATTGAGGAAGGTGAGATTGTATTAAGCCGGGTAGTTATTCCGGAATATATCGTGGTACATGACGGTGTACCGGATGATTCCACTGCCAGAAATTATTATGTGCGTTACCGGGACTATATCAAGAATGTAGCGTCCTCCGAAATCTATGCGACCTGGCCGGAGAGTACGATCTATGCCAATGTTCTTGCAATTATGTCCTTTACCTTAAACCGCGTGTATACGGAGTGGTATCGCAATAAGGGATACAATTTTACGATCACATCTTCCACAGCCTACGATCAGAAATGGATCTACGGGCGTAATATCTATTCCAATATCAGTCTGATTGTGGACACGATTTTTGCAAACTATCTGTCAAGGCCGGGGGTGCGGCAGCCAATCTTTACCTCTTACTGCGATGGGCAGCGTACGACCTGCAGAGGCTTGAGCCAGTGGGGCTCCAAGTATCTTGGCGATCAGGGGTACACGCCGATTGAAATTATCCGCTATTATTATGGAAGCGATATGTATATCAATTCTGCAGTGAGTGTGTCGGGAGTTCCGGCGTCCTGGCCGGGCTACAACCTGAGCATCGGCGCTTCCGGAGAGCATGTGCGCACAATCCAGCGGCAGCTGAACCGTATTGCACAGAATTATCCGGCGATCCCGGTTGTTTCAGTCGATGGAATTTACGGACAGGGAACCGCAAATGCCGTTAAGACATTTCAGAGAATCTTTGGACTTCCGCAGTCCGGTATCGTGGATTTTCCGACCTGGTACAGCATTTCGAATATTTATGTGGCGGTATCGAGAATTGCAGAGCCAGGGTGAATCGGGCCATATTTCAGAAACACAGGAGGGTGATTATCCTCCTGTGTAAAGCACATAATGAATGCAAGTTGAAGATGAAGCATGAGGTACGAATGAACAGCAGCGGGCATAAATTTAGGTGTCTTGAAGGAGTTGCGAAGTTGCAGCAAAAAATGGTATACTAATTACGTATATGCAGATACACATTTTACCGGAGGGATAAGTGGCGTGAGGGAAGTTGTCGACCGGATACTGGAAGGAAATTTTAATAATGATGTACATTCCTTGAGCTTTTCAAGTCCATTGATTGAATTAAAGTTAGAGCCCGGAGAAAAGCATGAAGGAAGCTTTACCATTTTCGGAAAGCCCAATGTCATGACAGAAGGAACGGTTTCAACGACGGAGCTGCGCATGAAGTGTCTGGTGGAATCCTTTACCGGTACAGAAGAAGAGATTCCCTATGTGTTTGATGCGGCAGGAATGATTAAGGGGGACTCTTTGAAGGGTGAATTCCGTGTGATTTCCAATCAGGGTGAATATCTGATTCCGTATCATGTGGAAATTGACAGTGAGAAGCTGAATTCCAGCCTTGGAAGCATTAAGAATCTGTTTCATTTTGCAAATCTTGCGAAATCAAGCTGGGAGGAGGCTGCAAACCTGTTTTTCTCAAAGGATTTCGAACAGGTTTTACAGGGGTCGGATAAGCAGTATCTGAATACCTACCGGGGACTTGTGAAGGACGGCAGGAAGGAACAGTATCTCGAAGAATTCTTATTACAAATCAAAAAGAAACAGCAGATTGAATATATTTTTGAAAATCAGGAGATCCGTATGGAAAATCCGGAGGGAATTACCGAAGGGCGTGTGGTGATCCAGCGTAACGGCTGGGGGTATTCCCAGCTTTTCGTGGAAGCGGAAGGAAAGTTTCTCCGCATGGAAAAGGACATGATCCGTGAAGAGGATTTTCTGGGAAATTGTTACCGGTTCTCCTTTTACGTGGATGCGGACAAGCTTCATGCGGGCAGGAACTATGGGAAGATCCGCTTCACCAATGCCTACACCTCATCAGAAGTGACGGTAATGGCTTACAAACAGCGGATTGACCGCAAATTCAACGAAGCAACCCGGCAGAAGAAGCATGCCATTGTGGAATTGATGCAGTACTATGAAGCCTTCCGTACGAAGCAGATCAGTGCGTCGTCCTGGATGAATGAAACGAGCCTGATTATGGACCGGCTTCAGGAGCTGGATGAACAGAATCCGGCCTATATGCTGATGCGGGTACAGCTCTTAATTACCCAGGAGAGAACGAATGAGGCCAGGTGGCTTCTCGAACAGGCCGATGAGCTTCTTGCAGGAAAATATAATCCAACCTTATATTGCTATTACATGTATCTTTCTACCCTGCTAAACCGTACCGAAGAGTACATTGATGAGATGGCAGGGCAGGTAGAGAAGATTTTCAGGGAAAATATGGATGATTGGCGCATTGCATGGCTTCTTATCTACCTTTCGGACGATTATTCACGGAGCCCTTCGAAGAAGTGGATTGTTCTTGAGGAACAGTTTGCCAAGGGAGCGACAAGTCCTGTTCTGTATATTGAGGCATATCATCTGATCCGGAATAATCCATCGATTCTGATGCAGCTTGATGATTTCGAGATTCAGGTGTTATCTTATGCAGCCAGAAAGCAGCTTCTTACCACAGAGGTGGTGGAGCAGATTGTTTATCTGGCGAAGAAGCTGCGCGGATACCGGAAGCCGCTTTACCGGATTCTGCGTGTCTGCTATCAGGTACTGCCAACCGATGAAGTGCTGCAGACGATCTGTACGATACTGATTAACGGAAACATTACCACTCCGGAAGCCTTTGCATGGTATGAAAAGGGCATTGGAAAGGAACTCCGTATCACCCGTCTGTATGAGCACTATATGATGTCACTGGAGCTCAAGGATGATGTGGTCATTCCGAAAATGGTACTGATGTATTTTGCCTTTGACAGCAGTCTGGATGGTTTACATAATTCGTTCCTGTATGCCTATGTCTATCGGAATAAGGCTGTTTATCCGGAGCTTTATGAAAGCTACAGGGAGCATCTTAAACGGTTTGTGGTCTTCCAGATTTTAAAGAAGAGAAACAATAAATGGCTTGCTTACTTATATAAGAATCTGGTTACGGAAGGAATGCTTACCGAGGAGATTTCGGAAGGACTGGTAACGGCCATTTTCCTGCAGGAGCTGCATCTGAAACGGAAGGACATCAGCAGGGTCTGTGTTATCTATGACAGCTTAAAGGAAGAACAGGTGTATCCGGTTACCGGACAGGTCATGTATCTTCCGTTATATGGAAACAGTTACCGGATGATACTGGAGGATTTTAAGGGGAACCGCTTTTGCAGAGAGGAAGAATATGAGCTTGAACGGCTCATGATTCCGGACAAGATTGCCGGGATGATTGCCCCGTATGTAAAGGATGAGATTCTGTTTGATCTGTGGCTGTGTGAAAAGGGACACCAGCTTCTCCCGGTCAGCGAAAGCAACAGGGAGCATATGAAGCAGATTATGGAGTCCCCGCTTGTAAAGGAGTCCATCCAGAAGGAAATACGCTTAAAGCTTATGCAGTACGATTATGACCATGATCAGATGAACGAGCTGGATGAAGTTTTGAATGATCTTAAACCGGAGATGATTTTCCGTGACAGCATGTCCCGGATGATACGGTTCATGGTAATCCGGGGCATGTATGAGAAGGCTTACGAATGGATCAGCCTCTGCGGCGGAGAGGGCATCGAAGCAAAGATTATCGTGCGGCTGTGTGGGCGGCTTTTAGCTCTCGATGGAATGAAAGAGGATCCGGTGATGACGGCGCTGATTCACCGTGCATTTCTGTCGGGGAAATATGATGAGCTTTTATTGAATTATCTGAACCTGTATTTCAAGGGAACCGTAAAGGAAATGCGGGATGTCTGGAGTACTGCGGAATCCTTTGGCGTGGACACGCTGGCAATTGAGGAGCGGATCCTGATTCAGATGCTGTATACGGATGCCTTTGTCGGAAATGCGGCAGCTATTTTCCAGAACTATGTAAAGAAGGGGGCAGATCCATCGGTAGAGCTGGCATTTTTAGCCCAGTCCTGTCATGATTATTTCGTAAAGGACAAGGTGACCGATCCTTTTATTCTGAATGAGGTAGAACGGATCTGGGAAGAGGAGCAGGCGCTTCCAATGGTGTGCAAGCTCGCCTATACGAAGTTTTATGCCGGGCATAAGGAACAGACGAACGAAAAGGTTTCCAGAAATCTGCTCATTTTCCTGCGGGAGATGACAGCGGAAAAGATGGTGTTCCCGTTTTATAAGGAATTTGCAGAAAATATTACCTTTATGCATAAATATATGGATAAGACCATGGTGGAGTATCATGTCCATGATGGAAACCGTGCCGTAATTCATTATCTGGTTGAGCGGGAAGGAAATGTGGAGAACGAGTACCGCAAGGAAGAGATGAAGAACATGTATGACGGCATATGTGTGAAAGAATTCGTCCTGTTCTTTGGGGAACGTCTCCAGTATTATATTGTGGAGCTTGAGGACGGAAAAGAGCAGCTTAACGAGAGCGGCACCTTCAGCCGGAGTGATACGGACACAAACCAGAAGATCAGCCGGTATAATCTGATTAATGACATTGCCATGGCACGGACGTTGAAGGACTATGATACCATGGAAAACATGCTTTTTGAGTACTATGATTATTCATATTTGTTAGACGAATTGTTTTCAATGAAGTAGGGTAACTGTAAAGGTATTGAACAGTTATGAAGTAGGAGTTGAACATGTTACAGGAAAACAGGGATTTGACAGGAAAACGGAATAATGCAAAGATGGTCATCGGGTATGACCTGGGGAGGCAGTTTTCCCAGGTGAGCTATTATGCCGTTGGTGATGCGGATCCCTGCACGGTTTCTCCGGTGGCAGGCACTGAGCAGTATAACATTCCTACTGTGTTATGTAAACGAGTTGGCGTAAGCCAGTGGTATTATGGGAAAGAAGCCCTGAAGAATCAGGGCGAGGAAGGAATTCTGGTAGATCACCTTTTGGAAAAGGCATTGCAGGGAGAAGAGGTTCTCGTTGAGGAGACAACCTTTGACCCGGTGGCACTGCTTACCCTGTTTATCAAACGAAGCCTTGCAACTCTCAATATGCAGGTTTCCTTAAACCGTGCGGAGGTTTTCATGTTTACGGTGGAGGAGCTGACCCCGCGTATGGTAGAGGTGTTGGGGAAGGTGGTATCCGGACTGCAGCTTAAATGTCCGCAGATCTGTTTTCAGAGCCATATTGAGAGCTTTTATTATTATATGCTTCACCAGCAGGCAGAGCTTTGGAAGAGAGAGGTTTTTGTTTTTGAATATAATGACACCCTGAAAACCCTGCGATTTCAATGTAACCGTCATACGACCCCCAGGGTTGTGTTTATCGAGCATCTGGATTATCCGGAGATGAAGAGAGTGGACTGGGCAGAGGATGAAGCACAGCGTATGGCACAGCAGCAGGAGCTTGATGCACAGTTCGGGCAGTTGTGTGAAAGCTGTCTGCACGAAACAGATGTATCGACCGTATTCTTAATCGGAGAGGGCTTTAAGGAGGGCTGGACCAGAGAATCCTTAAAGATCCTGTGCCATAACCGCAGAGTGTTTCAGGGAAACAATCTGTATAGCAAGGGCGCCTGCTATGCCGGAATGGAAAAGCTGAATCCACAGGAGAGTACGCGGGAATATGTTTATCTTGGAGAAGATAAGCTCAAATCCAATATTGGAATGAGAGCGCTGCGCAGGGGCGAGGATTCCTATCTGGCCATTCTGGATGCCGGTGTGAACTGGTATGAGGCGAAAACAGATTTTGACCTGATTCTGGAAAGCGGAAATGTACTGTGCTTTACGATTACGCCACTGACCGGTGAAAATATTATGGATAAGACCGTCACACTTGACGGACTGCCGGAGAGACCCCGTTGTACAACGAGATTACGGATCCATGCGGAGATGACGGCAATACATACTCTGACGCTGGAAATCAGCGATATGGGATTTGGAGAGCTGTTTAAGAGCAGCGGCAGGGCATGGACACATACCCTGCAGGTATGAGGATCCGGTAGTTTATACACCAGAAAGGAATTCAGATGGTAAGCCGAGTATTAATCTGTACAGGAAAATATGCCAACGAACCCTATCATTTAGAGAAGGTCTGTGTGAATGTATACTGCGTGGAAGAGCTGTGTTATCTGTTTGCAAACAATCCGTTTATGATTAACACAGAGATCATGGATAAGCACCTTCCGGAATGGCTGCGGGAACAGTGTGGTCTCCCGGAGCTGGCAGACCGGCTTACGCTTGCCATGAAAAAAGGAATTCAGGCAGGGGAGTTTGTTGACATAATAATTGATTATGTCAACTATTGCACTGAGGCAGAAATTGCCAGGATGGATGAAATTCTGAAGAGCAATGCCGGATTAAATGATTTTGAACGGAAGAAAAAGCAGGCGGATTATCTGTTGCAGAACAACCGTCATCTGATGGCACTCAGGGAGTACGAAGATCTGAACCGGGAGCTGCCCGATACGGAGAATGCCCTGCGGCCTGCCATTTATCATAATATGGGTTATGCCTATGCAGGACTTTTCATGTTTGACATTGCGGCGAAGTATTATAAGCGAGCCTATGAAATGTCAAAGGACGAGGAGTCAGGGGTGCAGTACCTTTCTTCCTTACGCAGTTATCTGTCAGAGGAAGAATACATCCGTTTTATTGCGGAGCATTCGGAATACCATGAGCTTTCGCTGGAGCTTGAAAAGAAGATTACAACGGCAAAGGGGGAGTTCGAGGCCTCGCGTGAAAACCGGATGCTGTCGGCATTGAAGATATATAAGGAAGAGGGGAATGTGGCTTCCTATTACGAAGAAATTGATAAGATTATCTATCGGCTGAAGGAAGATTACCTGCAGCTTGTTGAGGAATAAGAATGGGTTTATTACAACGGATTTTTAACTGGAAAAGGGATTATGAGGAGGCTTACGAAGTCGAGGAGTGGAATGAAATCGTCTATGACCGTGACGATTTACAGGTTCATAACCGGAAGCAGCGTGAGGAATATGTGAGGGGGTGCCTGGAGCAGATTGCAGAGGCATCCAGAGAGGTAGAAAATCTCCAGCATGAATATCAGGTGGTCACCTCGCATCTTAAGGATATTGAAGAGATTGAGGCACTGCCGGAGAATGAAAGCCGCCTGCTTATGGAATGTGCCAAACGGATAGATACGCTCGAGAGGCAGCAGTCCGGCTACAAGGAACGGAAAAACCGGATGACGGATGAGAAGTTTTATCAGATGGAATGCATGGAAGAGGAAGTGCAGGAGGCATATGAGAAGCTTGAAAAGGCGGAAGAATACCAGAACCTGATTAAGCGGGACTTGCGCCGTCTCGACAGTGAACGGCAGGCCTACGGCTTCCGGAAGATCGAACTGCGGCATCTGATGAAGGATACCCGTTCGATGACGATTGTCTGCGCAACGGCAGTGATTTTCTGTTTGCTGTTACTGTTGGTTTTACAGTATGCCTTTTCCTTTGACGTGAAGATTGGTTATCTGGCGGCCGGGGGAATCGGAGCACTTGCCATCACCGCCATTTTCTTAAAATATAACGATGCCGTACGGGAGCTTTCCCAGGTGGAGAGCGGGATCAGCAGGCTCATCCGGCTGCAGAATACGGTGAAGATCCGGTATGTGAATAATACGCATCTGCTTGACTATCTCTATATGAAGTATAATGTCAAAAGCGCACAGGAGCTTGGACGGGATTATAAGCAGTATCTCGAAGAAAAGGACGAACGTCATAATTATAAACGGGCAGAAATCGAACTGGATTCCACCCAGCAGGAGCTTTTACATATTCTGCGCCGGTATCAGGTAAAGGATCCGATGATCTGGCTGTATCAGACACAGGCGCTTCTCGATAAGAAGGAAATGATTGAGATCCGGCACAATCTGATTATCCGCAGACAGTCCTTACGCCGGAGAATGGATTATAACAAGGAGGTTATTGCCGGAAAGGCGAAAGCAGAGGTGAAGGATCTGGTTGAAAATTACCCGAAATATGCCAAAGAGATTCTGGGCATTGTGGCGGAGTACGATAAGGATTTCACTTGACTTTCCTTAGTGTGCATGGTAGCATGGGTATCGAACATGCTTTATCATGCTAAAGAGGTAGCGTGACGCATAACTAACCTGTGAATACAGGACTAAGGAAGGATGGAGAGATTATGAAAAAGTTACTTGCAGTTACTATTGCAGCCGTAATGATGACCGGATTACTGGCTGGATGCGGTGCCGGGGAGACTGCCGCACAGGATACAACGACAGAGGCTCCGGAAGCAACCACTGCACAGGAGAATGCGGATGCAGCACAGGAGGATAGTGAACAGGCAGACGCATCTGCAGAAGGAAGAACCTTTACGGTCGGTTTTGATGCAGAGTTCCCGCCTTATGGTTATATGGATGAGAATGGTGAATATACCGGATTTGACTTAGAGCTTGCTGCTGAGGTATGCAGCCGCAACGGATGGACACTTGTAAAGCAGCCGATTGACTGGGATGCCAAGGATATGGAATTAAGCTCAGGCTCCATTGATTGTATCTGGAACGGATTTACCATGAATGGACGTGAAGATCAGTATACCTTCACCGTTCCTTATGTGGATAACAGCCAGGTATTTGTCGTAAAGGCAGATTCAGGAATTACCGCTCCTGCGGATCTTGCCGGTAAGATTGTCGGAGTACAGAAGGATTCCTCCGCACTTTCTGCCCTTGAAGGAGATGCAGCGGATCTGGCAGCAACCTTTGCAGAACTGACACAGTTTGCAGATTACAATACCGGATTCCTGAATTTAGATGCAGGTGCTGTGGATGCGATCGCTGTAGATATCGGAGTTGCAGATTATCAGCTGGAATCAAGAGGGGACGGCTTCGTGATCCTCGATGAAAAGCTGGCAACTGAACAGTATGGTATCGGTTTTAAGCTTGGCAACACCGAATTAAAGGATCAGGTGGAAGCTACCCTGCTTGAAATGGCAGAGGATGGAACCTTTATGGAAATTGCAAAGAAGTATGGCTTGGAGGACAGTGTTTGCTTAGGCAAATAAAGAGGTGTTCCGGGGGCAGAATGAAGATTCTGCCCCTGAATAGTTATGTTGCCATGCATATGAGAAAATGATCCGGTGGATCATTTTTGAGTTAACTTATACACAGGAGTAAGGTATGAATTTTCAGACAATTATATTGCAATTGGGACAGGGAATGCTGGTAACGGTAGAAATCTTTTTTCTGACGTTACTTTTTTCGTTACCGCTGGGACTTTTGGTGGCTTTTGGAAGAATGTCAAAAAATGTGTTGCTAAAAGGTATCAGTAAGATATATATTTCTATTATGAGAGGTACGCCGTTGATGCTGCAGCTGATCGTGGTATACTTCGGACCGTACTATTTATTTGGCACTAATCTGAAGGGATACCGGTTCCCGGCAATCATTATTGCCTTTGCGGTGAACTATGCAGCATACTTTGCCGAGATTTACCGTGGCGGAATTGAATCCATGCCGGTGGGACAGTATGAGGCCGCAGAGATTCTGGGCTACGGGAAGGTGCAGACCTTCTTCAAGATCATTTTCCCGCAGATGATGAAGAGGATTCTGCCGTCGATTACGAATGAAACGATTACCTTAGTGAAGGATACGTCTCTTGCTTTTGTTTTGTCACAGGCAGAGATGTTTACGCTGGCCAAGCAGATCGCGGCAGCTGAAACGAGCATTATGCCGCTGATGGCAGCAGGTTTGTTTTATTATATCTTTAACCTGCTTGTGGCAGCGATTATGGAACGGATTGAGAAATCCATGGACTATTATCATTAGGAGGCAGTCGGAATGAGTGAGACTTTATTACAGATGAATCATATCAGAAAGCATTTCGGTGACCTGCATGTACTGGAAGATATTTCCATAGAGGTGCACCGGGGAGAGGTCGTTTCGATTATCGGACCGTCCGGTTCCGGAAAGTCCACGCTCCTTAGATGTGCTACATTACTTGAAAAGATGGATGGGGGAGATCTCATTTATCTTGGGGAAGCAGCAGCGAAGGAAGAGAACGGAAAATGCGTGTATGCGTCCAGGGCGAAATTAAAGCAGATCCGGAAGTACTTCGGACTGGTTTTCCAGAATTTCAATCTGTTTCCACATTATACCGTATTGAAGAATATTACAGACGCACCTGTCTGTGTCGATAAAGTACCGAAGGAAGAGGCAGTGGAGAGAGCAAAGAAGCTTTTAGAACAGCTCGGGCTCGCCGATAAAGCAAATGCCTATCCGTGCCAGCTTTCCGGAGGACAGCAGCAGAGAGTTTCGATTGCAAGGGCACTGGCCCTGCAGCCCCAGATTCTCTTTTTTGATGAACCGACCTCCGCACTTGATCCGGAGCTTACGGTAGAGGTGCTTAAGGTTATTAAGGAACTGGCAAAGCAGCATATGACCATGATCATTGTGACACATGAAATGCAGTTTGCCAAAGAAGTATCCGACAAGATCATATTCATGGAAGGCGGTCATATTAAGATGCAGGGAACTCCGGAGGAGATCTTTGCTTCGGAAAATGAACGGGTGAAGGAATTTATCGGAAAACTGAACGCCTGATCGGATGCCATTGCTTGTAAAGAACATGGGGAGACCGATGTTTCTTTCAAATATAAACTTTCAAATGGAGGATAATCATGAAAAAAATGGAACAGCTTTATGAAGGAAAGGCAAAGAAGGTATTTGCAACAGAGGATCCGGATGTTGTAATCGTGGATTATAAGGATGATGCAACTGCTTTCAACGGCGAAAAGAAGGGAACCATCGTAGGAAAGGGTGCCATCAATAACCGTATGACCAATCACGTATTTAAGCTTCTGGAGAAGGAAGGGGTACCTACCCATCTGATCGAGGAACTGAGTGACCGTGAAACTGCTGTAAAGAAGGTCGATATTGTACCTTTAGAGGTTATTATCCGTAATGTGGCTGCAGGAAGCTTCAGCAAGCGTCTTGGAGTACCGGAGGGAACCCCCTTTAAAGAGCCTACCATTGAGTTCAGTTATAAAAATGATGCTTTAGGTGATCCGCTGATTAACAGCTATTTTGCTGTTGCCCTGGGACTTGCTACCTGGGATGAAATTGACACCATTAAGAAGTATGCTTTTAAGGTAAATGAAGTACTGAAGGCTTATTTCCTTCAGGCGGATATCAAGCTCATTGACTTTAAGATCGAGTTTGGCCGTTTCCATGGAGAAATCCTGTTAGCAGATGAAGTATCTCCGGATACCTGCCGTCTGTGGGATGTCAACACCAATGAAAAGCTTGACAAGGACCGTTTCCGTCGTGACCTTGGAAATGTGGAAGAAGCTTACAACGAAGTATTCAAGAGACTTGGACTGGCATAGGAGGAAGGGAATGAGTACAGACAGATATGTAAGTCCTTTGTCAGAGCGTTATGCAAGTAAAGACATGCAGTATATCTTTTCTCCTGACATGAAGTTCCGTACCTGGCGTAAGCTCTGGATTGCACTTGCAGAGACTGAGATGGAATTAGGACTATCCCAGGATGGGAAGCCGGTTATTACCAGAGAACAGATTGATGAATTAAAGAGTCATGCCGATGACATTAACTATGATGTGGCAAAAGCAAGAGAAAAGGAAGTTCGCCACGATGTTATGAGCCATGTTTATGCTTACGGACAGCAGTGCCCGAAGGCAGCAGGTATTATCCACCTTGGCGCAACCAGCTGTTATGTAGGAGATAATACCGATATTATCGTGATGACAGAAGCACTCCGTCTTGTGAAGAAAAAGCTCATTAATGTATTAAAGGAGCTTGCTGACTTTGCAGATAAATACAAGGCACAGCCGACGCTGGCATTTACGCATTTCCAGCCGGCACAGCCGACTACCGTTGGAAAGCGTGCAACCCTGTGGATGCAGGAATTCTGTCTGGATCTTGAGGATCTTGACCACGTGCTTTCCGGCATGAAGCTCCTTGGCTCCAAGGGAACCACAGGAACACAGGCTTCTTTCCTGGAGCTGTTTAACGGCGATCAGGAGACGATCGATAAGATTGATCCGATGATTGCACAGAAGATGGGCTTTAAGGAATGTTATCCGGTTTCCGGACAGACCTATTCCCGCAAGGTGGATACGAGAGTTGCCAATGTCCTTGCGGGAATTGCAGCCAGCGCTCATAAGATGTCCAATGACATCCGTCTGCTGCAGCATCTTAAGGAAGTGGAAGAGCCGTTTGAAAAGAATCAGATCGGATCTTCCGCCATGGCTTATAAGAGAAACCCGATGAGAAGTGAACGGATCGCATCCCTTTCCCGTTACGTGATGATCGATGCACTGAATCCGGCGATTACCTCTGCAACCCAGTGGTTTGAGCGTACATTGGATGATTCTGCCAATAAGCGATTATCCATTCCGGAGGCGTTCCTTGCAATTGATGGAATTTTAGACCTGTGTCTGAATGTTGTCGATGGACTGGTGGTTTATCCGAAGGTCATTGAGAAGCATATGTTAAGTGAGCTTCCGTTCATGGCAACCGAGAACATCATGATGGATGCCGTAAAGATGGGCGGAAACCGTCAGGAGCTGCATGAAAAGATCCGAGAGTTATCCATGGAAGCCGGTAAGAATGTGAAGCAGGAAGGCAGGGAGAACAATCTTTTAGAGCTGATTGCGGCAGATCCCGAATTCCATATGACCCTTGAGGATTTACAGAAGACCATGGAGCCGTCCCGTTATGTGGGCCGTTCCAGAGAACAGGTAGAAGCGTTCTTAAGAAAGGTGATTTCACCGATCTTACAGGATAACAGGGATTTACTTGGCGTGAAGGTCGAGATCAATGTTTAAATCATGAGGGTGATTTTCTAAGGAAAGGAAAATATTTTAATATGGGTGGATTTTTTGGCGTAGCGTCAAAGAACGATTGCGTGTTTGATTTGTTTTTCGGTACGGATTACCATTCCCATCTGGGAACCAGAAGAGCAGGTATGGCCGTATATAATAAAGAGACCGGTTTTGAAAGAGCCATTCACAATATTGAGAATGCGCCTTTCCGGACCAAGTTTGACAAAGATGTAAATGAAATGCAGGGAACCCTTGGTATCGGTTGTATTTCAGACTATGAACCGCAGCCTCTGCTTGTGCGTTCCCACCATGGTACCTATGCGATCATGACGGTTGGTAAGATCAATAACATGGAGGCCATTGTGGACGACCTGTTTTCCTCGGGACATTCCCACTTTCTTGAGATGAGTGGCGGGGATATCAATGCAACCGAGCTTGTGGCAGCCGTCATCAATCAGAAGGACAATCTGATCGAAGGCCTGCAATATGTACAGGAATTGATCGATGGTTCCATGACGGTGGTATTACTGACACCAAAGGGAATTTATGCCGCCAGGGACCGGCTCGGACGAACTCCTGTTGTAGTCGGGAAAAAGGAGGAGGCCTACTGCATTTCCTTTGAAAGCTTTGCCTATCTGAATCTTGGTTATGTGGATGAAAAGGAGTTAGGCCCCGGAGAAATCGTCATTGTGACACCGGAATCGGTAACGACTCTGGTTTCACCCGGTAAGGAGATGAAGATCTGTACCTTCCTCTGGGTATATTATGGTTATCCGTCTTCGTCTTACGAAGGTATCAGTGTAGAGAAGATGCGTTACAACTGCGGTGCGCTTCTTGCCAGGCGGGATGATGTGCATCCGGATAATGTAGCCGGTGTCCCGGATTCCGGTGTGGCACATGCAATCGGATATTCCAATGCGTCCGGAATTCCTTTTTCCAGACCGTTTATCAAGTATACGCCAACGTGGCCGCGTTCCTTTATGCCAACGATCCAGAGTCAGCGTAATATGATTGCGAAGATGAAGCTGATTCCGGTACATGACCTGATAAAGGACAAGAGTCTTCTATTGATTGATGATTCCATCGTGCGTGGTACACAGCTTCGGGAAACCACTGAATTCCTGTATCAGAGCGGGGCAGGAGAGGTTCATATCCGTACGGCATGCCCGCCGTTATTATATGGATGCAAGTACCTGAATTTTTCCCGTTCTTCTTCCGAGATGGAGCTGATTACCAGAAGAACGATTAAGGAAATGACCGGAAACGCAGCCAATGTAAATTTAAGTGCATATTCCAATCCGGACTCTCCTGAGTATCAGGAGATGGTAAAGCGGATCGGAGTACAGTTGAACTTTACTTCCCTGCGTTTCCACCGTCTCGATGATATGATCGAATCTGTCGGAATCGACCGCTGCAAGCTCTGTACCTACTGCTGGGATGGCAGGGAATAAAAGGACGTGGTGTTATAATAAGCCAAAAGAAAATCAACGGAGAGAAGAGAGCTAAGATGGGAAAGATCATTATTCAAAAGGAAACCACAAAGGATCCAGTCAGTCTGATCGGACGTGAGGCTGGTGTATGCTGGGGAGCAGACATCACGAAAGAGGATCGTAATTATAAGAGAGGACTTGACTGTCTTTCTTCCGGACATGGAAGAACCTGGGAGTATCCACAGGTTTATATGATTCTTGAAGGATATTCTGCAAGAGTGATCCGTGAACTGTATACTCATATCGGAGGCAGCCCGACAAGACTGCAGGCTTCTACCAGATATATCAATTATCAGAAGGGCTTTCCGTATGTGACACCGCCTACTATTGCGGGTAATGAAGAGGCGAAAGCAATTTATGATCATGCCATGGAAGAGATTCTTACCGCAATGCAGAAGTTAGAAGCGATGGAACTGCCGCGTGAGGATGTGGGCATGCTTCTTCCGCTTGGAATGGAAAGCAAGGTGGTACTTCGTACCAATTTAAGGAATCTCGTGGATATGTCCCATCAGAGACTCTGCACGAGAGCATATTGGGAGTTCCGCCAGCTGATGAACGATATGAAGACAGAGCTCAGTAATTATTCGGAAGAGTGGAAGTTCTTAACCGAGAATTACTTCCAGCCGAAGTGCGAGGTTACTGGATTTTGTACCGAGACAAAGTGCTGTGGACGGAAGCCGAAGAAGGAAGTGTAATTTTCCGGATAGTTCTTATCCAAAACTGAGATTTATTGGAAAGCCGATTGACATGCGGAATGCAGCGTGTTAATCTGTCTATTGTAAAACTTTATGAAGTCAGGGAGTTTTGTATGAATCAGAGTAAACTTACCAATCAGGCATACCTTTATTATTATGAGAGGCGTATTCGCTTGTAACAGCAGTTCCTGCACAGTTATAAGCAATAGGTCTTATATGTCTGTGCAGATTTCAAGGTGAGTTTCAGAGAGGAAAACGTGAAATTTTGGCATCAGACATAGAATGGTCTGGTGCCTTTTTGCTGCCGGAAAGCGCGTATATTTATTGGCAAATCTGTACAATCCGGCAACTTATGAATGGCATGGATGAACTGTTACTTTTGTGCAGTGAGGTGTGGTAATATCCTTGACAAATAACGAATACAAGGGTATACTTCAATAGATAAAAGCGTTAAAGCATAAAAGGACATAATATTGAAGTATATATCACAATAAAACAGTTTACATAATATCAAAGGAGAGGGAAAATGACAATTGTAGATGTATTGGAGCAGAACAGCAGAAGTTATGGGGATGAGGTCTGTCTGGTGGAGATTAACCCGGAGGTCAAAGAGATCCGGCGGGTTACCTGGAAGGAATATGAACTGATAGAGCCCAATCCTATGACACATTATCGAAGGGAGATTACCTGGCGGGTATTTGACGAAAAGGCGAACCGGTTTGCCAATCTGCTGATTTCAAGAGGTATTAAGAAGGGGGACAAGGTGGCAATTCTGTTAATGAACTGTCTGGAATGGCTGCCGATTTATTTTGGAATCATGAAAACAGGAGCGCTTGCCGTTCCTCTGAACTTCCGTTATGCGCCGGATGAAATCCGGTATTGCGTAGAAAAGGCAGAGGCAGATGTGCTGGTATTCGGACCTGAATTTATCGGACGCGTGGAGGAGATTGCAGATGAAATCAGCCGCAACCGTTTATTGTTTTTCGTAGGAGATAACTGCCCGACCTTTGCAGAGGATTATGCTTCACTGACCTCGAATTGTTCCAGTGTGGCACCGAAGGTTCATCTTACGGAACAGGATGATGCAGCAATTTATTTCTCTTCGGGAACAACAGGATTTCCGAAGGCCATCTTACATAATCATGAAAGCCTGATCCACTCCTGCCGTGTCGAGCAGAATCATCATGGACAGACCAGGGACGATGTGTTCCTGTGCATTCCCCCGTTATATCATACAGGAGCGAAGATGCACTGGTTCGGCTCCCTTTTGTCCGGAAGCAAGGCAGTTCTGTTAAAGGGAACCAGACCGGAATATATATTGGATGCGGTATCCAAAGAAAAATGTACGATTGTATGGCTCCTGGTTCCGTGGGCACAGGATATTCTGGAAGCGTTAGACAGCGGAAGAGTGAAGCTTGAGGATTATGATCTGTCACACTGGAGACTCATGCACATCGGTGCACAGCCGGTACCACCGAGTCTGATTAAACACTGGAAGCATTATTTCCCGAACCACCAGTATGATACCAATTATGGATTAAGCGAGTCCATCGGACCCGGATGTGTTCATCTTGGAGTAGAAAATATTGATAAGGTTGGTGCAATCGGAAAGCCGGGCTTTGGCTGGAAGGTTAAGATTGTGGACGAGAAGCGGAATGAGGTTCCCCAGGGAGAGGTCGGCGAGCTTGCGGTTAAGGGACCCGGGGTAATGACCTGTTATTATAATGATGAAGAGGCAACGAAGGAAGTCATGGATGAGGAAGGCTGGCTTTATACCGGAGATATGGCACAGATGGATGAGGATGGCTTCATCTTCCTGGTAGACCGGAAGAAGGATGTTATTATTAGTGGCGGTGAGAATATTTATCCGGTTCAGATTGAGGATTTCCTGCGTAATATTGATGCCGTTCATGATGTGGCAGTCATTGGTATTCCCGATAAGCGTCTGGGTGAGACAACCCTTGCGGTAATTGAGTTAAAGCCGGATCAATCCTGTACAGAGGAAGAGGTGAATGAATTCTGTCAGAAGCTTCCCCGTTATAAGCGTCCGCATAAGATTGTATTTGCGGATATTCCGAGAAATCCTACCGGCAAGATTGAGAAGCCGAAGCTTCGTGAACAGTACTGCGGAACGCGTCTGGTAGAAGCACAGAACCGCAGCTGATCTACGGAGCTATTACCATTGTTTCACCATGCGGTTTACATAACTTGAATGATGGCAATAGAGAAAGAAAAAGAGGAGAGTGGGTTATGACCATTAAAATATTGATGCTGGTAATTTTTTTCGGGGTGATGCTGGCAATTGGCTTTTATTGCAGAAAGCATGCAACAGATGTAAATGGATTTGTACTTGGAGGACGGAGTGTCGGTCCGTGGCTTACAGCCTTTGCCTACGGAACTTCGTACTTTTCGGCAGTTATTTTCGTAGGATATGCCGGACAGTTCGGGTGGAAATACGGAATTGCTTCCACCTGGATCGGAATCGGGAATGCATTGCTTGGTTCCATGCTTGCCTGGGTAGTTCTGGGAAGAAGAACCCGTGTTATGACACAGCACCTGGACAGTGCAACCATGCCGGAATTCTTTGGCACACGTTTTCAGTCCAAAAATTTAAAGATTGTGGCATCCGTGATCGTATTTATATTCCTGATTCCTTATACAGCATCACTTTATAATGGATTATCCAGACTGTTTGGAATGGCGTTCCATATTGATTATGCGGTCTGTATTCTGGTAATGGCGGTATTGACAGGGATCTATGTGGTAGCAGGCGGTTATATGGCAACGGCAATTAATGATTTCCTGCAGGGACTTATCATGTTGTTTGGTATTGTCGTGGTAATTGCAGCCGTATTAAAAAGCAACGGTGGTTTCCTGGAAGCCTTAAACGGACTTGCCAATGTAGAAGATGCGGCAGCGTCCACACAGCCCGGTGTGTTTGCATCGTTCTTTGGACCGGATCCGTTTAACCTGCTTTGTGTGGTTGTATTGACCTCCCTCGGAACCTGGGGACTTCCGCAGATGGTGCAGAAGTTTTATGCGATTAAGAGCGAGGCCTCTATTAAAAAGGGAACTATTATTTCTACTTTGTTTGCAGTTGTGGTATCCGGAGGATGCTATTTCCTTGGCGGCTTCGGAAGATTGTACAGCAGTCAGATTGACATTGCAGCAGATGGCTATGATGCCGTGATTCCGGCAATGCTTTCGAATCTTCCGGATCTTCTCATAGGACTTGTCGTGATTCTGGTGTTGTCTGCTTCTATGTCAACGTTGTCTTCTCTTGTTATGGCATCGAGTTCAACGCTGACACTGGATGTATTAAAGGATCATGTAGTGAAAGATATGGATGAAAAGAAGCAGGTATTCATTATGCGGCTTCTGATCGTGGTATTTATTGCGATTTCCGTAGTGATTGCCATTGTGCAGTATAAGAGTAACGTGACCTTTATCGCGCAGCTTATGGGAGTATCCTGGGGCGCACTGGCAGGGGCATTTCTTGCACCGTTCCTGTATGGCTTATACTGGAAAAAGACAACCAGGGCAGCCTGCTATGTCAGCTTTGTATCTGGTGTTGGTGTAATGACGCTGAATCTGTTCTTTAGAAGCTCCTTCCCAACGGTATTGCAGTCTCCGATTAATGCGGGAGCATTCGCTATGGTGGCAGGACTGGTTCTTGTACCGATTGTCAGCCTTTTTACGAAAAAGCCGGATAAAAAATGGGTAGAAGCTACCTTTGCCTGCTACGACCGTAAGATTGAGGTTCCCGTCAGACAGTCATTGGATGAGTAGAAAAATATGTCTCATTTTGCCGAAAATTTGCCAAAAATATTAAAAAAACTGCTTTCCTTTTGGAAATGAATGTTGTATAATCACTTTATTGTATGACAAATCATTTGCAATTCGTAAGAAAATTCCCTTTGAAATGTAATAATGGTATACAGTTTTCATAGATATTTGGAGGAGAATATGAGAGAAAAGTATGAGTCTTTAGCGCTTGTAGATTTGAAGGCAGTAGCGAAAGCAAGAGGACTGCGTGGTATTTCAACCATGAAAAAGGACGAACTGGTAGAAGCAATGCTTGCAGCTGATGAAAAGGACAAGGCAGAGGGCAAAGGAGTTCAGCAGCCGAAAGGTGTTGTAACCCCCAAAGCGGTAGAACGTAAGGAAACAAAGATCAGAGAAGAAGTAAAAGCCAAAGAAGATAGTAGAAATAAAGAAGAAAAAACCACACAAGCGGAAGAAGAAAAAACGCTTGAAGAACTGGACAGTGGAATCAGTGCACATGGTATTCTGGAGGTTATGCCGGATGGCTTCGGATTTATCCGTTGCGAGAACTATCTTCCCGGTGAGAATGACGTCTATGTGGCTCCGAGCCAGATCCGCCGTTTCGGACTGAAGACCGGTGATATTCTGGAGGGAAATACCAGAGTACGTACACAGGGAGAGAAGTTTGCAGCACTGTTATATGTGAAGAGCATCAATGGTTATACGCCGGAAGAAAGCTCGAAACGTTATAATTTTGAAGATATGACACCGATTTTCCCGAATGAGCGTCTTCATCTGGAAATGCCGGGGGCGAGTGTGGCAATGCGTGTTATGGATCTGATCAGTCCGGTCGGTAAGGGGCAGAGAGGTATGATCGTATCCCCTCCGAAGGCTGGTAAGACAACCCTGTTAAAGGATGTTGCGAAATCCGTAAAGCGTAACTCTCCGGAAGTACACCTCATCATTCTGTTGATTGATGAACGTCCGGAAGAAGTAACCGATATTAAGGAAGCAATTGAAGGACCGAATGTAGAAGTTATTTATTCTACCTTTGATGAACTCCCGGAGCATCATAAGCGTGTATCCGAAATGGTAATTGAACGTGGTAAGCGTCTTGTAGAGCATGGAAAGGATGTTGTAATCCTGATCGACAGTATTACAAGACTTGCAAGAGCCTACAACCTGATTGTTCCTCCGAGCGGAAGAACCTTATCCGGTGGTCTCGATCCTGCAGCATTACATATGCCGAAGAGGTTCTTTGGTGCAGCGAGAAATATGCGTGAGGGTGGATCCTTAACGATTCTGGCAACGGCACTGGTAGATACCGGTTCCAAGATGGATGATGTGGTTTACGAGGAATTCAAGGGAACAGGTAACATGGAATTAATGCTTGACAGAAAGCTGTCCGAGAAGAGAATCTTCCCGGCAATCGATATCCCGAGATCCAGTACACGTCGGGAGGATCTGCTGTTGTCTCAGGATGAGCTTGATGCCATGAATATCATCCGGAAGGCTTTGAACGGATTAAAGCCGGAGGAGTCACTGGACAAGATTCTTGACCTGTTTGCCAAAACAAGAAACAATCAGGAATTTGTCAATATGGTTAAGAAGATTAAATGGTTATAAAAAATGCTTGCCAAGGCATGATACCTATGGTATACTTAAAAAGCTGTTTCGTAGGAAACACAGTGGATGAGAACAGAAAATATGAGAAATGATCATAGAGAGGTGAAAGTATGAGAGAAGGAATTCATCCTGATTATTATCAGGCAACTGTAACTTGCAACTGTGGCAACACTTTTGTAACAGGTTCAACAAAGGAAGATATTCACGTTGAAGTTTGTTCCAAATGTCATTCATTCTACACAGGTCAGCAGAAGGCTGCAAGAACTGACGGACGTATTGATAAGTTCAATAAGAAGTATGGCGTAGCAGGCAAATAGTGAAACGATGAAGGTTGAGGTGTTACATCATCTCAACCTTTTTTGTGTATGAGTAGAGCACTTAATGAGAGTGAGCGTAAGAGAAACTCGAATTTAGTGCGAACCATACCGATACACTTAATGAAGGTGAGTCGAAGACGAGACCTGAATTTAGTGGAGTCGGTAGAATACACTTAGTGAAAGCAAGCTGAAAGCGAAGCTTGAACTTAGTGAGAACCAGTCCGGAACACTTAACGAATGCAAGCGAAAAGCGAAGCATGAGTTTAGTGAGAGGGATAAGTCCTGAATTGTTACACAACTTAAATGGAGATTTAAAATGGCGAAAAAGAAAAAATCCGCACACTACTCCGGAATCGGCGGTCAGGCCGTTCTGGAAGGTGTTATGATGAAGAATAAAGACGATTATGCGGTTGCAATCCGTAAAGCCGATGGTGAAATTGATGTCGAGGTGGATGTGTTCCGTGGACTTTTTCCGGAAAGCAGAATTACGAAGATTCCGTTCTTACGCGGCATTTTTAATTTTATTGACTCTCTTCGCCTTGGCATGAAATGTATCAATCATTCTGCCCAGTTCTATGAGGACGGCGAAGCGGAGGAGACGAAGCTGGATAAGGCACTTGACAAGATTTCCGGAGGACGCGGCGAGAAAATTCTGATGGGATTTACCACAGTGCTTTCGATCGTGCTGGCTGTGGCAGTTTTTATTCTTCTGCCGTATTATCTGTCCACGCTGCTGAATGGATTTATCCGGAACGATTCCCTGCTTGCGATTATTGAGGGTGTCATCCGGATTGCAATCTTTTTACTTTATATTGTGGCAATCAGTCTGATGAAGGACATTCATCGTCTGTATCAGTATCATGGTGCAGAGCATAAATGCATCAACTGTATCGAAAAGGGAAGACCGCTTACCGTATATAATGCGATGAAAAGCTCCCGTATTCATAAGCGGTGTGGAACAAGCTTCCTGTTTTTTGTGGTATTTGTAAGTATTATCCTGTTTTTCTTTATCCGGGTATCGAATCCGGTATATCGCGTACTGCTCCGGATCGCACTGATTCCGGTAATTGCGGGAATTTCCTATGAGATTATCCGTCTGGCAGGACGCAGTGACAATATTCTGATCCGGATTATTTCTGCTCCCGGTATGTGGTTACAGAAGCTGACTACGAAGGAGCCGGATGAAGAAATGCTTGAAGTGGCAATTAAATCTGTTGAAGCGGTTTTTGACTGGAAGAATTATCTGTATGAAGAATTCGGATATGAAGTAGATGAGTCCTGGATGAAGGATGGAGCCTTATCCGATGACAGTGAGGAAGGAACCGGGGAAGAATGAATTACACGGAAGCCTTTCTGATGGGAATGCAGAAACTGAAAGAGGCAGAGATTGGTGAGGCACAGCTGGATGCACGGCTTTTGCTGGAAGAGGTGTGCGGAACCGATCACAATACACTGCTTTGTCACGGAGACCGGGAGGTGTCTGAAGCAGAGGAGGAGCAGTACCGGAAAGCGTTGGAGCAGAGAGCAGTTCATGTTCCGCTGCAGCACCTTTTAGGATATCAGGATTTCATGGGACTGCGCTTTCAGGTAAATGAGCATGTGCTGATTCCGAGACAGGATACCGAGATTCTGGTGGAAGAGGCAATGAGGTATCTGCATGATGGCATGCGGATTCTGGATCTGTGTACCGGATCCGGTTGTATTCTGTTAAGTCTCCTTCACTATTCGAATGACTGTGAGGGAACCGGTGTGGATATTTCAAAGGAAGCACTGCAGGTAGCGGCACTGAATGCGGAATTGCTTGGTATCAAAGCAGATTTCCTTAAAAGTGATCTGTATGAAAAGGTGACCGGAAAGTTTGATCTTCTGGTATCCAATCCACCGTATATCGAAAGGAAGGTTATCCCGACACTGATGGAAGAGGTACGGGAGTATGATCCGTATATTGCGCTGGATGGAGGAGAGGACGGGCTTGACTTTTACCGGAGAATCATCGGCGGGGCGCAGGATTACCTCGAACGAGGCGGACAGATCCTGATGGAAATCGGAAGCGGACAGGCACAGGCAGTGAGTGAGCTTCTTCGTGAAGCAGGCTTTAAGGAGATCGATGTCTGTAGGGATTTCGCAGGTCTTGATCGTGTGGTGAGTGGAAGACTGCCGATTTTATAAGCATATGGACAGAAATATAAAAGTTATGTAAACCTAAAAGCGTATAGTTGAAACAATATTGAAAAATGATGAATAAGCAGGTTGGGGAATTCTCATAACAATAGCAGGATATGTCTGGTAAGGATTCCGAAACAAATAAGGAGTGGAAAGATGTTTGACAAGCTGGAAGATTTATTAATTCACTTTGAAGAAATTATGAGTGAGCTGGCAGAGCCAAATGTAGCAAATAATCAGGAACGTTTCCGTATGCTGATGAAGGAGCAGAGTGATCTGACTCCGATCGTTGAAGCATATAAGGAATATAAGAAGTCGAAGCAGGATATTGAAGATTCCCTTGCCCTTCTCGATGAAGAAACCGATGAGGATATGAAGGAGATGTTAAAGGAAGAGCTTGCCTCTGCCAAGAAACGTGTGGAGGAGCTGGAACAGAAGCTGAAAATCCTGCTGCTTCCCAAGGATCCGAATGATGATAAGAACGTTATCGTGGAAATCCGTGCCGGTGCCGGTGGGGATGAGGCAGCGCTTTTTGCGGCTGAGATTTACCGTATGTATGTGCATTATGCAGAAAGTCAGCGCTGGAAGGTAGAGCTCCTCAGTGTGGATGAAATCGGAATCGGTGGAATGAAGGAAGTAAACTTCATGATTAACGGACAGGGTGCTTATTCCAGGATGAAATACGAAAGCGGTGTTCATCGTGTACAGCGTGTTCCCGAAACCGAAAGCGGCGGCCGTATTCATACCTCGACTATTTCTGTAGCAGTAATGCCTGAGGTGGAAGACGATATCGATATTGTGATTGAGGATAAGGATATCCGTATTGACGTGATGCGTGCGTCCGGTAACGGGGGTCAGTGTGTGAATACGACAGACTCTGCGGTACGTCTGACCCATTATCCGACAGGTATTGTGGTTTACAGCCAGACCGAGAAATCCCAGATCCAGAATAAGGCCAAGGCTTTTGCCATCCTGAAAGCGAAGCTGTACGATATGGAACAGCAGCAGCGTCATGATGCCGAAGCAGAAATGCGAAGAAGCCAGATCGGTACAGGAGATCGTTCCGAGAAGATCCGTACCTACAACTTCCCGCAGGGACGTGTGACCGATCATCGTATCAACCTTACCTTATACAAGCTGGATAAAATTATGAATGGTGACATTCAGGAAATTATCGATGCCTGCATTGCAGCCGACCAAGCGATACGCTTAAGCAGAATGAACGAAGGTGCTTAGAAAGCCCGTATTTTCGGGGTTTTCAGGGTTTCTAGATTTTAGACGGAAGAGTGTATTTTGACACATTTTCGATAGTTCAGGGGTAAAAAACGACCTTATGTTCGGTCTGAATACTCCGTAGACACACTGTACAGCCCGAAAGTGTTCTGTTGATGTATGTACAGCTCGATTTTAGCCCCATATTCGGTACTTATCCGTGTTTGTGTCGAGCCCTATCGAAAAACGGTCTGAACTAACGCATCTGCCTTGGTTGTTGTTTTAGTCAGCATATTATAGTAAGTCAGGAGTCAGCAGAAGACAGGATAGAATTGGTTGAGCATTTATTTTGTTACGAGATAACATTTGAGTTGACGGCTAGATAATGAGTATTTGGATGAAGGAAAAAGGGATTATTACGAGAAGAGGCTCCGTCCTCTTCTCGCTCCCTTTACCCAATAAGTTATCTTTTACCAAGTTTACCAGATTGCTTTATGTATTTTCGCATAGCTAAATGACATTAGATAACCTCGACAGTCTTGCTAAGTAGACTGTATTATCTTTACCAGATGACCCGATAGGTATACTGTCTTTCCTTTTATCAAGTGTTAGACTGCCCCCATCTTACCAGATGACTTTAATAGCCTTGATAGGGATTCCGGAGGCGGCGCCACCGCTTTGATGTCCTCGAGAGTATAGCTTAGATTAAGGTTTGCTCTTGAGACTAGATAACCAATAGATGATTGCTTCAGCCATCGACAGCTAGACAACTTCGATAGCCACCAACATCATAGACAACCCTCATAGACTCCACCTACAAGGGTACAGATATCCTCGACTCACTTCACAAGTAGTATTTTCCCCGACTATCTAAGTAGTTCCCAAGAGTTCCCCTTTACACCAAGCAGTTACCTCAAACTGATGTATCAACTCTATCCTCACCCCTTTGAGTGTCCTCATGGTGTTTTCCTTAAAGATATCCAGATAGGTACTCGATAGGTTCAGTGTCGCTCGCCAGTTTTCCTGCTTCAAGGGGTATGATACAGAGTCATTCCCCTCAGTTTTTCTGCTTCAAGGGGTATGCTACAGAGTCATTCCCCAGTTAGCTTTCCCTTAACCAGACAACTACTCCACCCACTCTAACTAACTTTACCAGACTTTATAAGCCCAGCGAAGCCTTTGGCTTCGCCCCTTTTTTGAGTTTAGGAGCCACGGCATGTAATCAGATAGCTTTAAGGTACTCGACATCCCCCAGGTACTAGCAACAGATAGTTTGAGGTACTTGAAAAAGCTCCTGTCATGGGGTATTGATTCTTGTTAGAGTTGTTCAAGGGGTACTGATATCCTTGTTAAAGTATCCAGACAGAGTGCACGAAAGGTCAAATTGGTTGAAGTGCAAAGTTTATAGCATCAAATTTCAGATTGAGCATTCAGGATTTGTTAAAGGAATGGGAAAAGGAGTTTGGGGTACTCAAATCTTCAAACACGATTCGCAGTCAGATTTCTCAAGCGAGTATGGCTCTATATTCCATATTCGGGGAAAGCTTTGCAGATGACTTGATGGCAGATAATCCATTTCATACATCTGAGATTTTAGATGCTATTGAGTTAGGTTCTGCCAAGTTTACGGATTTATTTCAGAGTGACTTATGTATGAGAATACAATCTGCTCCTGCCAGACCTTATAAGGTTTCAGAATTGGAAAAGGAATTAAGAGTATTAAAGACTCTGCATAAAGTAGATATGCGTAAGGCTCTGCATGGCTTGGATATAGATAAGCTTATGTTTATCAGACAAGTACTGGATAGAAATTTGATTGTAGATTATCAGCTAAACGAGACCAAGTTGGAAATCCTTAAGAAATTGGACGCTCTGCCTACTTTGCCTATGAAAGAGATGGAAGTACCACATTTAGATAAGTGGTTCACGGATGTTTTTGATAAGGTAAGAGACAAGACTCGTACAGAGGTAGATTCGAGGAATGTGGATGAGATTAAGAAACTGGTTTTCTATGCGTTTACAGAAGAAGGTTTGAAAAAGACTCTTTCTTCTTATACGAAAGATGAATTTGTAACAGCTCTTAAAGAGTTGGGAGAGGGTATTTAATTTTTATAAGTTGGAGGACAGAGAGATGGATTATATATTAGAGAAAGATAATCAAAAAATATATGAAAAAGACGGACTTTGACGTATGTCTCTGTCCGCTTTTTCTTATTTTGGGTTTCTTTGATGCACTGTACACCCCTATTTGGGTGGCTTTGATGTATGTATAGACCCCATTCGTTACGGATAAAGAAAATCGAACAAAAGTTCTTGAAATAATCATGATGATGATATATAATAATTAAAAAGAACGTATGTTTGTATGTGGGGATAGGCGTATGGGAAAAAGTGTGGAAGTGCAGGGAACAGAAATATCTATAATGACTCATGATGATAAAGATTTCATTTCCCTGACAGATATGTTAAAGGCCAAAGATGGGGATTTCTTTATTTCTGATTGGTTAAGAAATCGTAATACAGTGGAATTTTTGGGTATTTGGGAACAGATACACAATCCCAATTTTAATTATGGCGAATTCGCCATAATTAGAAGCAACGCTGGTTTGAATAGTTATAAGATTAGTGTAAAAGAGTGGACGGAAAAAACAAATGCTATAGGAATATTTGCAAAAGCAGGAAGATATGGCGGTACATATGCATATAAAGACATAGCATTTGAATTTGGTATGTGGATAAGTCCAGAATTCAAAATTTACTTGATAAAAGAGTTTGAACGACTCAAAGAAAAAGAACAAGAGAAGTTAGGATGGAATGCAAAAAGAGAACTTGCAAAAGTAAACTATCGTATTCATACGGATGCGATAAAAGAAAATCTTATTCCAAAAGAGTTGACAAGCCAACAGACATCCATTATCTATGCTTCAGAAGCTGATGTATTAAATGTTGCATTGTTTGGAATGACGGCAAAACAATGGAGAGAGAATAACCCTGATTTAAAAGGTAATATCAGGGATTATGCGTCTATCAATGAGCTGATTTGTTTATCAAATATGGAAAATATTAATGCAGTGTTGATAGAGGATAAAGTGTCACAAAAAGAAAGATTAATAAAACTGAATAAGATAGCAATACATCAGATGATGATTCTAGAAGAGAAACAAGGATACAAATATTTAAAATAGAAACGAGAGAATATATGCGGAAACTTATTAGTGAGATATTAAATAGTGAAAATGTCATTGAAAAATGTTGCGAGTTAGAAATTTTAAAAAGAAATTGGAAACTGTTATTATTTGATTCGGGCGTGGATAATTTGGTTTTATATGAATTTAACAAGAAATTTGGAAAATACGAAATATGTGGAATGGGCGATTATAACCATTGCTTCATTATAAATAGAGATATGTTAATAAAACAAGAAAATGTACCTCTTGCATTTTCAACTTGTGTCAATTTTGATTCAAATGTATCTAGTTATATTAGTAGTATGTTTTTTAAAAACAGACAAGATAATGATTTGGTGAATATGATTCAATATATTAGGAGTAAGAATTTCCAAACAACATGTCAGCATTATGCATTTGAGGTTTCATTGAATTTGTATCCTGTTAAGGAAGATGCTATATATAATACTTTATATGCAGATAGTATGTTGGCCGAAATGTCAGATGAACAGATTGAAAAAAGAGATTTTACACCATTTGTATTGCCTGAAGATGCATATCAAAAGATATATAAGGGATTACAGTATATAAAAAATGATAAGGGAAAAGATTATGAACTATTTGATAGTATTTATGCGATGTTACTTAAAGCTTTTATTATAAAAAGTGAGGGGAAAAAGGAAAATAGGAAAAAGATAGAAGATTTTTTAGATTTTGTAATAAATAATGTTGGATGCTATTTAGAAAACGAAGTATATTTGATAGGAAAGTATCTGTGCAATAGTGGTGACACAGTTTTTTTCAGACACATGCAACAAAATAGGGATAAAGATAATTTTTTCAGAGATGTAAGAGGAATGGCATGGGACTTATGTCATTTAAGAAATGTATTAGAAGAGATGAAAGTAAGAAATACATCAGATGATATTACTTTTTTACATTGCTTTGCTTCATATGAAACTGGGTTAGTAGACATCTTGAAAAGTAATCGAATTAAGAGAATTTTATATTTAGATGGACAAGCATATTATAAGTATGAACATGATGTGTTTGAGATTGATGGATGTATGGAATTGAAAAAAACATATAAAGAATCATTTGAAAAAAAAGTAAAAAATAGCATGATGAAAGAGCTGTGTTTTTCTTTGGAACAAGAGGCGGGACACTTTTTAAAGGGATAGGATAAATGTGTTAATTTAATTAATCCATTGTTAGATAAAGAACAAACGATTTTAGATTTTATTTGGTTCGTATTAGCTCTCACAAAGAGGTACACGTTCCGAGCCTTCTTACTGTATAGAGGTAATTGTTCCGAGCCTATAATCAAAGAGGCGTTCGTTCCGTGAGGGCGACCAAGCGATACGCTTAAGCAGAATGAACGAAGGTGCTTAGAAAGCCCGTATTTTCGGCATTTTCGGGGCTTCTAGGTTTTAGATGGAAAAGTGTATTTTGACACATTTTCGATGGTTCAGGGGTAAAAAACGACCTTATGTTCGGTCTGAATACTCCGTAGACACACTGTACAGCCCGAAAGTGTCCTGTTGATGTATGTATAGCTCGATTTTAGCCCCATATCCGATGCTTTTCCGTGTTTGTGCCGAGCCCTATCGAAAAACGGTCTGAACTAACGCATCTGCCTTGGTTGTTGTTTTAGTCAGCATATTATAGTAAGTTAGGAGTCAGCAGAAGACAGGATAGAATTGGCTGAGCATTTATTTTGTTACGAGATAACATTTGAGTTGACGGCTAGATAATGAGTATTTGGATGAAGGAAAAAGGGATTATTACGAGAAGAAGAGGTTTGCAATGTATTCTGTATAGGTAAAGAATATTAATGTAGTGTATTTTCTTTATAATACCTATTGAAATTGGACATAATTATGGTATAATTAATCCATGGTTAGGAGGTGTTACTTATGCCACAAATTATTCCAATTAAAGATTTAAAGAATACATCAGAGATTTCTGATATGTGTCACAGAGCAGAAGAACCTATCTATATTACTAAAAATGGTTATGGCGATATGGTTATTATGAGTATGGAGATTTATGAGTCTGCCATGAAACAGCTTGCTATGTATAGGGATATTGAAATTTCTGAAAAGCAGATTGAAGCAGGTCAGGTAAAAGATGCCAGAACAGCACTCAGGGAAACGAGGGCAAAGTATGGATTATAAATTGTTATTTCAGAGCATGCAGATGAATTACTTGATAATTTAGTATATTACTTGTTATATCGGCTGAAAAGTGAGCAGGCTGCGAGACATCTGTTAGATGGCATTGATGGTATTTATGATAGGCTGGAAACAAATCCTTTTCAATTTCCACTCAGCAGAGATGCTTATTTGGCGAATAAAGGCTACCACGAAGCAGCTGTTCCACAGATGGACTACATTGTCATTTTTGATGTAAGGGAAGATACTGTAAATGTTGTTGGTGTTTTTCATCAGTTGGAAAACTATCAAAGTAAGTTATAAAGGGATAATGTAATATAGTTGAAAACATCAAGCTACTTTTCACAATACGAAGTTTTATTGGTTAAATGGTAGGTGACTGACAGATTTTGTATTGATTGTACTGGTCGGGGTAGCAATGGATGCTTTTACTTCGTGGCTGTTTGGGTAGAGGTATATGCTTCGAGCCTATTAGGGGCATAGAGGCAACTGTTCCGAGCCTATATATTTGGAGGTCTTTGTTCCGCACAAGCGACCAAGCTGCGAAACTGGCTAAGATGAATGATTAATGAAAAGCGGCGGGCTGTGATGGGATGTTATTGCCTGTCGTTTTTAGATTCAGGAGGCTAAAGGAAAGCAGGTAGAAGAATGGCATATACGATGACGCATATTCTGATAGCAGAAAAGGTTTTGGAAGATATTAAGATACCTGTTGATTATTCAACTTATATTGTGGGAGCAATTGCCCCGGATGCAGTCCATGCAAGTCCGGACTACACACGTATCATGAAGGAAAAAGTCATTTATTTGCAGAAGGGGCTATTTGGGGAAAAGTGACGAAAGAAAGCGAGTTTCATGACTGGCTTGAAAGTATTAGGACGTTTTATGTTGGTAATTGTGACAAGTATAATAGGGATTTCTTTTTAGGATATATTGTACATGTGCTTACAGATGTTTGTTCGTGCAGACAAATATTTGCCCCTTTTTATCATTCAATATCAAAACCTTCAATTTCAAAAGAAAGCTTTGAGCATAAAATGGAACAATTTAAGGCTGAAAGCTACTGTGTGAATTATGGTCTGTATTGTGAGTATTCCAAAGAGAAAAATTTACTGCATATTTTACAAAAAGGAAAATCCTGTTCATTGGCTGGCGTATTTGACGATAGTCTGTTGAAGGATCGAATTAAACAACTTTTTGAGTTTGAGTTTACCCCACGTGATATGAAAGATATTATCCATAATGAGATTTGCATGATTGATAATACAAATGAATTAATAATGAGTGCTCCGCCAATTATAAGGCAATGGCTTTTGGAAAACAGTACGATCAAATAAGGTTAGATGAAAAAAGAAGTTGAAATAGGACATAATTATCGTATAATTAAACCATGAGCGAGGAGGCACATATTATGCCACCAATAATTCCAATTAAAGATTTAAAAATACATCGGAGATATCTGAGATGTGCCACAAGACAGATGAGCCTATTTATGTTACTAAAAATGGCTATGGTGATATGGTAATTATGAGCATGGAGATTTATGAGTCAACCATGAGACAGATTGCTGTGTACAGAGATATAGAGATCTCCGAAAAGCAAGTAGAAGCAGGGAAGGTAAAGGATGCTCAATAAAAAATAAGAAAGGATTTATACAGTAATGAAGGAGGAACAGGATATGTTAAGTGAAAAGGTAAGAGATATCCGGGTAAACTGGAAAATCAGTGATGACAAGAGAGATGAAGGACTTACCACGCCGGAGGATATTGTGAGATTTGACAATATTTCCTACGGACCATACGGAAGTGACAATCTGCTCGATATTTATCATCAGAAAGAGGTAACAAAACCGCAGAAAACGATTATCAGTGTCCATGGAGGAGGCTGGGTTTATGGAAGCAAGGAGCAGTACCAGTTCTATGGAATGCGGCTGGCACAGCGGGGATTTACCTTTGTGAACTTTAACTACCGTCTTGCTCCGGAGCATAAATATCCGGCAGCCTTAGAGGATATCAATCAGGTATTCTGCTTTGTCCGGGATCATGCGAAGGAGTATGCGATTGATACGGATCATCTTTTTGTAGTAGGAGACTCGGCAGGAGCACAGCTCTCCACACAGTATCTGACGATCTGCTCCAATCCGGAATATGCAAAGCAGTTCCCGTTTGTTCCGTCGGGGCTTAAGGTTCGTGCAGTGGGGCTTAATTGTGGAGTATATGATACCCATGATCCGAAGGCCAATTCTGATTTTGATGTATTTAAGGAATATGTGGGAGAGGATCTTTATGATGACACCCCAGAGGCAAAGGCAAGACTTAAGAGCCTTGACACCCTGCATTATCTGACTGTGGATTTTCCACCGGCATTTATTATGAGCTCAGTTCATGACTTTACACTTCCGAATGCACAGCCGATGTATGAAAAGCTGCAGAGCGTTGGAATTGACAGTGAACTGCATATTTATGGAAGCAAGGAAAAGGAAGAGGTAGCGCATGTCTTTCATATTAACTGTCGGCTGCCGGAGGCAGACCAGTGTAATGATGAGGAGTGTGCATTCTTCTGTCGTTATGTGACGAAGTAAGAAAAACAAGGAGAAAGAATGGATGCAGAGTGTTGTACTTTTATATCCGACATGTTGTATTTATGAAATTGTGATACTGAATTACTTTTTGAAGGTTACCGGCGGGGATGTGGTATTTGTGTCGATGGATGGAAATCCTGTAACTGCCACAGAAGGTTATTCAATGAATGTGTCTGCCAGATTAACGGATATTGATGCAGCGCAGACGAAACTTATGGTAATTCCGGGAGGCGACATTAGGGAAATTGATCAGGAAATCGTCTATGAATATCTGCGGAAGGTCAGGGACAAGAAAGGAATTCTGGCAGGAATTTGTGCCGGAGTCGATGTGCTTCAACATGCCGGAGTGTTGGAGGGGATTGTATCAACGCATTCTGCGGATCTTGATGTAGCTGTGGCAGATCAGGTGATTACAGCGCGGGCCAATGGCTATGTGGATTTTGCCATTGAAGTGGCGAAGAAACTGGATTTGTTTGAGGATGAAGATGATTTAAAGGAAACTATTGCATTCTGGAGAAATTTCCAGAGGGTTTCCTGATTATCTGGAACGTTTCTTCAGATAAAGAGTATGTTCGGCAGGCATTAAAAGAAGTGGAATATCTGATTCTTGCGGAAGAGGAAAGCGGAGGAATTGCAGGATTTATGGGGATTCAGAAGGAGCGGTTAGAGATGCTGTTTCTTTCTCCAAAGGAGCGGGGGAAGGGAATTGGCAGGCAGCTCATTCAATATGGAATTCGGAAATATGGAATCAGGGAGGTCACGGTAAATGAACAGAATCCACAGGCGGTAGGATTTTATGAGCATTTGGGATTCCGGACATACAAAAGAACAGATCAGGATGAAGAGGGAAATCCGTATCCTCTTCTATATATGAAGGTATCAGGCAAATAACTCGCCTGCCCAAAAAAGTATCGCCACCTGATAGAGGTGGCGAATCTTGATTATCTCTTCAGCTGTTTACAGCAATCGGGAAGTGTTTCTGACCAAGGCATTAGTTCTGCCAGTTTATCTTCAGGAACATTGTTTCTTGGGTATTCCTTAAGCTGATCCATCAGATACTGGAAATATTCAAACGGATTTAGTCCGTTTACTTTTGCCGTTTCTGCAATGGAATACATCATTGCACTTGCTTTTGCACCGTTTTTAGATTCTATGATGTGCCAGCTGTGTTTGCCCACGCAGAATTTCTTGATACTTCGCTCGGCATCGTTATTGTCCAACGGAACCTCCTGTTCTGTTAGAAAGGTTCTCAAATACTGTTCCTGATTAAGGGAATAGTTGAGGGCTGCCTTTATAGCTGAACTCTGATCTAAACCCGGATTGGCTAACGTTTCTTTAACCCACGCAAAATAAGCATCTACCAGAGGCTTTACCGACTGCTGTCTGTTATCCAAAATCTCCTTTGGTGATGTTCCTTTATACATGTTGTCTGTATGATAAATCGCTGCAATCCGCTTGAC
>CDZG01062840.1_pt1 | contig 75229 bp, 81 predicted proteins | sample 557741 | NCBI WGS metagenome assembly CDZG01 (sample SAMEA3182086, study PRJEB8094) | gut metagenome | biome: human; feature: gut; material: Stool; isolation source: human stools | place: Canada | collected 2013-01-21
GTCGCAAAGTGCGGAATATGATCCAGCAGCCCATAGCCTAAAAACCAGCGGTAGGAGAGCGTATCCTGGATCCTCTGGTAGGTCTGCCGCAGAGACGGTATTCCGAACAAATGCTGAATGAGTACCATTTTTATGAGCACAACCGGATCTGTGCCGGGACGGCCATTGTCATGGCAGTAGTACGGGTCCAGCCGTTCATACAGCCACTCATAATCCATGACCTTTTCTATTTTCCGCAGCAGATGCTCCTTTGGCACCAGCGCCTCCAAATCTACGATGATTGGCTCATGCCGTGCATCTTTTCTCCAGCCTTCCATGAAAACACCCCCGTTTCTTCTATTATAGCAGAAACAGGGGCGTTTGGGTAGTTTTTTGACAGGCTGAAAATAAAATTCCTCCGGGCGTATGCCCGGAGGAATTTTATTTTCAGGAAGCAGGGAGGTGAAAGAAAACAACGGGCTGCATGAAAAAGAGAGAGGAGGGGTAGTTCAACGTTTTTTCGGCAGATGGATACAGCGTCCCATCGCGTCTCCGCATGCTTCCATAAAGGCTTCTGAAAAGCTGGGGTGTGCGTGGATCATATCGGCGGTCTCCTCCACGGTCATCTCGGCGCACATCAGCGCCGTGGGCTCCGCGATCATCTCGGCAGCCTGTGCGCCGAAGATGTGAACGCCGCAGAACTCGGAGTACTTCTCCAGCATGATGACCTTGACGTAGCCCTCCGGCTCGCCGCAGGACAGGGCCCGGCCATTGGCGGCAAAGGGGAATTTGCCGATGCGCAGGGCGTCGCGGCCATATTTGGCCACCGCTTCATCCTCCGTCATACCCACGGAGGCCACCTGAGGAATGGCGTACACGCAGGAGGGGACAAAGGAAAGATCCACCGTCTTGTGGCCGCCCATGGCGTTTTCCGCTGCCGTCTCGCCCATCTTGAAGGCGGTGTGGGCCAGCATCAGGCGGCCGTTGATATCGCCTGCGGCGTAGATGTGGGGCACGCTGGTGCGCATGCCGTCGTCTACCACTACCTTGCCCTTTTCGGTGCGGATGGTATCCTTCAGCGCACCGAGGCAGCTCAGGTCGGTGCCCCGGCCTACAGACAGCAGGATCTTGTCGGCCTCCAGCTTGCTGCCGTCGGCACAGTGCAGGAAGGTCTTGCCGTTCTCGCTGCGGATCTCGGTGATCTTGACGGAGGTGCGCACGTCGATGCCGCTCTTGATGAGGGAGTCCTTCAGGGAGTCCGCCAGCTCGCGGTCCATCAGGGGGATCAGCCGGTCGGTGGCCTCCACGATGGTCACGTGGCTGCCGAAGGGCGCGAAAGCGCAGGCCAGTTCGCAGCCGATGACGCCGCCGCCGATAATGACCAGCTTGTCCGGCAGCTCCTTGAGAGCCAGAATCTCCGTGCTGGTCAGCACGTTGGGATTGTCGATGCCGGGGATGGGGATGCGGGTGGCCACAGAGCCGCCGCACAGAATGATGGAGTCCGCCGTGTAGGTCTTGCCGCCGCAGGCGATCTCATGCTCACCGGACAGGGCGGCCTCGCCCTTTACCACTGTGACGCCGTTGGAGCGCAGCAGCGCGCCTACGCCGCCGGTCAGCTGGCGAACCACGTGATCCTTGTTGGCCACCACCTTCTCCATGTCCACGGAGGTGGCGGGATCGTTGATGACGCCGTGCTGGACGGCCTTGTGGATATCGCGGATCATGTCCGCTGTTTTCAGAAAGGTCTTGGTGGGGATACAGCCCCGGTTCAGGCAGGTGCCGCCCAGCTCGTCCTTTTCAAACAGCACCACCTTACCGCCCAGCTGGGCGGCGCGGATAGCCGCCACATAACCGGCGGGGCCGCCGCCGATGACGGCTACCTGATATGTCATTTCCGCCATGGCGCGCCCTCACTGTACCAGAAAGAGCTCCGGCGTTTCCAGATACTCTTTCATGGTCTTCATGATGGAGCCTACCTCGCCGCCGTCGAATACGCGGTGGTCGTAGGTAACGGACAGCACCATCATGGTGCGGATGCAGATCTGGCCCTGATACACGGCGGGCTTTTCCACGCAGCGGCCAAAGCCAATGATGCAGGACTGGGGTGCCGGCAGAATGGGGTTGAAGTTGTCCACCGGGAAAATGCCCATATTGGTCAGGGTGAAGGTGCCGCCCTGCTGGTCGTCGGCGGTCAGCTTGCGGTCACGGGCCCGTACCACCAGGTCGCGCATGGCGAGACTCAGCTCCACCAGACTCATTCGATCCGCGCCGTGGACAACAGGGGAGGTCAGGCCGTAATCGGTGGCTACCGCCATGCTGAGATTCACGTCGGGATAGCAGAGTATCTCGGTATCGGAGAAGCTGGCGTTGGCCAGCGGATGGGTCTTGAGCATCTTGACCGCCGCATAGCTGAGCAGGTCGTTGATGGTGATCTTGGTGCCCAGTTCGTCCTTGTGGGCCAGCAGACGCTGACGCAGTGCCATCAGCTCGGTGACGTCGATCTCCACGGAATCGGAGGTCTGAGCCATGGAGTGCAGGCTGTTGAACATATTGCGGGCAATGGCCTTGCGGATGGGCGTCAGGGGGATGCGGGTAATCTCCCGCTGAACAGCGGTAGGCATAGCAGCGGCCAGCACATCACTCTTGCGGATTTTGCCGTCGTAACCAGTGCCGGATACGTTAGCGAGATCAACGCCGTTTACCTCGGCGTATTTCTTCGCCAGCGCCGTGGCGTTGACTGCGCCGCTCTGGGCGGCGGCCAGCACGTCGCTGGCGCGCACCTCTCCGGCAGGGCCGCTGGCGGTCACTGCCGCCAGCTCCACACCCTTTTCCGCCGCCAGCTTTTTGGCGTAGGGGGTGGCGGCCACGGAGCCGTTCGGCACAGGCAGCTTCGAGGCGGGCGCGGCGGTCTCCGCTGCCGTCTCAACAGGAGCGGCAGCGGGTGTATCGGCGGCGGCGATCGGCGCGTCGGGGATCTTCTCGCCGGGCTGGCCGATGTAGCCGATGGTTTGCAGCACGGGAACGGTGGTCTCGTCGTCAATGAGCTTGGCCAGCAGGATACCGGTGGCAGGCGCTTCCGCCTCCATGGTGATCTTGTCGGTCTCGATCTCCATGATGGGCTCGTCCTTCTCCACATGGTCGCCGATCTCCTTCAGCCAGCGGATCAGGCGGCCCTCCTTCATGTCCATGCCGGCTTTCGGCATAAATATCTCAGTCATATAACGTCTCCTTGTGTCACATCAGGCTCTTGACCTGTGCGATGATCTTGTCCACGGTGGGGAAGGTCTCACGCTCCAGATTGGGGTTAAAGGGGATGGGGCAGCTGAGCGCACCCAGACGGCGGATCGGTGCGTCCAGATAGTAAAATGCCTCGCTGTCGGCGATCTGACCGGCGATCTCGCCGCCGAAGCCGCCGAACTGCACCGCCTCGTGAACGATCAGGGCGCGGTGGGTCTTTTTCACCGATTCGATGATGGTTCTGGTGTCCAGGGGCACTAGGGAGCGGATGTCCACCACTTCCACGTGGATGCCTTCCTCGGCCAGCTTTTCGGCAGCCTGAAGGCTCATCTGCACCATGCGGCCATAAGTAATGATGGAGCAATCAGCACCTTCGCGCTTCACGTCGGCTACGCCCAAGGGAATGGTGTACTCCTCTTCAGGGACCATGCCCTTGGTACGGTACAGGGTCTTTTGCTCAAGGAACATGACGGGGTTGTCGTCCCGGATGGCGGTTTTCAGCAGACCCTTGGCGTCATAGGGGGTAGAGGGGATCACCACCTTCAGGCCGGGGAAGTGAGCCAGACAGGCCTCAAGGCTCTGGGAGTGCTGGGCGGCGGCACCGGTGCCAGCACCGGCAGCGGTGCGCATGACCATCGGTACCTTCACCTTGCCGCCGAACATGAAGCGCATCTTGGGCGCTTCGTTGACCAGCTCGTCAAAGCAGACGCACATGAAGTCGGAGAACATCAGCTCCACAATGGGACGCATGCCCGCCATGGCGGCGCCGATGCCGGCACCGACGTAGGCCTGCTCGGAGATGGGGGTGTTCATGATCCGATCCTTGCCGAACTTTTCCAGCATGCCGCGGGAGACGCCGAAGGCACCGCAGTACTCCGCGATATCCTCGCCCATCATAAAGACGTTTTCGTCACGCTGCATTTCCTCGCACATGGCGTCGTTGATGGCCTGTGCGTATGTGATCTCTTTCATAGTAGCCATGGTTTGCATCCTCCTTTTTACGCGTAGACGTCGTTGAGCAGATCGTCCACAGACGGCTCAGGACTTCCCTTGGCATATTCCTCCGCCGCGTCGATGGCGGCGGCAGCCGCCTGCGCGATATTGTCCAGTTCCTGCTCGGAGGCGATGCCGTTTTCCACCAGATACTTGCGGAAGGCCTTGATGGGGCACTTCTGCTTCCAGGACTCGATCTCCTCCTTGGTGCGGTACAGGTTGCCGTCGCTCTTGGAGTGGCCGGAGATACGATAGGTGTTCTCCACCACCAGCATGGGGCCCTTGCCGGAAGCCACGTACTCGCGGGCCTCCTTGATGGTCTGGTAGACTTCCAGCACGTTGTTGCCGTCGATGGAGCGGGCGGGCATGTCAAAGGGGTAGGCACGCTTGGAGATGTCGGTGTCCTTCATGGCCTGCGCGATGGGGGTGGACATACCGTAGGTATTGTTGACGCAGACGAACAGCGTGGGCAGCTGCCACACGGCGGCCAGGTTCATGGCCTCCCATGTAGCGCCCTCGTTGCTGGTGCCGTCGCCGAAGAAAACAAGGGAGATGCGATCCTTCTCGCCCCGCTTCTTGATGGCCAGCGCGGTGCCGTTGCACATGACGGCGCTGGCGCCCAGAATGCCGTCGGCGCCGAAGTAGTGGATGTCGGGGTCGGCAATGTGCATGGAGCCGCCCTTACCCTTACACACGCCGGCCTCGCGGGCCAGGATCTCGGCCATCATATTATTGACGCTGATGCCTTTGCAAATGGCCTGACTGTGACCACGGTGTGTGCCGAACACATAGTCCTGCGGCTTCAGGGCGGCGATAGTGCCAGCTGCGGTAGCCTCCTCACCAATGCCCAGATGGGTGGTGCCGTGGACAAGACCCTTGGAGAACAGCCACTGGACGTGTTCTTCAAAATTGCGGGCCAGATTCATGTTTTCCCACATTTTCAGCAGAAGCTCTCTGCTGATCCCGGCCTCATCGCCGGACGTAACGGTTTTGCTGTCAAGTGTACTCAATGGAACCGCTCCTTTCATTTTCGCTGCACGGGGCGTGCGGCTGTTAGCTGTGTGATATGCCCGACAAAGCGGCGTCAGCGCGGGCGGCCAGCTCTGCCTGACGGGCGAAATCCTGCCGCAGGGACTGGTACAGCCCCCGGTAGGTCTGATAATACTCGTTATAAACTGCGGTATGGGCGGCGATGGGCTCGGTGGTGGAGACCAGCTGCACCATGGCCTGACACGCCTGATCGGCGGAGGGGAACAGTCCCGCCGCCACACCGGCCAGAATGGCCGCTCCCGCGGCAGGCGCTTCGTCCACGTTGGTCATGCAGACGCTCTGGCCGAAAATGTCGGCCTGCATCTGCCGCCACAGGGCACTTTTCGCGCCGCCGCCCGCCACGCGGATCTGGGAGATCTCCACACCGGCGGCGCGGATGATCTCCACCGTGTCCCGCAGAGAGAAGGTGACGCCCTCCATTACGGCGCGGCACAGCGCCCCCAGATCGCTCTGATAGCTGAGTCCGAAGAATACGCCGCGGGCGTTGGGGTCTACATAGGGGGTGCCTTCGCCGCCCAGATAGGGCAGAAAGACCAGACCGCCGCAGCCGGGCTGCTGCTCGGCGGCCAGACCGGTCATGTAGTCGTAGATGCTTTCGCCGCGTGCCGCCAGCGCTTCCTTCTGCTGGGCGAAAAACGTGTCCCGCATCCATTTGAAGGAGCCGCCTGCGCCCAGCGTGCAGCCCAGAAAGCTGTACTGGCCGGGAACGGCGTGGCACTGGCTGTACATTCCGTGGGACTCCGGGTCGATAAAGGGCGCGGCGCTGCATCCGAATACCACGCCGGAAGTGCCGATGGTGCTGCAGATGGTGCCGGGCCGGGTCACACCCATGCCCACGCCGCCTGCCTCCTGATCGCCTGCCCCGGCGGCCACGGGGATACCGGGCCGAAGGCCCCACCGCTCCGCCACGTCAGGCAGCAGGTATCCCGCCACGTCCTGACTTTCCAGCAGCCGCTCCGGCACCAGCTCACGGGACAGGCCCGCCGTCCGGAACAGCCGGTCGGACCATTGCCGGGAGGGCAGGTCAAGCAGCCATGTGCAGGAGGCGTCGGATACCTCGCTGGCGATCTCGCCGGTCATTTTCCAGCGCAGATAGTCCTTGGGAAACAGCACCTTGCGGATGCTGTCAAAGACCTCCGGCTGATGCCTGCGCAGCCACAGCAGCTTGGCCGCCCAGAAGCTGGGCAGGCAGTAGTTGGCGGCATAGCGCATGGTCTCCTCCGGCGTGAGCCGAGCGTTCAGTTCCTCCGCCTCGCCGCAGGAGCGCTGATCCATCCAGATCATACAGGTGTCCGCCACGGTGTTGTCACGCCGCAGCAGTACACTGCCCTGCATCTGGCCGGACAGGCCGATGCCGGCGATGCGCCGCCCCACACCGGAGACGGCCACCGCCTGACGGACAGCCCCGTCACAGGCGGCCCACCAGTCGGCGGGACGCTGCTCTGCCCAGCTGGGCCGGGGCGTTATCACGTCGCATTCCTGATAGCCGCTGCCGCAGATCACGCCGGCGGTATCCATAACGATGGCCTTGACGCCGCTGGTTCCGGCGTCGATGCCCAGTAAATACTCTTGCATGTGTTATCCTCCGATGGAAACGATGAACCCCCGCTGCCGCAGCAGTGCCGCCAGCGCGTCGATATGCTCCTGCGGCACGGTGGCGTCCGGCATGGTGTAGGGCTGCTGGATCACGGCGTATTTGCTCTCGCCCAGTCGGTGGAAGGGGAGAAGGTCGATCTCGCGGATGCCGTGGGCCGCCGCCAGCTCCGCCGTGCGGGTGATGTTCTCCGCGCTGTCATTGACGTTGTGGATCAGGGGCACGCGGACGATCACCTCCGCGCCGCTGTCGGCCAGACGGCACAGGTTGTCCAGGATCTGCCGGTTGGACACGCCAATGTACGAACGGTGCACCGCGTCGTCCATGGATTTTACGTCATAGAGCACGCGGTCACACTGGTCGGCCACCGCCTTCAGGTGCTCGTAGGGGGCGAAGCCGGCGGTTTCGATGGCGGTGTGGATGCATTGCTCCCGCAGGGCTGCCAGCACCGCGGCGGCAAACTGCCATTGCAGCAGCACCTCGCCGCCGGAGAGCGTCACGCCGCCGCCGGAATTGTGGTAGTATACCTCGTCCCGGAGAAGCTTCTGCACCAGCTCCTTTACCGTCATCTCCTGCGCCGCCAGCGTCAGCGCGCCGGTGCAGCAGTTCTCCACGCAGGCCAGACACGTGCGGCAGTCGGGACTGTGCAGGTCGCGGCAGCCGATGTGCCGGGGACAGACCTCCACGCAGCGGCCGCAGCCGATGCACTTGTTCCGCCAGTAGAGCCGTGGGTTGGCGAGAGGCTGGGTCTCCGGATTGGAGCACCAGCGGCAGCGCAGGGGACAGCCCTGAAAGAACACCACCGTGCGGATGCCGCCGCCGTCATGGACGCTGTATTTCTGGATGTTGTTGACTAGGCCGGTCATGCCGGTATCCTCCTTTGCAGCGCCGCCCCGGCGACGGCAGTGCCTCCAGGATGGGTCATACGTTGTGTTCCGTGCGGCGGATGATATCGTTCTGCAGATCCTTGTCGATGGACACGAAATAGGCGGAGTAGCCCGCCACGCGCACCATCAGGTCGCGGTAGTTCTCCGGCGTGTGCTGGGCCTCCAGCAGCGTGGCCTTGTCCACTACGTTGATCTGCATCTGGAAGCCCTTCTTGTCGAAGTAGCCCTTCAGCAGCGCCAGAAAGTTCTGGATGCCCTGCTCCGAGGTGAAGGAGGCGGGGTTGAACTTGATGTTCAGCAGCTGGCCGCCGATCATCAGCTCGTTGGGCAGCTGCGCCACGGAATTGGCCAGCGCAGTGGGGCCCTCGATGTCGCTGCCGCCAAAGGCGGAGATGCCCTCGGACAGCGGCGTGCCGGCCTTGCGGCCGTCAGGCGTGGCGCCCACATACTCGCCCATGGGAACGTTGGCCGCCACGGTGGCGGTGGACGGTACGAACCGGCCGCCAATGGGGCCCCGGCCATACAGGGTGTTGTGGAAGGACATTTTGTTCTTCGCCCAGAAGCCCACGAAATCGGAGCCGATCTCGTTGGACACGTCGTCGTCGTTGCCGAACTTGGGCGCGCGGGTCAGCAGCAGCTGACGGATCTCTTCGCCGGTGGGGGTGGTGGTGCTGTCCTCAAAGTTGGTGGCCAGCGCGTGCTCCAGCTGTACAGGAGTCAGCAGCTTGTCGGTAAACACCAGCTGCTTCAGGGCGCACAGACAGTTGATGGCGCAGGAGGTGCCGCACATCTGGCCGCCGGTAAAGGCGTATACGCCGCCGCCCTGCTTCAGCTCCTTGCCCCGGCCGATGCAGTCCTGCACGTAGGAGGACAGCAGGGGGGTCTGGAGGTATTGCTCGTATACCTTGTCGATGCAGTTGTCCTGGATCACGTGGTGCTTCAGGTAGTGGAGTTCCTGTGCCTTGAACTCGTTGTAGAACTCCTCCCAGCTGCTCATTTCGCTCAGGCGCTTGCAGGGCAGGGGAGTGAGTCCCGTGCGGGGGTCGGTGCCGCCGTTGATGGTGCATTCCAGCACCTTCACGGGGTTGGGGAAGGCGGCACCGTAGCGGCCGCTGCACTTGCCGGGGATGGAGGGCTCCACGCAGCCCACGATGCCGTAGCCCCGGGCGTCATCCAGCGAATAGCCCACCGCCATCATGGCGGGGATGATGGCCTCGTCATTGTAGAAGGCGGGATAGCCGATGCCGGTGCCTACGCACTTGGCGCACTCCTGCATGAAGCGGTGAGAGGTGCCGTTGAACACGCGGACGGCCAGCAGAGGCTGGATCAGCCGGGACTTCTTGGTGGCGGCCACGCAGATGTAGGACAGGTCGTTGACGCCGTCGCGCCCGGCGTCGTCCTGACCGGCGATGGTCAGGTTGGGGTATGTCATGTAGCCCACAAAGGGCTTGGTGTCGTAGATATCACGGAGCTTGGACTGCTCGTTCAGCTTGATATACAGGGCGCAGACCAGCTCCATGGCGCTCTCCTGCGTCAGCGTGCCGGCTTCCAGCTCCTGCTTGTAGTAGGGGTACAGCAGCTGATCCAGACGGCCCACGCAGACGCCGTGGCCGTTGGATTCCAGCTGAATGGCTGAGATCACCGTGGTGATGGCCTGTAATCCCTCGTGGAAGGTGCGGGCCGGCTGGGCGGGCACGCGGCGGTTGATCTCCGCCAGCTGGAGCAGGTGCTTCTTCACGGCGGGGTCAGTGGTCGCGGCGGCCCGCTCCTCCGCCATGCGGCTGAGCCGCTGGGCATAGGACACCACGGCCTTGTTGACGATCAGGGCGCTTTGGTAGAAGATGTAGCGGTCATAGTCGTTGGGATCGGCCAGATCCAGCGCGGCCATGTGCTCCTCGATCTGCCGGATCACGCCGTTGACACCGATGCGCAGCAGCTTTTCCCAGTCGGGGATGATGTGGCCGTCGCCGCCGCGGGTGATCCACGTGCCGTCGTAGCCGCCCACGCCTTTTTCGTTGGCCATCATGGTCTCGGCGGGGAGCTGGCTGTACACCAGCGCCTCCTCGCAGCGATCCTTCCAGTAGGGCAGGATGTCCTCCAGCAGCTCGCGGCGCACCTCCGGCTCCACGATATAGGGGTCGTAGGGGCGGGTGGAGAAGTCTACCGGATTGCCGGTAAGCTCGTTTTCAATAAACTGTACGCCAAACTCCGGGAACACGGAGGAGCCGCGGCGCTTTTCCGCGATGGCGCCCAGCAGCATATCGTCGTCGCACATGAAGATGCCGATATGGTTCAGGATATTCTCCAGCGCCAGCGCACGGCGCAGGGCGTGGGGCTTGCTCTCGGTCTGGCGGTAGGTCTCGGTCAGCAGGCGGGCCCGCTCCACGCACAGGGGCGGCACGATGCTGTGATATTGCTCGATCAGGCGCGTAATGCGGTCGGACAGCTTGACGCTGTCGTCGCAGAGGTGAATGGCCTCAGGGGTTACTTGGTGGTTCATAGACGGACCTTCCTTCTTTATCACTTGTTATTGTTGTCGCGCAGGCTCACCAGGGCGCTGAGGGCAACGGAGAGGATGATGATGGCGCCCTTGGCCACCGTCTGCTGGGCGGTGGACAGGCCGAAGAACATCAGGCCGTTGTTGATGGTGCCGATCAGCAGGGAGCCGATGATGGCGCCGACGATGGAGCCGTTGCCGCCGGCCATGCTGGTGCCGCCCAGAATGACGGACGCGATGGCGTCCAGCTCAAGGCCGTCGCCGAAGGTGTAGCGGCCGGAGCTCATACGTCCGGCGTACAGCATGCCGCCCAGCGCGGCCATCAGGCTGCTGTAGACGAAGACGTAGACCACGATCTTCTTGACGTTGATGCCGGAATAGCGGGCAGAGGTGGCGTTGCCGCCCACCGCCAGCACCTTCTTGCCGTAGGGGGTGCGGTTCAGGACGATGTAGCCCACCGCGCCGGTGATCAGCACCCACAGCAGGAGCAGGGGGAGCTTGCCGATGCTGCCGCCGCCGAAGGTGAAGGTGAACGTGGTGTTGCCGATGGGGATGGCGGTGGTGTTGGTGATCCACATGGAGGTGCCCACCAGAACCATCTGCATGCCCAGCGTTACCAGAAAGCTGGGCAGGTTCAGCGCCACGATCAGCAGGCCGTTGATCAGGCCCACCACCAGACCTACAGCCAACGCCGCCAGAATGGCCAGCGGGATGTTGTCGGTGCTTTGCAGAACCAGCGCCGCCATCAGGCCAGACAGGCCGATGGTGGAGCCGACGGACAGGTCGATCTCACCGATGGCGATCACGAACGTCATGGTGACGGCGATCATGGAGACCACGGCGGTCTGGCGGATGATGTTCAGAATGTTGTTGAGAGAGAAGAACGATCCGCCGATGAAGATGGCGAACAGGGAAAGAACCACAAGGAAAATGATGTAGACCATGCATTTGCTGATGTTGATGTTCTTTTTCAGCTTCAGCAGGGTGTCAGCACTCGTTTTGGATTGCATACTGGAGAACCTCCTCTGTAATTTCACTGCGATTATATGTCGCGGTCACTTTTCCGTCATAAAAAACGATGAATCTGTCGCACGCGGAGATCAGCTCCAGAATATCCGAGGAGATGAAGATCGCGGCGCGGTTTTCGCCGACGAAGTCGCGCACCTTGTCGATTATCTCGCGCTTGGAGCCCACGTCCACACCAGCGGTAGGCTCATCCAGCAGCAGGACGCTGGGCGCGCTGTTGAGCCATTTGCCCACCACGATCTTCTGCTGGTTGCCGCCGGACAGGTTGAAGGCGGGGGTTTTCCGGCTATGGGTCTTGATGGCCATGTCCGAAATGGAGCGCTCGGCAATGTCGGCAACCTTTTTGTTCTCCAACAGCAGACCCCGCTTGAGCTTGTCGAAGATGGGGACGATCAGGTTTTCCTCTACCGAGTGCATCAGCACCAGACCCTCGCGGCGGCGATCCTCCGGGATCAGGGCAAGGCCGCTGTCGATGGCGTGGCGCACGCCCTTGATCTCGTAGGACTGGCCGTTGATGGTGACCTGACCGGAGGCGTCCTTATTCAGACCGAACAGCGATTCCACCACCTCGGTGCGGCCGGAGCCCATCAGGCCCGCAAGGCCCAGCACCTCGCCCTCCCGCAGTTCAAAGCTGACGTCCTTCAGGCGGCTGCCGCAGTTCAGGTGCTCCACCGTCATCAGCGGGCGGCCGGTGCACTTGGAGGCCAGCTCCTCGTCCGCTGTGGTCAGCGCGGCGGTCTTGCGGCCGATCATGTCCTCAATCAGCCCGGTCAGGGAGTAGTCCCGTGTGGGCTTGGTGGTCACGATGGAGCCGTTGCGCAGAACGGTGATGGTGTCGCAGATCTTGAAGATCTCCGCCATGCGGTGGGAGATGTAGATCATGGAAACGCCCCGCTGCTTCAGACTGTTGATGAGGGTGAACAGATGGGCGGTCTCCTTTTCGGAAAGGGACGCCGTGGGCTCGTCCAGGATCAGGACTTTGGCGTTGACGGAAAGCGCCTTGGCGATCTCGATCATCTGGCAGACGCCAACATCCAGATCTTCGACACGGCTGTGGACGTCCACATCTATATCAAGGCTTTGGAGCAGCTTGTGAGCCTTGCGCTCCATGCTTTTTTTGTCTAAGAATGGGCCTTCCAGTATTTCACGGTTCAGGAAAATGTTTTCTGCCACGGTCAGCGTGGGGATCAGGCTCAGCTCCTGGAAGATCAGGCTGATGCCGTGAGACACAGCGTCGGAATAGCTGTTCATCTTCACCTTGCTGCCGTCAATGTAAATGGCACCGGAGTCACAGGTGTATACGCCGGTAAGGATCTTCATCATGGTGGATTTTCCGGCGCCGTTCTGCCCCACCAGAGCGTGAACGGAGCCCTTCTGCAAATCGAAATCAACGCCGTTCAGAACGGATACGCCGCCGAAGGATTTATGCACGTTTTTCAAACTGATGATCGGGTTTTGCTGCATATTTACCATCTCACTTTATACTCAGAATCACGGTTCGGTAGTAGTACCGAAACCCCGAAAGGATCGAGGGGGATCCTTTCGGGCGTCTCGGAACATACTATGCGGCACTCATATGCCGGGAGAGAGTGGCATATGTAGGAGAGTTTGCCGGTTTACTTGACCAGCTCGGTCAGCCACTCGGGAGCCTGATCCAGACCGTAGCTGGCGCAGTAGCCTTCCAGCAGGTTGTGGGCGTCAACAGGCAGCGCCACGGGGCAGACGAAGGTGGAGGGCAGCTCCTTGCCCAGCAGGGCGTAGGCGGCGCAGTAGGCCTCGCAGGTGCCCTGATCCCAGGAGCGGGAGGTGGCGGAGCAGGTGATCATACCGCCGGTGGCGATGGAGCGGGCAGAGGTGTCGCCCAGGTCGATGGTGACGATCTGCAGATCCTCACGGCCGGCAGCCTTGGCGGAAGCCATCACGTACTCGGCGGGAGCTTCCCAGGAAACGTACACACCGGCCAGATCGGGATACTGAGCCAGCAGGGAGTCGGCGTTGGAGCCGGTGTTGGCCTCCTTGGTGAAGGGGCTCTCAGCCAGAGTGATCTCGGGGAAGTTGGCGATACCATCGCGGAAGCCCTGGTCACGCTGGTTGCACACCAGATGGAAGCCATCATAGGTCAGAGCGCCCACAACACCCTTGTAGCCGATCTTCTCGGCCAGCATGGTGGCGGCATAGTAGCCGTTGGCGTAACCGTCGGAGGAGACCAGAGCCACGCAGTTCTCACCGGGGGTGAAGTCGGTAGCGATGCTCTCCATAAACACGATCTTGGTGCCGGCGTCAGCCATCTTCTTCAGCACGGGGGAGCAGACGTCGGGGTTGTAGGGCATGACCAGCAGAGCGTCGGGGTTCATAGCTGCGATGGTCTCCAGCTGATCGTACTGGGTGTTGTCGTTCATCTGGGCTTCGGTAACGGTCAGCACTTCAATGCCCAGCTCCTCGAAGGTAGCCTTGGCAGCTTCGCACTTGACCACGTTGCACTGGTCGCCCAGCTGGTGATAGGCGATGGCGACCTTGAAGTTGCCGTCCTTCAGCTGCTGCAGCTCTTCATCGGTGAAGCTGAAGTCCGCCAGGCTGGCGGGATCCTCGCCGTTGATGCCCTTGGTCATGGGCTTGGTGGGGTTGTAGTCGGTCTTGACGTAGTTGCTGGTGTCGGCGGGGGGGTTGTCCGCGTCCTGATTGTCGTCGGCTGCCGGCTGACTGCCGCAGGCGACCAGAGACAGCGCCATCAGCAGGGCCAAAGTCAGTGCCAAAAACTTCTTCATGTTCGATCTCCTTATTTGTTATGATTTTTTGAGGTTTACACGCGGTGAACGTTTCTTATACCTATTCAAAAATATCGGAAAATGAAGGACTTGAAAAAATGTTTAACACGTGGTAAACTTCATATTAAAAGCATACGCCTGCGTTATAAAAATGTCAAGTAATTTTGCGTGCAAAATAAAAAATCGACAAAACGCACGGATTACACGGATGAAATATGACACTTTGCACAAATAAAATGGTAATTTCTTGAAAAAAGCACGATTATCCCGAAAAAGCGCGTGTTATTTCAGCCTCCTATACGGACGAATTTTGTCGAAATTTAACACGTATTAATTTGTCGAATTTTGCGATAAGCAAAATCACCGGGCGCCTGCTGGCGTCCGGTGACGAAAAGTGTGTCGTATTCTGTTATCCCTCAAAGTAATCCATGTTGCTGGACACGATCACGTCCAGACGGGAATTGTAGTCCTTGTTGACCAGCGGCACGCCGTAGCAAAGGTGGTAAAACATCATTTTTACCGCGTCGTATGCCTGATTCGGCAGGGATTGGCCGATGATAACGTCAATGGCGGAGGAGCGGATAAAGGGCTTTACGGCGTCGTAGTAGTCGAAGCCGATCAGCTTAATGTCCTGATCTCGCCGCATCCGCACCAGACGCCGGGCAATGGCCTCGGATTTATAGGAGATATCATAGATGCCGCTGATATCCGGATGCTTTTCCATCAGATCCTGACAGATCAGCTCGGCGCTTTTCTCGTCGGAAATGGTGTCCCACAGGCCGAGAATACGGTAGCTGCTGCGGCCCTTGAGATAGTCCACAAAGCCGTCGTACCGCTGCTTGACCCACAGGTCGTCCTCCAGAAAGTTACTGGTGGTGATGGCGATGTTGCCGCCCTGCGGCAGCATCTTGGACATCATCTCCGCCGCCAGACGGCCGCTCTGGGGATAGTCGATGCCCACGAACACCCGGCCTTTTTTCTCCACGTAGCGGCTGAGATAGATGATATCGCAGTGAAGCTCCCGCAGCTTTTTGATCTCCGGCTCCAGCACCTTGGGGTCGCAGGGCACGATGATGAAGGCCCGGATGCCGCTTTGCAGCATCCGCTCGATATCCGTGATCTGCTGCTGCGGCTCCAGAATGTAGGAGATGGCGGACACGATCTGTAAGCCGTTGTCCTCCAGCTCCGCCAGCGCCTTGCGGATGCCGTCCTGCATCAGCTTGGAGAAGAAGGTGGAGCCATAGTGGGCCATGCCGATATAGCCGATGCGGTAGGTCTTGTGATAGGCCAGATCCCGGGCGTTGAAGTTGGGAACGTAGTTGTATTCCAGCAAGGCCTTTTCCACCAGCGCGCGGGTGCTCTCCGACACGCGGCCCTTGCCGTTGATGACCTTGTAAATGGTGGTGCGGGAGATGTTGATGAGCTGGGACAGTTGCTCCAGCGTGATCTTTTTGTTATAATTGTCCCGCTTTTCCACCGCCAGACAGTAGCAGCCGCAGGCGCTGTCCAGCCACAGCAGCGGCTGCGCCGAAAAGCTGATGATCCGCGTCAATATCTGCTCCACATATTGCTCTACGGTGATGGCGTGCTGGATGACGGCGGTATCTCCGGCGGGGAACAGGTCGTCCCGGATCTGCTCCGGCGTCATTCCGGTGGCTGCGGGATTCCGGAACAGCAGCTGCCGCAGCAGCAGTGCGTTTACCACCTGCGTCACCAGTGCGTTTTCCTGCGCCGGCAGTGCCAGCGCGGCGATGCGCTGCTCCAGCTCCGAGGCCCGTACCGCCGCCGCGTGAAGCGCCGGGTCGGCGCTGTCGGCTGCCATGGGCAGTACACAGCTGCGCCAGAGATCCTCGTAGGTCAGGATGGAGGGCCTGTTCTGCGCCAATTCGTGCTCCAGACGGCTTTCCACCAGAGATGACAACGTTTCCAGCAACGGTAGCTCCCGCAGAACCGGATAGTCATTCAGCAGTGTGATCAGACTGGGGTGGAAGGGATACGCCGCCACATAGTCGGCCAGATGCAGCCGAAGCTCCGGAAACTGCATGGCAAACTGCTGCAGATAGGCGGCGATCTCCTGCTGCTGGGTTTTGCTCTTTCGGATGCAGCAGTGCTGCAATACCTCCATCACCACCGCGCTGTCAAGAGTGATGCGGGCGGTGTTGGCGCTGTCCTGCTGCAAGGTCTTCCGGGCACGGCAGCCGTTGTCCTCGTCAAACAGACGGGCGTCGACTCCGGCGATGATCCGCAGGGGACTCTTTTCCGTAATGTTGCACAGCGCCGTATAGAACAGCAGATCGTCCTGAATGTCGTCCTCACTGCGGCTTTCAAAGAATTCGGCCAGGCCGTCCAGCACCAGCAGACGGCAGGCACCGGGGTGAGCCGAAGCAAAGGCGTCCATTCTGGTGGACAGCTGGCGCTGATACAGGCTTCTGGTGCGCTTGATATCCGGCCCCACCTGAAACGCCGTGGTGCAGTCCAGCGCCTGTCCGATAATGTCGCACAGAGACTCTCCGGCGGCGGACAGATCGGCGGTTACGACGTGGTACTCCGCCGCCTTTCCCGCCAACGCGGCGGCCAGCCGTTTGGGCGGCTTTGCGTCCTCCTTCGGCAGCGTCAGCAGTCCCAGCAAATAGCCGATCGTGCAGGTCTTGCCGGTGCCGGAACAGCCCTGTATGTACAATACCCCTCCGGAGGGAGAGCAGAACTGCTCCAGTGCTGTACACATCTGCTCCTGCACGGCGGCCCCCAGATAATAGCTGCCGTATGCTTCTGAAATCTGCTCCTTGCCGCAGGGCAGCTCCGCCGCCGCCCCGGCAGGTTTATATCGTATGACTCCCCTCAGCTTCACACTGTTTGCCCTCTCTCTTATTTTTCCCGCATATCCGTTGCTTCTGCTTGCTATACCATCGATTGACAAAGGCAGACACGGTTTTGGCGGGCAGAAATGCGCCCATACTGCGTCAAGTCCCTTGACAATACGGCAAGTATTCTCTGCGGGCCTTTTCTTGTCTGGACACATTTCTGCTCCGACAAAACTGCAAAGCACCTGCCAGCGATGTATTTTCGAGTGATTTTTGCCTTTTGAGGCGCAGGCGGGCTGGCGCCCGCCAAGGAGAAAAGGGCAAAAAGCGACGGAAAGACACGCTGTCAGGCGTGTTTGCCCTTGTTAATCGATGGTACCCGCACATAATAATTCGAGTATACCCTTGAAAAACATAAAAGTCAACTGAACATTTCGCGCTATTTCGCGCGGTGTGACCCCATTGAAAGGAGAACGCTTATGACGCACGCCACACTGATCGCCAACGCGGGTATTCTGCTGGAAATTGACGGCATTCGATTTCTGATCGACGGCCTGCACCGCAGTAGCCAATACCCCTTCAGCCCCGTTCCGCAGGCGATGCTGGATCAAATGCTGCGGGGAGAGGGGCCGTTTCGTGACGCGGATTTTCTGCTGTTCACCCATGACCATCCGGATCACTGGTCGCCTGCTCTGACGCAGGCGTATCTTCAGGCCAACCGCGTTCGCCGTGTGCTGCTGCCGCCCCGCAGCAAGGATGGCCCGGCGCAGGACGCCTTGACGGCGGACATGACGGCCCGGCATATCCCGTGGTGGCAGGCAGACCTGCACCGTGGACAGCGCCGCACGTATCTGCTGGCGCCGGAGGTCTATCTCACGGCGCTGTCTACCCCCCACGAGGGGGAGATGTTCGCCCATCTGGACTGCCTCTGCCTGCTGCTGACGGTACACGGCCAGCACTATCTTATCACCGGGGACTGCGACTGGAACGATCCCTCTTATTATGACGCTATAGCGGATATCCGGCCCCGTGCGGTGTTCGTTAATCCGCTGTTTTTCTACGACCCGGCGGGCCGTGCGCTGTTGAGCCGGTGGACGCCGCCGCAGGTTGTGCTGTACCATATCCCCTTTGCCGGGGAGGATTCCATTTCCCTGCGGACGTTGACCCGCCAGTGCCTGACGAAGTACAGCAGGGACTTTGAAAGCGTGCAGGCTTTGTGGGAGCCGGAGCAGAGGATCGAATTGTGAATCGTGGCCTCCAGTGTGAAGCGGAAGTAAGTGCACAATAACCACCCGCATGGCATCTCACCCAACGATGTGAGATTCTAGGCGGGTGGTTATTGTGCACTTACTTCCTTTCAGGCTTGGACGAATCTCTTTTTCGAACCATTTTTCTTTTTCTACAAACTCATTTTTCGTAAAAACTTTTGCACCACGCTGCTCACGCTCGTATTTGATTTTCATAAAGAGAATTTTGCTGATTTCATCAAATGCAGCTTCGGGAGAAAGCTTATCATTATTACGAATAATGTTATGGCAAGTGCGAAGAATCTTTGTAAAATCATCTCTCGTAAATGTTTTAGTTTTGGAAAGAATATCTTTTGCTTTTTTATCATTCAGTGCTTCTTCAGCGGTAGGAATAGCAACAACCTCTACTAACTCCTTGGGAAGATAATCTTTGTCAACGTTAAAGTATTTTGTTTCTTTTTCGTTAGTGGTTACAAAGAAACTTGCACCAGCCCAAGAAGCATAATTGTATCCCTGATAATAATCTTCTTCACGAATACGAACATTTTCCGCTTTACATTCAACAACAATAAAAGCGGCTTTGCTTTCGATTTTATCCTGTTTTGATTTCCAAATAACAATATCTGCACGTGCTTTGCCTTGACCACGTTGAGAGTTGTTGACCTTAATTTCTTGTGCCATTTGGTCAAGAGAATATCCATAGTCCTCTACAAGGATTTTTATGTATTCTTGGCGTACTTTCTCTTCGGGAGTTTCAATATGCCAAGAATCAGCTAACGGGCAAAAGATTTTTCCGTTTTCTCTTTTAATCTTTAATGTGCTCATAATAAAGCCTCCGTTTTTTGTTGTCCCTCAAGCATCAACAAATTTCGCATAAAAGATGTCATGAATATGGGCTTGAGGAAAGGATATATGCGGGATAATAAGATTAAATCGTTCATGTCCTAAGCCAAAACTTCCCATTTGCCGTAGCGTTTGCCGTCAACTCTACGGAGATATTGCTTCTCTTTCAGAGAGTCTGTAATGCGCTTTATACTTCTGACGGATTTTCCTGTTTGTTCTGCAAGCTCGGTTTGCTTAACAGACGGGTTCTTTTTTATTAAATCTAACACGGCAAGTTCTTCTAAAGTGCATTTCAAAGTGTCAATTTGGCACTTTGGCGTTTCGCTTTTGGCACTTTGGGAAATGTTTTCATCCACAAAATCAACATGCATATAGCGGTTCTTCAGGTCATGATTTGTACCGAGCAGAAGGTTTGAGAAAAACAATTCCAAAAATTTTGTGGTGGAATGAATACCTTTTTGCAAATCGTTATAGTTTGCTCGAACCAGGGCGTTGCGGAAGTACCACGAATTCTTTTCAAAGGCGTCGTTGTTCACACGAAAGCCGAAGGTTTTCATATACTTGATCATAAAAACGGCGGTGGCACGGGTGTTTCCTTCACCGAAGGGATGGATCTGCCAAATATCCGAGGCGAATTTCGCCAGGTGCTTCACCGCCGCATCTACGGACAGGCCCTCATAGGAGAACTGTTTTTCGGTGGCAAAATCGTAATCCAGCGTATCCTTGATACTGTTCCAATCCGCATAGGTCACGGTATCGCCGTTCAGCACCCACTCTTTCTTGGTGATGTTGTACTGCCGAATCTGTCCGGCGTGACTGAACACGCCCTCAAACAGCCTACGATGGATGGAGAGCCACTCGGCGGGGGAGAATTGGAAGGCTTTTTCCCCCAACAGTTTTGCGATTCTGGCGGAAACAATGTCCGCTTCTTTGGTTTCGTTCTCTATTTCGGTGCGGGTGGTGCGCTGCTCATAATAGCTATGAATGCGCTGCTGGGCTTCATCGATAGTGATTTTACCCTCGATGTGATCCTTGGCCGTATCCAGCAGATAGGCAGAGGTTTTCAGCCCGTCAACCGCCTGCAAGCCGATAGCAGTTTGCCAAGCTTCGCTTTTTTCGGCTCTGTCCGGTTCGCCCTGTCTGATATATTCTTCAAGTTCAAATTGCCAATTCTTATCGGGCATATCTGCACCTCATTCCTTGCTCAAATCTTCCGCCTTGAATGTCGTGTACCCTTCGTAATAGTAGCTTTGGTCGATGCCGTTCCTATACACCTCACGACTGCCGACCTCATCGGTCAGTGCCGCCTTCAGCAGCACCTTGATCTCCACATCCTTGATGGGGCTGCGCTCCATTGCAAGGAGATAATCCTCTTTATCCACCTTGCTCCAGTCCACGACCTTGCCGATTTCTGTTCTTAGGATATGGTCGAGCCAGATGCGGGTGCTGCGCCCATTGCCCTCCCGAAAGGGGTGGGCAATATTCATTTCCACATATTTTTCGATGATCTCGTCAAAAGTGGACTGCGGCATCCTGTCGATGTTGGCCAGTGCCGCCTCCAGATAGATCAGCGGCGCAAAGCGGAAATTACCCTTTGCCAGATTCACCGTGCGCAGCTTTCCGGCAAAGTCGTAAATATCTTCAAACAGATATTTGTGAATCGCCTGCAAAGTCGAGAATTTGCCCGCCGGTAGGGTGTCAAGTACGCCGTTTTCAAACAGTGCTAATGCCTTTTTCTTGCTGATGCGTTCTTCTTCACGGGCAAGATCGGCGGAGCTTGTCAGCCCCAATTTATTTTCCAGTGCCATCGTGCATCTCCTGATTAATATACAAGGTATTTAAGCACAAAAAACAGTCCGACAAGCACTGTAATAATCAATAACACAACCCATCCGGTGGCTTTCTTCGCTTTCTTTTTTGAGTAAACCGGCTGTACGGAATATGTATATTGTGCCTGCGGCGATTGGCGGAGCGGTTTTGGCTTTGCGACAGGCCGAGGTTTTGTCGCCTCTCGATACATAGCAAGAGGATCACCTTGCTTCATAATCCTATCATAAAAATTGTCAATCCATTGTGCGTCGCTGAGGTCGCACATATTTTCTTCGCTGCTATTCGGGTCGTGTACAATTTGGTTTCTGACCCAGCGGTAATGCTTAAGGCACTTGAGATCTTCGACCCAGCCTTGCACCCAATATGAACCATTTGGGGTACTTTCCATCTCAGCTATATATGCGGAGACACCGTGCTGAGTTTGCAGCATATCGCCACACAGCTTTTCGAGATGCTTATACGAATCTATAAAGCCCATAGCTCATCACTCAATCCAGATTACTTATCCGCCGCTACGCCGGACTTCATCCAGGCGTCCACTTCGCTGACCTTGAATTTCCAAAGACGGCCTATTTTCGCAGCGGGCATATTTCTTTTCTCTATCCAAGCGAGTACCGTATCACGGCTGACGCCGAGGTATTCGCAAATTTCTTTCATTGAGTACCAGCGTTCGATGGTCGGTTCCATTAAAATGTCCTCACTTTCAGGCAGTTTCCGATAGCTATAACTATACAATTTAAGTATATCACAGCAAGGCGGATTTATCAAGGATTATTGCGGATTTACGAGGGATTAAGAAGAAAATCTTATAATTAAAAGTGAAAGGTTTCCCCGCTCAGTTTACTGATTTGAGCGGAGAAACCTTTTTTGCTGAGAATTTCAAATTGTTCCCGAAAACACCCCCACAAACGGCGCCCCTTATTCAGAGTAAGTGAAGGGAGAAATATTTTTGCGGGGAATTTTGAAAAACACCCTGCCAAAAGGCACCTCTTATTCAGAGTAAGTAGAAGGATCTTTTGAAAAGTTGAGAGGATTTTTCAAATTACTTTGCCAAAATCTCAAAGAATTTCCCAATTGGTTAGTAGGATGGGCACTTAAAAAATTTTTCTAAAACCCATTTGTTATTTGCCCGAAAAGTTCCCAGTTGATTAGTAGTAGGGTTCGCAGAAAAATTCTCAAAAGTTTTTTCGTTCAAATCCGAAAAAATTTCCCAGTTGGTTAGTAGAGAGACTTTCAAAGAAATTTTTCAAATTTGCTTCGTACAAATCGAAAAAAATTTCCCAGTTGGTTAGTGAGGGGATCTATAAATTGCCCTTCTCGCTGGCTACCTATTGAGGGAACTGTTTCCCTGTGTACCTTGAAAATTGAATCGCCGCTTCCAAAGGATATGCTTCCGGCAAGTGACGCCACGACTTCCCGATAATTCAGGGCTCCCGCAAAATCGAAGATTTTGTGGGAAGAGGAGCAGCAGTGAAACGAATGAGCTTTCGCACGAGTGCGGAAGCGAATGATATGGAACTTGCTGCGACGAGAGCGCGCCGAAGAAGCGATACGCCGTGGTGAGACTCCGGGGCAGGAACGATACAGATGAGCGGCAGCAAGCAAAAATTACCGCAGAAATGCGGTTTCAGAACAAGCAAAGGAGGTTCAAACCTATGAAGAAAGGAGAGCTCAGAGAGCTTTATCAGATGATGTTTCCGGAATACCCGGACATTGTGACCGTTAAAGAGCTTCGGGAGATGCTGGGCATCAGCCGCAAGCTGGCCTACAAGCTGATCGACTATGGGTACATCCACGCCGTGAAGATCGGCACGACGCTGAAGATCCCGAAAATCAGCGTCATCAACTATGTAATGGAGAAAGAGGTGAAAAAGGTTGGATGAGATCAAGCGCCTGACGCCCGCCCAAAGGGCGCGCTGCAACCGGCTGATCCGGCGGCTGTGCGCCAACTACGACGGTGGCAACTGCCTGCCGCTGGACGACGGCGAGGGCTGCGTGTGCGTGCAGATGATTTCCTATTCGCTGCTGTGTAAGTACTTTCGGCGGGCGGTTCTGCCCACCGACAAGGTACTCTGCGCCGATATTTACCGGCAGCGTACACGGACCTGCGAACGGTGTGGAAAGCCCTTTGCACCCAGTAGCAACCGGCAGAAGTACTGCCCGGAATGCGGCCGCACCATCCGGCGCAAGCAGAAGGCAGACTCTGCCAGACGGCGGCGCAGCGTCGAACATTAGGCACCGGGAAAGCCTTGATTTCTGGGGATTTTTGCGGGTAAAGCGGGGGCGGGTGGCCGTTTCCATTCGCCCCCGCCAAAATCTACTTCTAACATTCTACAAAGGAGAATTCTATGGACAACAAACTGAAAACCGTGGACGCAGAGACCTTGCTGTCCACGCCGATGAGCAAGACGATGTTCATCGTAGACGGCCTTATTTCGCAGGGTGTTAATGTCATCAGCGGTGCCAGCAAGATTGGCAAAAGCTGGCTGATGCTGTGGCTGGGGCTGCACGTGGCGCAGGGAAACTCTATTTGGGGGCTGCCTACACTGCAATGCGATGTGCTCTATCTGAGCCTTGAGGACACCCGGCGCCGCATCAAAGACCGACTCTACAACCTCACCGACAGCGCCCCGGACAACCTGTATTTTGCCGTGACCTCCGGGCTGATCGGCGGCGGGCTGGAGGAGCAGATCACGGACTTTCTGACCGAGCATCCCGCCACCAAGCTGGTCATCATTGACACGCTGCAAAAGGTGCGGGACTCCAAGGGCAGCGCCGGAAAGGCGGGAATGTACGGCAACGACTACGACGACATTTCCTCCATTAAGCGCATTGCCGACGGCTTCAACATCGCCATTTTGCTGGTGCATCACCTGCGAAAGCTGCAAGACAGCGACGATCCCTTTAACGATGTCAGCGGCTCCACAGGCATCATCGGCGCTGCGGACACCAACTTCATCCTGCGCCGTAAGCGCAGCGGAAACGCCGCTACGCTGCTGGTCAGTGGGCGGGATGTGGAGTATCAGGAGCTTACCTTGCAGTTTAACGACCTTGTCTGGGAGCTGGTGCAGCGCAAGAACAGCGAGGACATTCATAAGGCGGAGCTGCCGAAATTTCTGTTTCGGGTGGTGGACTTTATGGAGTGCCGCGCCGAATGGGTAGGCACGGCCACGGAGCTGCTGACCGAAATGAAGGAGCAGGAGGTCACGCCCAATATGGTCACAAAGTATCTCGGCCAGTTCGCCTATGAGGTGCTGGAGCCGCTGGGCATCGAGTATCGCACCAAGCGAACGGGAAAAAGCCGGCTCATCAAATTCCTGCGCCGTGACGGCGATGACGCAAATGACGTCGGGATCGCTATATAAGGAAATCCCCGTCACAACCGTCACTGCCGTCACAAACCGAAAAAGGGGGTGAACAAATGCGCAGCAAAAACTACGGGATCAATGTCCGTGTGACCGAGCAGGAGAAGCAGAAGCTGCTGGAAAATGCCCGGTTCTGCTCTCTGCCGCTGTCGGAATACTTGCGGCGGCTGGGGCTTGGAAAAGAGGTCAGAGCGGCGATCAGGGAGCGGGATTACCGTCTGTTTCGGATGCTGAACGGCCTGAAAGCGGAGCTTCCACAGCTTCAGCAAGAGGAAATTCTGAGCAGGCTGGAAGCAATTTTGAATGAATTAAAGTAAGCGAGAATTACGCCTGCGCAGTCTAAGCGAGCAGACTGTTTTTACTCCTGTCGGAGCCAAACAGTGCCCCTGCCGCCGATGCCTGCGTCATCTGAGCGAGCAGTGCGTTTTTACTCCCGGCAGGGCCGGAGTGCAAAAACACTCGTTAGGGCGTGCCCTAAAACCCCTGAAAGAAAAAACTATGAAAGTGAGGACAACACAATGAGAAAATCGGATTTTACTTTACCCACGCTGGACGACCTGTTCTCCACACAGGCGGAGCGGGACGATGCCAAGCTGGAGCGGGTGCGGAATATTCCGCTGGCCGAGATGCACCCGTTCAAGGGTCACCCTTTCAAGGTGCAGAACAACGAGGAGATGCAGCGGATGATTGAGAGCATCCACAAGGTGGGAGCCATCACCCCGGCGCTGGCAAGGCCGCTGCCGGACGGCGGCTATGAGCTGATCTCCGGCCACCGGCGGCTGGCGGCGTGTCAGGTGCTGGGCGTCGAGACGATGCCCGTCATCGTCCGGGAACTGTCCGACGATGAAGCGGTGATCGCAATGGTGGATGCCAACTTGCAGCGAGAGACCATCCTGCCCAGCGAAAAGGCGTTTGCCTACAAGATGAAGCTGGATGCACTGAATCATCAGGGTATAACTTCTGGACAAGTTGGCCAGAAGTGGTCGAGAGAGAAAATGGCTGATGAAGCCATAGACAGCGGACGGCAGATTCAGCGATATATCCGCCTGACCTACCTGATCCCCGAACTGCTTTCGATGGTGGACGACGGCAAGATCGCCTTCAACCCGGCGGTGGAGCTTTCTTACTTAGACTCGTATCAGCAGCGGGCGGTGCTGGACGCGATGGCGCTGAACGACTGCACCCCGTCCCACGCCCAGAGCATCCGCCTGAAAAAGCTGGCGCAGGAGGGCTTGCTGGATGACCAGATGATCTACACCGTGCTGGCGGAGACGAAGCCCAACCAGCAGGAGCAGCTGAAATTCAAGCGGGAGGATCTGCGGAAATACTTCCCCTCCGGCTACACCGAGGAGCAGATGCGCCGGGACATCATCAAGGAGCTGGAATTGCTGAAGCGGCAGAGAGAACGGAACCGGGATGCCCGCTGATTCGTACCGATACGGCTACGATAATACAGTTCGCAGAATAGAGAGAACCCCAAACCGATGGTATGCTGATACTGTCGGTTTGGAGTTCTGTTCTGCAAATACAAAGGACAGGAGGAAATGAAATTGGTAGCAGGACATCTGACATTGAAAAACGGCAGGTATTACGCCGTGCTGAACTATAGAAACGCCGGAGGGCAGCGGAAAACGAAATGGATCTCGCTGGGGCTTCCCGAAAAGGGCAACAAGCGTAAGGCGGAAGCGGAACTGGCGAGGCTTCGGGCGGAGTTTGAGCCGCCTAAAGAGGTAGGCGACCTGAGCAGCGATATGCTGTTTGCCGATTATCTGCTGGAATGGCTGGAGATCGCCAAAGGGCGGCTGGCTGTGGCAACATACAGTTCTTACGCCGCAATGATCAAGAGGCCAGTCGGGCCGTACTTACGCCAAAGGAATCTGACCTTGCGGGAGCTGGAAGCCCGACACTTGCAGATGTTTTATTCCGAAATGCTCAGAAAGGTAAAGCCGAATACGGTCATCCACTATCACGCGATTATCCACTCGGCGCTGAAATATGCGGTCAAGACCGATATGCTGGTGCAGAATGTGGCGGACAAGGTGGATAGGCCAAAGAAAAACAGCTTTCAGCCGGTTTTCCTTTCGGCAGAGGAGATGCAGAAAATGTTTGAAGCCCTTCGGGGTACCAAGTTGGAACTGCCGGTGCTGGTGGCCGCTTTTTACGGATTCCGTCGGGGTGAAGTGTTGGGACTGAAGTGGGACGCCATCGACTTTGAGCGTGGAACGATTTCGGTCATACGAACCGTTACGACGATTACTGTTGATGGCAAGCAGACGGAAATTGAACAGCAGTCTGCCAAGACCAAGTCCAGTCTGCGTACCCTGCCGCTGATCGGCAGCTTTCGGGAATACTTTTTGCAGGTGAAAGAGGCGCAGGAACTCGATAAGCAGATCTGCGGCAATTGTTACAATCACGAGTATGATGGCTTTGTGTTTGTGGACGAGCTGGGCGAGCGGATGCGGGCCAATTATTTGACCTCGGCATTCCCAAAATTCTCGGAGGACCACGGCTTGCGCCGGATGCGCTTTCACGATCTGCGGCATAGCTGCGCCAGCTTGCTGCTGGCCAACGGCGTGCCTCTCAAGCACATTCAGGAGTGGCTGGGCCACAGCGACTTCACCACCACGGCGAACATCTACGCCCACTTGGATTACAAGTCCAAGATCACCTCGGCACAGGCGATGGAGACAGGGCTTGCTCTACCGGAGGGCGGCGACTTCGGAAGTCGTTGGAGGGAGGGCTAAGCCGAAAATCCGGAGAGAAAAACAAAAGTCTGCTTTGATCACTTACGCTTAGAAAAAGGTATAAGAAAAAAGCCCATAATCGGCTTGATTACAGGCTTTTTCGGTGGCGGAGATGGAGAGATTCGAACTCTCGCGTCGGTTTGAGCCGACCTACCGCATTTCGAGTGCGGACCCTTCAACCGCTTGGGTACATCTCCGTATATTTTCGCCTGTTTTTAACTCGCAAAATCTTTTGGAGAGAAAAGCAGGAGAGAAAACATAAAAGTATTCGATTTGGAATTTTGAAAACCCGGAATTAGCAGGAGTTTTCGAGGGGACGAAATTCACAGATCCCGCCGAAATTTCGAGTCTTGTTCGCACTTGGTACTTTCGTGTCTGCCGTGGTCGGTGGAGGCAGTTTTGGAAACGGCGAAAACCCTTGTGCTGCAACGGGTTTCGGACGCGCCGACCGGTATTGACCAGCTCCATATCAGAAAAAACCAGAGTTCAAATTGAAATGGGAAGCGCCCCAAAACGATCGATTTTTTTGCGCGCTGGCAAGAAAATACGCAAGAAGAAAACCCTTGTCCGGTATGGCTCTGCGGACAGCTCCCCGGATTAAATGCAAGAAAAAACGGCTCAAAACAGATTATACGAAGCACCCTTTTGGACCGAAACACAGAAAGGAGTCTTCGTTATGAAATACGACGCCAAGGAATTCAAAAAATATCCAGAGATTATGAACAAGGAGCAGATGCGGATCGCCTGCCACATCAGCAAGCAGACGGCGCTCTATCTTCTCCAATTCAACCTGATTCCTCACACCTGCACCGGCAAGAAAACCCGCTGCTACGCTATCAAAAAGAGTGATGTGATCGCTTTTATGAACGACCGTGAGGTCAACCCGGAAAAATACATAGCGCCGAAGAACTGGTACAAATACGGAAGCGAAATGGTTCGGCCCTATAAAATCCGCATCCATCCGCCATGCGCCAAGGACGAGAAGAAGCTCCGGGGCTACTATGAGAGCAAGCTGGCCGCGCTTCCGGATGTGATGGATGTGGCCGCAGCCGTGGACTTTACAGGCTATAACCGCCGCACCGTCTGCCAATGGATTCGCGTGGGGAAGCTGAAGGCGCTGGCGCTGCTGCAGAAGTACATGATCCCCAAATGCTATCTCATCGACTGGCTCTGCTCGGACGATTACAACAACACCAACCGCAAATCCCGCCGGCATATCGATATGCTTTGGGAAGCGCAGAAATGGAACGACATGCGATGAAATAGTGGAATTGTAAAAATGCCTGCTTCAAGCTGTAATTGCGTAAAAAGCTATATTCGGCGGACTTCCTTTGCTTGCGCGAAGGAGGTCCTTTCGCATTATTAGACGAGGCGGCTCTCTGTTTCTGAGAACAACCAAGGCGGACACTCACATTGAATAAGCGAATATTCGCCGAAAATTCACAAGCTCCGGTTGACAGAGTGAATTTTATGAGTATAATATAATTAGAATTCGTATGAGGAGGCGTCTCCATGAACTTTGAAACCGAAAATATAGAATTCAAGGCTCAGTTTACTGAGGAAATTTATAAAGAAGTGATCGCTTTCGCAAATACGGACGGCGGCGTGGTGTTCGTCGGCATTGACAACAATGGAAATGCCGTCGGACTGGCAGATGTGGATCAGGAGTATACCCGCATCACCAACGGCATCCGCGATGCTATTGTGCCGGACGTTACAATGTTCGTGCGCTTTTCGATCCAGGATAACAGGGTGGTGCGTATTGCCGTCAGTGAGGGAAGCAACAAGCCCTACTACCTCAAAGGAAAAGGTCTGAAGCCCAACGGTGTTTATGTACGCCAGGGCACCTCCAGCGTGCCAGCGTCCCCTGAGCAGATTCGCCAGATGATTAAGGAAAGCGATGGCGATGCGTTCGAAGAAATGCGCTCCATGGAGCAGGATCTGTCCTTTGAGGCTGCGGCAAACGCTTTCGAAAAATATGAAGTGCCGTTCGGAAAGGAAAAGTACCGTGCCCTTGGGATTACACAGAAGAATGATGAGCTTTTTACCAACCTTGCACTTATCATCTCCGATCAATGTGCGCATACGACGAAGGTAGCAGTTTTCGGTGATGATTCTAATACCACCTTCAAGGATAACAAGGAGTTCGGAGGCTCCATCTTTGCGCAGCTGGAGGACACCTTTGATTACCTGATGCTCTGTAACAGAACCAAGGCGTCATTTAAGGGATTGGAGCGTATTGAAAAGCAGGATTACCCCGAGGAGGCTCTTCGCGAGGCACTTTTGAATGCCATTGTGCACCGGGATTATAGCTACAGCGGCAGCATTATCATCAATGTGAACGACGAGCGGATAGAGTTCATCTCTATCGGCGGCCTCCTCCCCGGTCTCTCCACCGATGATATCCGTATCGGTATTTCACAACCCCGCAACAAGAATCTTGCCGAGATGTTCCATCGCCTGCGTTTGATCGAGAGCTACGGCACCGGCATCCGCAGGATCTATAAGCTTTATGAAAACTGCCCCGTACAACCGGTCATCGAAGCAACGCCCAATGCATTCAAAATGGTCCTGCCCAATATGAATGCCATGACCGTTGCCATCCCAAAGCAGGCTTCTCCGGTCACTGCACAGATGCAAAAGGTTCTTGACTATACCTCCGCGCACGGCCATATCACGGATGAAGAGGTCCAATCCTTGCTTGGAATCAAGAAGACCCGCGCTTTTGAGCTTATGAAACAGATGCGGAATATGGGGCTTGTGCAGAGGGTAGGCCGCGGGGCTGAAAAGAAATACTTGCTGAATTAGCTCTTAGCTAGTGTTTGCTACAAATAATTAATTGAATGCGGCCATCGGTGACGCAGACTTATTCAGGAAGCAGGAAATGCATGAAAGCATCCATTAAAAATATAGAACAGACCATCGCCTCGGAGCAGTATCGTCCTGCTTTGAGCGAGGAATACCAAGAGTTGTTTCAGCGACTTACTCGGCGCTTAGAAGACACGTTACCTATGAACAGAGCTCGAATTATCAGCGATGAGCTTAGGCGTGTTTCTGAAACTGCACGAGAAGCCGACCTTGACTGCCAAAAATATATGGCGGCCCTAAGCGTATTAGTTGATCTTTCCCTTCAAGGCTGGATTTTTGATTTTCAGGATCATCAGCTTACCTTGAGAATGGAAAACGATAACATTGATGATAAAGAGAAAATACGCTATAGACTTAGCGCAGAGCGCAATGCGCAATTTAAAAGCGAAAGCGTCGCACGCTTCATTAAGTATATGGAAACCGAGCGGAATTATAACGGTACTCCAGTATCGGTTAAGTGCTTGATTGGAAATAGAGATGCGCTCATCCTTGCAATTAGAACGGGGCGTCAGGTCTGCGCACCATATATTCAAATGGTTACAGGCAGCAGAGATGAGTATACAGGCTTTAAGCTTTCAGACATTTGGAGATATTTCCGCTACACATGGTCCATCCCCTATAAGACAATGCCCGGGAGAAACATATACTATCTTGTTAGAGACAGCTTGCAGCCATATCACCCGATCATTGGTATTTTTGCCTTGGGTAATTCCGTCCTTAATCTGACTGCTCGAGATGATGATATTGGTTGGACAATTGAGGCTATCAAGACAGAGATGTCAAAACGAGTTCACACAGAATACTGTGAGCAAACTGTAAGCGGAACTGATGGAAAAAGAGTTAAGGTAAAAATTCAAGCACCAATTGAAACCGAGGAGGAATACCTACAGCGTAGATATGCTTATGCAGAGCGCCTTTTCCCGCTTCTTGTCAAAAATGTCAATTCAGCAATTTCGGAAATCTATACCGGTGATCTTGGCTATTATAAGCAAACCAAGTATCCCCGTCAGGAGCAGGTCGATGAGCTTTATGCCATAGCTGCAGAGTATTCCGAAAGGTCAATAAACAACAGAAACAACGAGACATCTCCGGATTGGCGGGAGGAAGCAAGGAGTAATCTATTTAAGCGTAAGCGTGCATCTGAATTGGCCAAGCTCTTGGAAACGAAAATAGCATTTAACAATGCCGCCGGGCAAAGCAACGAGGACAAGTTCCTATCTCTTCTTGCATCTGAGGGCGGACGCAAAGCAATTCATACTGCGCTGATAGCTAACAGAAAATGCAAAATTGGATCAAACATGATGGACATTATCGTTTGCGGCTCCATCCCACCATATAATCACCTCTTAGGCGGTAAGCTTGTAAGCATTCTGGCTTGTAGCCCTAGAGTGATCAGTGATTATACTCACCGTTATGAGAGACAAATCAGCGAAATCGCTTCTCGAATGAAGGGCGAACGGGTAATCCGCGACAGCCGTCTAGTCTACCTAGGCACTACCAGTCTATATGCTGTCGGAAGCAGCCAGTACAATCGTATAAAGGTACCATTAGGCAACGGCAGATTACTCGAGTTTCGCGAAATGGGAGTCACGGAGGGCTATGGTACCGTGTTTTTCTCACGGGAAACCACCGCTCTTTTCTCTAGAATTCTTGAGCTGCAGGATGGCGGGAAGCGTATTAATCATGTTTTTGGGGAGGGGACAAGCCCGCGTTTTCGGATGATCAGCAGAGGCCTAAGCTCTATTGGAATCCGCGCTGACGCATTTCTTAAGCATTACTCTCCTCGTATTGTATATTCTGTCGATCTTGCCAAGAACACGAAGGATTATTTGATGGGCTATACAAACGCTGTAGATTATGGCTTTAACCCTGACTGTGAGGAGGATATCGCCCATGGAACACAGGCATTGATTGATTATTGGTATAAGCGTTGGCTGATGAAGCGATTAACAACGGTGGATATTGTTCAGCGACTGAACGACTTTAGGGTGGATGATGTTCTGCTCGGAGGCATGTAAGGAGGCAAATATGTCAAAGCTCGATTTTATCAAGAAGCTATATAATGGGAAGAATTGTTATTCTGACCACATGAATAAGGATGAGCTTGGCTTTCTGCACATTTCTTCCGGTGTAGAGCCGCTTGTCTCTGACATGCTAGACAAGCACAAGCTCGTATTTTTGACCGGAAATCCTGGTGATGGCAAGACCTTCATTATCAAGGCGATTGAACCCTGCATTATCAGAAATAATGTATTCGTTAAAACAGATTTTAATGAAGTTACGAATTATGCTGATGCCGCTAGGAATATTGTTGACCTTTATGTAGAAAAGAAGCCCGCAGTGTTCGCTATTAATGAGTATCCGTTTTTGCGGCTGTGTAAGGAGATTAAGCGGATTAATCCTGATATTTATAATGAAATAATGCGGGCAAAGAAATCTGCTATTACGTACGAGCTCTCTGAGCCCATTAGGCATATTGCTGTTGTTGACCTTAACGAGAGAAATCTTCTTACCAAGGATAATCAGTTGCTTGATACTCTATTAACGAAAATGACTGACCTGCTCTCTAGCGAGCCAGTACACAGCCAAGCCTTAAAGTATAATCTTCGTGCACTTCAAAGCACAGAAATAAAACGGCAGATTGTTTCTTTGCTGGAGTTGGCATCCTCCGACTGTGAGCATTTTGCAGTAAGGGATGTTCTTGGCGCGATTTCATTTATGCTTACAGCGTGTACAATGGATGAATATGAAGGTCAATATTACTATTCCGCAATATTCGAGGGTTCAAACGAGCTGCTTCGAGCCATTCAAAAGTTTGATCCGATATATTTGTCTGTGCCATCACTTGATGAGAGTCTCTGGAATGGAGTCATAAATGAGGGCTGGCTCATGGGGGCTCCTCGAAAATGGCCAAACGATTCCTCCTTCGAGGACGATGTTGACGCGGCAGTCGAATGCTTTAAAGAGATTAAGAGAAAGTATTACTTTGAAAACCTTGATGGACAAGGCTTGCTTAAGCTTCAACCAGAGGAAATCCGCAAGAGCATGGAAATTTTTACAGCCTTTGATTCTCAAAAGAAGAAGATCAAGGAGCGTCTTGTCCGTTCTATAAACAAGCTGTTTCTGCCCTCGTCTGATGACAAGAAACAGTTACACATTTGGACTACGCATAGATACGACCTCAGCCAGGAGGCAGCGGTTGCTATATCTAGTAAATCTGTTGATTCGAGCGAGCTTGAGATAAAAATGCCCCGTCCGGCAGATTGGCTGCAGGGCATGGAATACATGCCAAATCACATTATTCTGAAGCCTAAAGCCGGCGATGTCCCCGTGCTGACGCTGGATGCTGATTTTTTGCGAACACTCGATGCCGTGGAAAACGGTTATCCTGTAGGCCTTTTGGCCCCACAGTACGAGCAGGCGGCGGCAATGTTCCTTCAGCAGCTAGACAATTATGGTTATGCTGAAGAAAACGACGATGGAGAAATAATCTTAGCAAGTAGGATCAACAGCAGCAAGAAGACGGTGCTGATACAGGACGGGAAATACGATTTTGAGGAGGGCGAGGAATAATGGCTGCGGATTCCCTAAAACGTATAGGCGATAAAATTTGCCAGGATTATCTCGGCTTTAATCCGACCTCTAACTCGACAAAGCCGCCTCACATTGCTAACGGCCTGTTCCGTGCCTGTATAGGAGAGACCTGTGATACAAGGGATGTACACGAGTGGGTTATTAGCGACGGGAGAAAGGATGCCCTTCCGTCAGAAAAAATCGTAGCGGATTACGCTTGTACATTAGAAAAGGGTGAGCAAGAAAAGCCGTCAAACATTAAACAGTTCCGCTATTTTTTGGGTGAAATTTTCAATCAGGACAATACTCTCTATCCCCAATACGATTTTTCGGTTATGGACATTTCCTCCCACTGGATGGTCAAAGGGCGGTTGAATTCCGAAGCGCATATTGGAGACTTCATTTTTGAAATACTCGCAAAGCAGCTTGATGGCAAGAGATCTCCTGTCATTCCACTACTACAGGAGGCTCTAAGCAATGATTCAGATGACCTAACAAAGCTTATCAAGCCAATCCTTACTGCCCCCTCAGATAAAGAAAAACGCAGCATCCATGGAATCCAATATCCTGAGGATAGTGAAATACGTTGGGATAACTGCAAGGAAAGGCTCCGGAACGGCTTTGATCGGCTTGCTGATAACATCATTGCGACAGGAGAGAATAGAAACAGCCTTTTGGTTATGCGAAGGATCATTAATTTTGCCTTGTTCTCAACCTTCATTTATTTAACGCAGGGCGATGCTGCAGCATACGGTGGTAGCAAGCCCCCTATTCTTCTGGATTCAGGCGCGGATTTGGAGTCGATAAAAAAGGCGAGTGAGCAATCCTATACTTTAGCTAAAAAAACTGTTGAGGATTTCTTTATCAGCTCTATTGATATGATTCTTGGAGAGGAAATTCCCTCCGACACCGCTGATGAATGCCGACGGTGGATCGATAGTATGGTTTTTTCCTCCGTTAATCGTGAGGAAAGCATTAGAAGTGCAGTAAAGAATTATTTTGATAGCTTTGTTGACGAGGATAGGTCTCCGAGACTTGCGCTCTCAAGAGCCCTGCAGATTGCCCTATATACCTTTGAGTACAGAACAATTCCCCCTCTGCCTTCTGCAGAGTGCTAGGCGTTAGATGTGGCTTGATTGGCCCAAGAGGCAATCGAGCGAACATCAAGCGTTATCTGATTAATAGCTTTACGCTGGAAACCATTACCCTAGGTGCGTTGAGCAAGGAAGAGCTCGAGGATGGAATTGAACTAAAGGAGTTAGGTGAAAAGCTAATTTCTGCATACAACATTCTAATCGGGGCTGATGCTGAAACTGAATATAATCTCCTCGCTGCCTATAATATTGCGCAAGCAACTCCCGGCGACCTACGTGGAGATTTGAGTATCAACTCACAGGCTATAGCTAATACTTATATTTCCCTAGGAATGGGAAAACGGTATGCCGATGGTGTTACATTAATCGGGTGGAGGCTTTGATATGGAAAAGACACTGCTGACTAAGGTAGTAACGCAGCTTGTTAATGAACGTGCGAATGCTCAGGAGTATGGTGTTGCACTTGTCAATATTCCTGACTTTGATTACGTTGCTTTTGCACTAGGTCTATCCTCCGAAAGAAAGGCGGCCTTGTTCTTCTTGGGCTTTCCTGAGTCCACAAGAGCTCGCATAGAAAGTGAACTGTCCCAAAACGAAAGGCTTTCTTATGATTTCACAGTAGAAAAGGCCGAGGAGTCGCGCAACTCTGGCGATGAAAGCATATTTAGGGTTCTGGTCATCAAGCGCGCAGAAATGGAAAAGATGTCATCTCTGCGCTGGTTCCCTGAGATCACGCTGGAGCGCATTTATACCAAAAGCTGTGACCTTGCAAAGAAGGATCTTGCCGGAACAAACGCTGTAATTGAGGCACTAATTCAGGCGCTTCGTAGTAAGCCTATCCGTAGCATTCTAAGCTTTGAGCGAGTACTCGAGTATCTTGAACTCTTGATTTCCTCTCCTGCAGATACGCTCCCTGATGCGATAAAAGAGAACTATTATCGACTTGGGCTTTGCGCAGACAAGAATGTTGATAGCCGGAATCCAGTAAGAGATGATTTCGTGGCAAGGATTAAGCATAACCACGGAATCGTTGAAAGGATAAGTAATCTTGAGCAGGCTGAGCGCCAAAGCATTACGAACTACTATACTAAGGCTACAGGTAAGAAAGAAACTCCCCACCGAATTCTAAGCTACTACAAAACAAAGGATATTGCTCTGCTTGGCCAAATGGAATTAGCTGAGGTTGAGGAGTGTCTCAAGGCTGCAAAGGAGAAAAAGAGTCCTACTCCGTCACCAAGACGAGGTACGGCAATAAGGCCAACAGCATTAGCTGCACAATTGATTTTCGATGACAATCAGGATCAGATTCCTGATATACTGGCACAACTGGAGCGTGATATTGATCAGCGCGCAAACACGAAAAAAGCAGAAAAAGTAGAGGTTGATGTGGATGGCGGGCGGGCTCAGTTTAAGACGGAGCCCGTTACGGAGAGAATCGCTGAGGAAATGTCGTCCGATTCTGACTTCGGCAGTATTATTCGTGCTGAGGTTCAAGCGCCGGACGAAGCTATTCGCGATCTTGATAAATATGAGCGAATATCATTAGGACCGGCGATTCTTGATCCGATTTGGGACAGCTTATCTCGGATCTCTGCACTTGTTTCAGAGGGCGAAACCATTTCTGCGCGATTGAAGCGGTTTCTTGAAGCAAGGAAGGAGCTTCTACCCTTCAGCAGGCGCTTGCAGGATGCACCTATGCTGCAGGTTCTTGCTCAATTTGACAAGTTTTACAAGTATCTCACAGCGTATGAGGGATTACTTACCGCAATAAACGATGAGTTTCCTAAAATTTGGGCAATTGCACCATCTAACGCCAAGGAAATCATTAACACAATCATGTCCTTGGACTATGTCTTTGTTGTTGGGGAGGCAAAAGCCCACGCAATCCCGACCCCTATGCACCCTATGTATCTTTGGAAGTATGTAGAGCTTGCCAAGGAGATTCTTGCAAGCAAAGGTGTCAATGAAATCGGAGAAGCACAGCTTAGTGATGAGGATAAGTCGTTCATTATCCGAAGGGCTGAGGATATTCCTGACCCATTATCCGTTGCACTGCTTCCTGCTACCATTGCGTGCTGTGGTGCTACATTCCTTCCTCTTTCTGGTAGAATTGGTATGCTCCCGGTTTATTCAAATGTACCGCAGATCAACCAGAGTGAAAGTGGCATTGATACTCTTAAGCAAGCAATTATTCGTTACCTCTGCCTATATCCTCATGCTGGGATGATGCTTAAGCTCTGCGTTATAGATCCTCCATCTGTGGAAGTAATCGTTTCTATGCTGAAGGCCTTGAACAACGACAAGGAGTTTAATATCAACGGAATAGAGATTTCTATCTTCCACACAAAGGAGGTTCCCACAAGCTGGATTGAAATTGATAACGATTCTCTAAATGACGGAATGCTGGGGAGAATCAAGGGACAGAGATCTCTCAACTTCAAGCTTAAGATAGCTCATCACAAGTACTCCTACAGCAAAATACTAGGTGAGATTAGCCGCGAGCAGCATATGCTTATCATCTTCGATCCCAATGAGGTTAAGATCGAAACTGCTCAAAACAACCGCCAAATCCACATTCATCCTCTTTGCGTACCAAAGGTATATAAATACAACCCGATTGATGAAAAGGTGGAAATCCGTCCGGCAAGCGAAGGCGGAATCTTTACCGTCTATGCCAGCATCATAGAAAAGCTAAATGAACACCCCTCGACCTTCAGCCATACAAGCACAAGCTTTTATACCCCGCTCAAGAGAGAAACCTATGATGCCTTTTTGGATAAATGCGACTGGCTTGTAATCTTAGATCAGAGTCTAAAGAGTTGGGATATCTCGCTGAGGGCAGCTAGTGAAAAGCTGTTTTATAGGGAAAACGATTATCGCTCCATTGGTATTTATTCCAGCAATTGCAGGAAATTCGTGCTTGGGTATGATACTCTTGTAAAGCGCTTAGGCAACTTCGTCCCAAAGGAGGAGGGAGTAAAGGAGATCATCAAGGCTGTCCGTGAGATTAACGATGACGGCCTGCTAAGCATCGTTTCGCATACCTCAAATCGCATATTCGATACCAATCACGGCAAGGGAAGCTTGGGAATTGCACTGGCTGCAATCCACTACAAGCGGCAACACCCCGCCGCAATACTGGTTGGTCTAGACACCCAGCTTGCGCAGGAATGGCTTTCAGACCGCGAGGACGGCAAGCTACCAGATTTGATCGGCATCAATCTTGAATCCGACACTGATGCGCGCGTTGACATTATTGAGGTGAAAACCTACGCGGACAATCCAAATGCCTTCACTATTGATGGAGATACGATCTCTGGGCATGCTGTAGAGCAGGTTACGGCACTTGAGAGCCTCACTCAAGAGATGCTTGGGAAAGCAGAGAAAATCACTACGATTTCACGACGTGAAATTTTGAGAGAGCAGGTTTTTGAGTGTTTGTTCCAGGCGACTCTCGATCCAGCAAGCAAGCTCCGCTACAGTAACATGCTGAATGACCTTTTCGCCGGCGAATACAATGTGAGTGTTCGCAGAAATATAGCTTTCGTTGACTTTGAAAATACAGAGAGCTCCGAAAAGGTTTATAAGGGCATCGATGATTTTTTGGGCAAGGACTATACCCTGATAACAATTGGTAGTAGTGAAGTTCAGGCGATTCTTGCTAATACTGTCTTTGCTTGCGAAGCAGGCCCGCTTAATCCGGCCTTTCAAGACGAAGCTGTCGCTTCGCCTCAAGCGACATACGAGGCAAATGTGGTAGGGCCTGTACAAGAAGAGACAGCTTGGCCTGAACATTCTCCAGTTGCTCCTGACACCGCTCATGCTTATGTAGCCGATGCTCCTAGCACACCCGTTGCTCCTGCTGCACCTGTCACGAATGAAACCGATACCGAGCTTCAAAGAACAGACCTTCGAGAAAAGTGTGCGAGAATTAATAAGGTTTTTCGCGATTATGGCATCAATGCTTATCCTGTAGATCCTAATATGGTTCAGGAGGCTGCGCGTTTTACGAGATTTTCTGTTGAGCTAAAGTCTGGCGAAACAATAAGGACACTGGAACGCTTCAAAACGGATATTGGCATCCAGCTTGAGGCAAATGGAGAGATACTGATCGATCATATTAAAGGAACCAAGTATCTTTCGGTTGATGTGCCCTTTGCAGGCGCTGGTAAAGCGATTAGTCTTTTGAAGCATTTGAATCTCTTGGACGGCTCCTCAGGCGCTCTCGATTTTGTCGCAGGACAAAAGGCAGACGGAAGGTTTGAAGTCGTTGACATCGCCAAGGCCCCTCATATGCTTATTGCAGGTACAACAGGCTCGGGCAAAACCATTTTCTTGTATTCGATCATCGTAAGTCTGCTGCATAAGTATCCTATGGAGGATCTGGAGTTCCTAATCATTGACCCCAAGCAGACGGATTTCGTTTTCTTTGAGGATTTACCTAATCTCTACGGCGGGCATGTTGTGGTCGATGCTGAAGAAGCGCTCGAGATGATTCAACGCATCAATGACGTCGATAAGGAAGGGCGAATGCAACAGCTTCGATTCTGCAGGAGCAGAGATATTGGCTCGTACAACGAAAAAAATCCAGATCATCGCATGAAGCGGCTTATCATAATTATTGATGAGTATGCAGATTTGATTCAGACCGCAGAAATGCAAGGAAAGCGAAAAGAATTTGAGAAATTCCTTTCCATGTTGGCACAAAAGGTGCGATCCTTGGGCATTCATCTTATCATCGCGACACAACGGCCAAGTGCAAATATCGTTACGGGCGTGCTAAAAGCTAATATCCCCTACAGAATCTCCTTTAGATTACCTTCTCACACGGATTCTCAGACGATTTTGGACATGCCCGGTGCGGAGAACCTCTTGGGCAAGGGTGATATGCTGATGGTTACTGATAGCGATACCATCCGTATGCAGGGCTTGTATATTTCAGAAGATGAGCTTGATAATTTTGTGAAAAGCAGACAGTGAGGAATTGACACATGCAAACAGTGCTAACCCCAGAGCATAAAACCGGAATTTTTATACAGGAACTGAAAAATCGCTTCCTGTGTGAGGTTGAGATTGACGGGGAAAGCACTGTTTGTTATGTGCCATCCTCCTGTCATCTGAGCAATTTCTTAGATCTTAAAGGCAAGAGCGTATTATTAGCTCCTACTCAGTCAAAGAATGCGCGGACTCAATTTGCTCTTTTTGCTATCCCGTACAAGAAAAACTATATCCTGTTAAACACCTCGATGGCAAATAGGACGGTTGCGGACAGCATTAAGGGGCGTCGTTTTTCTTTTTTAGGAAGAAGAGGAACAATCTATACTGAGCACTATGTTGGAGGCTATAAGAGCGACATTTATATTCAAGATACAAATACGATAATAGAAGTAAAAAGCGTGCTTTCAACAGAAAAATGTGCTTTGTTTCCTACGGTCTTCTCTGAAAGGGCTTTGAAGCAGCTTGAAAAACTGCGCGATTTGCTTTCCTTGGGCTATCGCGTGCATTACAGTGTTATTTCCCTTAATCCGTATGTGAGTAGCATTTATTTCGTTTCGGACGCACAGTTTACGCCCTTGCTCAAATCATGTATTGACCTTGGAATGACGATTTCTGCGTTTTCATGCAGGATGGATGACAATAGAGTATACATAGATAAGAGGCTACAGATTATTTTTCCTTGATGAATTTGGCATTCCGCTAATTAAGGAAAACCGCCGATTTAGTAAATATAGGCCTTCACATAAGAGGTCAGTCTAATAGCCAATAGCACTATAAAAAATCGTCAAGTGCGATTTGGTCATGCGTGATTTGGCAAATCGTATGTGACTATTTTTCTGTCAAATCTGCAAATCTGTTTTTCGCACATTGGGCTTTTCCTTCGGGTTGCGCTATCATGTGGATGATGATAGAAACCCGCACGGCGGGCGCAAAAGGAGGAAGAATATGTACAACAGATTCGCAGAAATGCGCAGGCGGTATCTGCGCGAGCACAGGGACGGCATCTACACAGGGATGCTGCTGACCGGCAAGCTGGACGACCATCTCAAGGAAAGCGGCGACACGGCACAAGAAATGTTTGATCAACTGGTCGAACAGATGAAGAAAGCCGAAGGTGTCACTGAGCGGCTGAAGGCTGAGAATCAAATGGAATGGGTGGGACGGATGAACAGCATCCGCAGCCGCGCGGAGGAGGTTATCCTTTCTGAGCTGGTTTATTGCTGAGGTGTGGTGATGTTTAAGCATAGAAGAAATCGGGTGTTAGCACTCTGCGCCGGCGAGCGACGGCTGCTGACAACGGCCCTGTTGTCCTTTCGGAACAAACTGGTAGCAAGCGGCAAGCCCACCGAGGATATCAATGAGCTGCTGATCCGGCTGCTGCGGTAAAAACTGAATACGAGAAATGAGCGTCTGCTTCTGAAAAGAGGCAGGCGCTTATTTTTATGGCATCAATTTTGCTGCCACACCGATGAACTCCGCAATGGATATGGCATCACTTTTGATGCCATAGACGAAAAATGGCTCCATTTCGGAGCCACGAGCAGTCCTGCATAGGAAAATGGCTCCGATTTGGAACCAAAACAAAAAATTTTTCAAGGGGGTTAATTTTTTGGCCTTCTCGCTGCCTACCAAGTGAGGGGGATAAATATTTTTTCAAGCGACTTAATTTTCGGCCTTTCTCGTGATCTACCACTTGAGGGGGAAAAGTCAGCAAGGGACATGGAGAAAGAATTTTTCGGCAGGTCCCTAAAAATGCTCCTCTCTCATTCCTCACATTATGAGGATATGTACCTGGACAACTGAATAGCCGTTACCGAGACAGATATGACTGTGCGACGACCGCAAAAGAGCGAGCACAGCAACACCGCGGAGACCCCGGGGCAGGCATATAAAAACGATATCGGAAGTACGGCGCCAAACCAAAAAACACAATTACCAGCGATAGAAAGAAGGTGAAACACATGAACAAGCTACAACTGATCGATGCCGATACCCTGTATTACAAACCTCTTGCCCACCCCAAAATGCTCATCGACGGTGTTCTCTCCGACGGGCTCGCCATTTTAGCGGGTGACTCCAAGATCGGAAAGAGCTGGATGGTGCTGTGGCTGTGCCTGCAAATCAGCCGCGGCGAGGCGGTGTGGGGGCTGCCCACCAGAAAAACCGATGTGGTATATCTGGCCTTGGAGGACCGGGAATGGCGCGTTCAGCAGCGTATGCAGGAGCTGACGGATTCTCCGCCGGAGAATCTCCGCTTTGGCTTTTCCTGCGGGCAGCTGGGCGCGGAGCTGGAGGGGCAGATTGAGGAGGCTCTGCGGGCATTTCCCTCCACGGGCCTGATATTCATCGATACCCTCCAAATGGTGCGGGACAATGCTTCCGCAAAGGTCAATGCCTATGCCCAGGACTACAAGGATCTGTCCGGCCTGAAAAAGCTCGCCGATGACCACGGCATTTGCATCTTCGTTGTCCATCACACCCGAAAGGAGCGGGACAGCAGCAATATTTTCAATGATATGACCGGCTCCACAGGCATTTTGGGCGTGGCGGATACAGGGATGATTCTCCGCAAGGATGACCGCTTCGGCGATTGCGCCACTCTCTGCATTACGGGCCGGGATGTGGAGGAGAAGAAGCTGAAAATGCAGATGCGGGGCGTCCGATGGGAGATTACCGAGGCGCTCAGCGCCAAGGATTTGCGAAAGGAACGCATCCCGGACTTTGTTTTTCAGGTGGCGGATTTTCTCTTGGCGCACGGGCGGTTTCGGGGCACGGTGTCCCAGCTGCTTGCCGCCGTAGGTAATACGGAGCTGAAGCCCAATCTCGCCAGCAAGCATCTGACCCGTCATTACAGCGATGTGCTGCAGCCCCTGGGAATCACCTACGAGTATCGCAAAACGGCGGCTGCCCGGCTGGTGCTTTTGGAGCTGCATGACGGTGCTGACGGTCATGACGGTTCCTCCGGGAGCGAGAGACTTGCGTCACTGCGGAAACAGAATGACGGAACCTTCCGGCTTCCCCAAGCATCGTCACAAGCGTCATCTGCGTCATGGGAGGAGGCGGAGGACGATGAGGAATTGCCGCTTTAAGGGGTGCGGGGCTATACACCGTTTTTTTATCCGTAAGGATAACGAGCATGGGATTTGTGTAGCCCTGCGGCACCCAATTCCCCCGTATCTGCCGATACGAAAGGGGGGGCGCCCCTGTAACCCCGCTGAAAGGATGTGATATCTATGCGGACTCGAACAGAGGAAATCAATGTGCGAGTCTATAAAACCGAGAAGAATACCATTCGCAGAAAGGCAAAGAAATGCGGCATGAATATGTCGGAATATCTCCGAACCTTGGGAACCGGCGCAGTGGTGAGGGAAGCTCCGCGCCGGGAGCTGATGCTGGCGTATCAGAAGCTGACAACGCTCCACGATACCGTCCGCTACGAGCTTGCCATGAGGGACTTTGACGAGGCCCTGACCAAGATCGAGAGCCTGCTTCTGCGCGCCTATCACGGGAAGGAGGATAGCGATGGCGGTGACGAAGATCTGGGCGATCCATGACAGCGTCAGCCGTGTGGTGGACTACTGCACCAACCCCAGCAAGACCAAGCTAAGCGACCTGGAGCAGGTGCTGCTGTATGCTGCCGACAAAGAAAAAACCCTGGATGAGGGGGAGCAGCAATACGCCGTCACCGGAATTGGCTGCAGGGCGGAGTCCGCCGCAAGGGAGATGGCTGCCGTGCAGAGGCGCTTCGGCAAAGCCGGCGGCAATGTGGCCTACCACGCCTACCAGTCCTTCAAGACCGGTGAGGTCACGGCGGAGGAATGCCATCGCATCGGCGTGGAGACGGCGCGGCGGCTTTGGGGGAACGACCGGCAGGTGCTTGTCGCCACCCACTTCAACACCGGCACTTATCACAACCACTTTGTTGTGAATCCGGTGAATATGTGGACGGGCAAAAAGCTGGAGGCAAAATACGAGGTCTACTACAAGCTGCGGGATATGTCCGACCGTATCTGCAAGGAGCATGGCCTGTCAGTGGTGAAAGATCCCCAACGGCATAAAACGGCGCGGTCGGTCTGCTTTGCCGAAAAGAACGGCGAGCCTACCCGCTACAACCTCATGCGGCGGGCACTGGACGAGGCACTGACGATGTCGAGCAGCTGGACGGAGCTGAGCGCCGTGCTGCGGAAGAAGGGCTATGTGTTCGTATGCGATCCCTACCGCAGGTACGCCACCATCCGCTCTCTAAGCGCTAAAAAGTGTATGCGCACCTTCCGGCTGGGAGCCGAATATGACAAGGAGGCGCTGCAGGACAGGCTGCTGGAGAACCAGCGGGACATCCGTGTGACCCGGCGCTATTTTGAATTCATGAGGCCCTACACACGGGAATATGCCAGGAAAAATCCGCCGACGGAAGAATATTACCGGCAGCGGGATTTTTATCTGCATTTGCCCCGTGTCACCGGGTATTTGAGCTTCTTCCGCTGTGTGGCAATCGTGCTGGGCGTTGCGCCGCTGTACGAAAAGGAATATCGGCAGCCCCTGTCAGCGGAGTGCCGAGAGGCTTGCCGCAGGCTGGATCGCTTCACCGCTGAGATAACGCTGGTGTGTCGGGAGCATTTGGACACGCCGGAGGATGTGCAGAGGTTTCTTGCACGAATGGACAGGGAGATGGATGCAATATCCGCTGCACGCAGCAAAATCCGCAATAAGCAGCGAGGCTGCGCCGATCCTGCGGAGAGGGTCGAGCTGGAAAAATCCTGCGCCGCCTGCACCGCAGAGCTCTCCCGGCTTCGGAAGCAAAAGCAAACCGCCTATAACATGATTGAGGATAATCCAAAGCTGAAAGCCCTCTTGGCGTGTGAATTGAATGCGTGGGTGGAAAACGACCCCTACCTCTCTCCGCGGGAAAAGCAGGTGCTGCGAAATCAGCGGCCGCCCCAAGAGGAAAAGACGATTATACGATGAAAGGAAGGATTCGATGAAGAACGACCGATTGATTGATTTGGGGCTGACCGGGTATGAGGAGCTCTTTATGAGCACGGAGGAACGGCTCGATGCGAAAAAACCAAAGGTAGAGGCAATCCCGCTGGCTGCCCTCACACCCTTTCGAAATCACCCCTTTAAGGTGAAGGAGGACGAGGAAATGGCGCAGCTCATGCGGAGCATTGCCGATGTCGGCGTGCTCTCTCCGGCGCTGGCAAGGTCGCTGCCTGACGGCGGCTATGAGCTGATCTCCGGCCACCGGCGGCTGGCAGCGTGCAAGGCGCTGGGGATGGACACCATGCCGGTGATTATCCGTGACCTGACGGACGAGGAGGCTGTTATCACCATGGCGGACAGCAACCTGCAAAGGGAGCACATCCTGCCATCGGAAAAAGCATTTGCGTACAAGATGAAATACGATGCTTTGAAACATCAGGGAACTTCGTCCCAACTTGGGACGAAGTTGAGAACAGACGAACTGCTTGCACAAAACAGCAGCGACAGCCGCAACCAAATCCAACGCTACATCCGACTCACCCACCTGATCCCCGACATCCTGAAGCTGGTGGACGAGGGCAAGATCGCCCTGACTCCGGCGGTGGAGCTGTCCTATTTGCAGCCGTCCGAGCAGGAGATGCTCTTCTCCGTGATGGACAGCGATGAGGTAACGCCGTCCTTGTCTCAGGCCCGGCGGCTGCGGCGCATGAGCGAGGCGCAGACTCTCACGGATGACGCAGTGCTGCAGCTTCTGTCCGAGGTTAAGGGCAATCAGGTGGAATATGTGAAGGTGCCGGTAGACAAGCTCCGCAGCTTTTTCCGCCCGGACACCTCCGTGAAGCAGATGACCGAGACGCTTGTCAAGGCCATGGATTTTTACAACAAACACTTGGCGCGGCAGCGCAAAGACCGGGATGCCCGGTGAAAGGAGATTAAATTATGAAAGCTAATTTTGATTTTAACCGTTTGAGCGAAAGCAGAAAACAGGAGCTTGACCGTATGGTCGCAGATTTTTCCGAGGCGGGTTGCCTCTTTGTTGAGGATCTTTTCCTTGAATTTCTCATCGATGCTGATAACGGTATTGACCGCAGCGATGATAAGCTTGTGGCAACCTTTGATGATGAGTGCGGACACGAGCTTGTGTTTATTCTCTCTCAGGGAGAGGTTCACTATGTAATCCATGCTATTTCGGAAAAGCTGGATAATATCGTATGCGAAGGCGGCACTCCCTTCGGTGAGGATGAAAACGAAGAGGGTATTGTCAGCCTCTCGCCGGTGAACACAGAAGAAGAGCTTGATATGCTTCTCGCACATGTGCTTGGTGACGATGAAGGTGGTGCCGATGACTAAAATCGAAATTCAGACCCTGTATGAGGTGATGTTCACGGACTACCCCGACATTGTAAATGTGGCGCAGGTGCAGGCGATGCTGGGCATCAGCCGTCATCTGGCCTATGCACTGATCGGCGACGGCGACATCCCCGGTATGAAAATCGGCAACGCATACCGCGTACCAAAAATCAATGTGATCCGCTACGCACTCTCGGCGGGAAATCCGCAGCCGGCGGCGTAGCCGGGATTTGAACCTGTATGGCACATTGGACGGGCATTCCCGCCGGGCGTATAATAAAAACGGTCCGAAAGGGTGCCCGTTCATGTGCTATCCGCAAAGGAGGTAGAGTTTATGATAGCAGGACACCTGCAAATAAAAAACGACAATTACTACATGGTGCTGAATTACACGGATGCCAACGGCAAGCGCAGGCAGCCGTGGATTCCCACAGGACTTCCCGCAAAGGGAAACAAGCGCCGCGCTGAGAAGCTGCTGCTGGACACCCGCAAGAGCTTTGTTCCGCCGGTTGTGAGCAAGGAGAACGAGGACATCTCCTCCGATATGCTGTTTGCCGACTACATGGAGCTGTGGCTGGAGATTATCCGCAGCTCGGTGGAAAAGACCACCTTTTCCTCTTACACGCAGATGGTAAAGGGGAAGATCGCACCGTATTTCCGAAACACCGGACTGACGCTGGACGGAATTCAAGCCAAGCACATTCAGAGCTTTTATCTGCATGAGCTGAAAACCGTGTCACCCGGTACGGTGATCCACTATCACGCCAATATCCACAAGGCGCTGAAATACGCCGTCAAAATGGACCTGATTCCCTTCAACCCCGCCGACAAGGTGGAGCGCCCCAAGAAGCAGCGGTACATTGCGGACTATTACCGGCAGGAGGAGCTGGAGAGGCTGCTGGAAGCGTCCAAGGATCATCCGTACTCCCTGCTGATTCAGATGACCGCCTTTTACGGCCTGCGCCGCAGCGAGGCGCTGGGGCTGAAGTGGGACGCCATCGACTTTGAGCGGGACACCATCACCATTAAGCACATTGTAACCAACGCAAAGATAGACGGCAAATGTGAAATCGTCTGCGCCGACCGTGCCAAGACGAAAGCCAGCCTGCGCTCCCTGCCGCTGGTCAGCAACATCCGGGAAAAGCTGCTGGCGCTGAGGGAGCAGGAAAAGGAGAATCGGCGCGTATGCGGAAATTGCTACAGCAAAAAGTATGACGGCTATGTTTTTGTGGATGCCATGGGCAATATCTTCAACCCCAGAAGCGTTACCGCCAATTTCAGCAAGCTGCTGGAGCAGAACGGTCTGCGGCACATTCGCTTTCACGACCTCAGACACAGCTGCGCCTCACTGCTTTTGGCGAACGATGTGCCTCTGAAGCAAATTCAGGAGTGGCTGGGTCACAGCGATATTGGCACGACGGCGAATATTTACAGCCATTTGGATTACAAGTCCAAGATCACCTCGGCAAATGTAATGGACAATATCCTGACTCTGCCGGACACAGGGCAGACCGGCTGGAACACCTGAGTTCTTGCCGAAAATCATGTACGCCGATGTGACCTTGAGAGAAAAGAAAAGCCCAGTCATATGGGCAAAAGCCTTGATATGACTGGGTTTTTGGCGGAGAGTTAGGGATTCGAACCCTAGGTTCCTTTTGGGAACACGACATTTCGAGGGTCGTGAAACAGCCAAAACCGCCCTGTATTTCCGCATATCTTCTTATAGGTTATCTGCGAAAAGCCTTGTAAACAAAGGCTTTTCTTGTATCTTGTGATTGTGGCGGTTTTTCTTTTTACAACCTTGTTTTTCACGTCCGGGCACCATTTGGGCACCATTGCAAGGTCATAACAAATATGACCTCTCTAATATCAATCAAAAGAGAACAAAAGTCAAGTGAAAAAAATATACGCTATGATTTTTGATTTTCTAAACAGGCTGAAATCCCGCATAGTATAAGCAAAAATTACTAAAACATAGGGTGCCCCTGTTCCTCTGCGTTCTACAAATCATGTGTTAAACCGGGCACCTTACAGGGCACTATTTTGTAAAAAAAAGAGGGCACCACGGGCACCATTGAAGAAAAGGAGAATCCGATGAAAAACACTCTACTTGACAAAGGTATTATAACCCCGTCCGGCGAAATCAGCAAGGACAAAATCAGCCTTGTCGCCGGAGCAATCACGCAGCCGTTCGCAGAAATGGTCTGGGTGACGACTGGCGGCGATATGGAAACTATCAACCGCCTTACCGATGTTCTCGTTTCCATGAACACCCCCGCAGACCGGGGCAAGCTGTTCAAAATCATCAAAATGCTGTATGGGCTTATGGGCTTACCGTTTTCCGAGGAAGCCGAGCCGATGGACGCCGCCCCCGACGTATTGGAATACTTCATCTTTTCCTTTACGGCAGATTTTGGCGAAATCATCAAAGACTATATCGCGGAAGCACAATAGAATACGCACACAGGCGGCGTTTCTCACTCCCACACAGGGAGAACAGAAACGCCGCTTTTTTCATGCCCTTATGTTACGCAGTAGAGCAGGAAAAAGCCTTGCGGCAAGCGGCTTTTGGGGCGTGGCTTTGACGGGGTAAGGTGTTTATACCTTTTCCCTTAAAAACGCGCTTCTACTGCGTAACAAAACCACAGCAAAGGAGTGATGAACAATGGCAGTTTTCCGTGTGGAACGAAACCGCGGCTATACCGTAATGAGCAACCACCACCTACGCAACAGGGGCTTGACCTTGAAAGCAAAGGGGCTGCTTTCGCAAATGCTGTCCCTGCCGGACAACTGGGACTATACCCTTGCGGGGCTGTCCCGCATCAACCGGGAAAGTATTGACGCGATCCGTACCGCCGTATGGGAGCTTGAAAAAGCCGGATATATCACCCGGCGGCAGGGGCGCGACGAAAGGGGCAAGATGGCGGCAATCGAGTACACCATCTACGAGCAGCCGCAGTTGGAAAACCCGATATTGGAAAATCCAACAACGGATAACCCGATGTTGGAAAATCCGATGACGGATAATCCGACGTCGGAAAATCCAACGCAATTAAATAAAGATATATCAAGAACTGATTTATCAAAAAAAGAGAAATCAAATACGGATATATCAAATACCCATTCCATTCCTATCCTTTCCCCTTACCCCTCACCTTTCACAGAGGACGCGGCAGAGCCGGAACGGAAAGGAACGGAAGCGAAAACGCAGAGCGCAATAGAGATTTACAGGGACATCATCAAGGACAATATCGAGTATGACATTCTCATACAGGATCCGCACATGGATAAAGACCGACTGGACGAAATCGTTGACCTCATACTGGAAACGGTATGCACAGCGAGAAAGACGCTCCGCATCGCCGGGGACGACTATCCGGCAGAGCTTGTAAAAAGCAAGTTTTTGAAGCTGACGAGCAGCCATATTGAATTTGTCCTTGACTGTATGCGGGAGAACACCACGAAGATCCGCAATATCAAGCAGTATCTACGGGCGGTGCTGTTCAACGCACCGTCTACCATCGACAGCTACTATACCGCCCTTGTCGCCCACGACATGGCAGGCGGCGCATGGGCGAAGCCGAAAGGCGGCATACCCGATTACACCTGCAACGAGGGCGAAAGCCTGTAAACCAAAGGAGGACAAGACTATGAAGCAGGGCGCATTGTTTTTTGACGAAACCGCTGACCGTTACGACATCCGCTTTGACCTTGCCGATTACTACGGCGGGCTGCATTGCGGCGAGTGCTTGGAGGTATTCACAGGCGGCAAGTGGAAGCCGACCCGCATGGAGTACGGCGACAACTGGTATCTTGCGGGTGTCCGCGCCGAGGACTTGAACGGCTTACTGGTGCGGATTTAAGCGGGGCGGCGCAGGCAGCGGACGCCCATTTTTTGCGCCCAAAAGCGGCGCAGCACATATCACCGCGAAAGGAGGACGGTAAATGCAAGATGAAATCAACGAAAAAGTCATTGCCTTATCCATAAGGACGACCAAGCTCACCGCCGAAATGCTGCAAAAATCCATTCGCTTCATGCTTTCACAAATCAAAAAGCAGTTGGATAAGCCGGTGCAGCACCACGGCAAGCAGACCCTAAAACAGCTTATGAAGCAGAACGCAGGCGTAAGCAGCATCGAAATCACTGACAGCAATATCAAAGCCTTTGAGAGTACGGCAAAGAAATACGGCGTTGACTTTGCACTGAAAAAGGACGCGACGGAAAGCCCGCCCCGCTACCTTGTGTTTTTCAAGGGGCGCGACGCGGACGTTTTGACCGCAGCCTTTCAGGAGTTTTCCGCAAGGAAGCTGACGCAGGAACAAAAACCCTCAATCCGAAAGGCTCTATCGGCGTTTAAGGAAGCCGCAAAGCAGCTTATTCAAAGACAGGCAAAAGCAGTTCAAAATCCTAAAAGACCTCATGCGCCGCAGCGACGTTTCCGAGGTTGTCAATGCCTGCGACGCAGGGCGCGAGGGCGAGCTGATTTTTCGCCTTGTCTACCATGCGGCGGGGTGCGATAAGCCCTTTTCCCGCCTTTGGATTTCCTCTATGGAGAAAAGCGCAATTAAAAGGGGCTTTGCAGAGCTGAAACCCGGCGAAGCGTATGACGCGCTCTATGCGTCGGCTCTGTGCCGCGCAAAAGCGGACTGGATCATCGGCATCAACGCCACACGCCTTTTCTCCGTCCTTCACGGCAAAACCCTAAACGTGGGGCGCGTTCAGACGCCGACCTTAAAAATGCTTGCAGACAGGGACGCGGCGATCACCTCTTTCAAGAAAGAAACCTACCATATCGTCCGTCTTGATGTGGGCGGCGCGGAAGCGGCAAGCGCAAGGATCTCCGACGCCGCAGATGCGGAAGCCCTCAAAACGGCTTGCGAAGCGTCGCAGGCCATTTGCATTTCGGTGAGGCGTGAGAGGAAAACCGAGCAGCCACCCCGCTTGTTTGACCTTACGGGCTTGCAGCGGGAAGCCAACCGCATTTACGGGTACACCGCAAAGCAGACCCTTGACCTTGCACAAGCCCTTTACGAAAAGCGGCTGCTTACCTATCCGCGAACGGACAGCAATTATCTGACCGACGACATGGGCGATACGGCGGTGCATATCTCCGCGCTGCTTGTCGGCAAGCTGCCCTTTATGAAAGGTGCGGCGTTTACGCCGGACATAGCCTGGACGCTTGACAGCAAAAAGGTGTCCGACCACCACGCCATTATTCCGACAATGGAGCTTGCGAAAGCAGACCTTGCCGCGCTGCCGGAAAGCGAAAGAAATATCCTCACCCTTGCCGGGGCGCGTCTGCTGTTCGCCGCCGCCGAGCCGCACATTTTTGATGCGGTAACGGCGGTGTTTTCCTGTGCCGATACCGAGTTTACGGCAAAGGGAAAGACGGTTCTTTGCGACGGGTGGAAAGAGCTTGAACGACGCTACCGGGCGACGCTGAATGGAAAGCCCGACGCCGAGGGCGACGAGGAAAACGAGTGTATTTTAGATGCGCCGACCTTTGCCGAGGGACAGAGCTTTGACAGCCCCGCCGCAAGAGTTACGGCGCACGACACGCAGCCCCCGAAGCCGCACACGGAAGCAAGCCTGCTTTCGGCTATGGAACGCGCCGGAAGCGCGGACACCGACCCGGACGCAGAACGTAAGGGGCTTGGCACTCCCGCTACCCGCGCCGCTGTGATTGAAAAGCTGGTCAAATCCGGCTTTGTGCAGCGCAAGGGAAAACAACTTATGATGCCGTTCCTTTACCTGCTTTTGAAAACGCTGTATCACAGTTAGCAGAGCTGTCCCCGGATTTAATTCTGCTCGACATCAATCTCCCCTTTCGTTCCGGCTTTGAGATATGTAAAGAGATAAAGGCAAAGCACCTTGGGGCAGTTTTGATTTTAACGGCAAGAGATAAATTACAGGACGAACTTCATGCCTTGGGATTGGGGGCAGACGACTACTTAACAAAGCCATGTAATACGGAACGTCTACTTGCCCGTACAAAAAATCTTCTGCGCCGCCGAGAGGAGCAGGTGCAGCAAGGATTACTCGACGGGGGCGGCTTCCTGCTTGATCCAAATACTTTTACGATATATGCAGGAAAAACCTCTTATGTTCTGCCGCAGAATGAGGGAAAAATCCTTCTTGCTCTTTTGAAAAACAGCCCGAACCTTGTTTCAAAGAACGAGCTGTTCCATACGCTTTGGGGGACGGCAGAGTTTATAGATGAAAATGCCCTGCAAGTCAACTTTACCCGTCTGCGGAAAACGCTGCGTGAAATTGGGCTTGAGGAACGCATTGAAACGGTACGCGGGCAAGGCTACCGTCTGAAAGAACAGGTGGGCTTATGAGAAAATTGCGTACTCTCTTGACTTATATATCGTCTAATCGAATTTGGTTGGTTACCCTTGCGTGCTTGGAGTTGTTCTTTGTATTTCTTGCATGGTTTGCTTACCCGGAGAATTTTTTGAGCCTTGTGGGACTGATGATATTTGTATCTCTTGCCGCCTTGATCCTCCCGCTGGTAATCTCAATCTACAAACGCAAGAAAATAGACATCGCCTTTCGATGTTTCCTGTTAGAGCCGGATGACAGAAACGAATACCTGTTATGTGAAAGTTTCCCCGCGTCAATGCGTCCATATCTCCGAGAACTGGGGCAACATTTAAGAACGCAGCAGGAATACGGAAAAGAGCAAAAGCTGAAAATTGCGGATTACGAAAACTACATCGAAAAATGGGCACATGAAATAAAGAAACCGTTATCCCTTATGACGCTGCTTTTGGATAACCGTAAGGGTGAGATGTCGCCTTTGGTGCATACCCGTATGTTATATGTGCGCGACTATGCGCGGCAGAGTGTAGAACAGATTTTATACTTTTCCCGCCTTGGAGCAGTTCATAAAGATTACTGTTTTGAGCAGCTTTCTGTTTTGGAAACTTGCCGGGAGGCGGTTGAGGATAATTTTTCCTTACTTGAAGAAGCCGGATTTTCTGTCGTGTATACCGGGGACGACCGCAATGCTGTATCTGATAAAAAAGGATTTATGTTCATTTTAGGTCAGATTATCAGCAACAGCGTAAAATATGCCGGAAAGAACCCCGCGCCCACGATACAATTCTCGGTGGCGGATCATGCAGATAGTGGAGAAATCATTTTATCTATCAGCGATAACGGAACTGGCATACCCGTGTCCGATCTCCCGTTTGTCTTTGATAAGGGCTTTACCGGGGACACAGGCAGCTATTTAAGCCGTTCTACGGGAATGGGGCTGTACCTTGTTCGTCAAATGGCGAATGACTTGACCCTAAAAGTAAGTATTTTTTCAAACGCCAACGGCGGAACAACCGTAACACTGATGTTTCCTAAAGTGGAGCAACCCTTGAGGAGGTGAGCATATGCAGCCGCAGAAAAAGAAATCTCATACTGTGGTATTGCTGATTGGCTGGCTAATTATTTTAGGCTCATACCTGTTAATACGATTAGCGTTTATTCTTTTTGGACTTCATTTGAGATCCGAAGCGTTGGGAGTTTGCCTTGCCGTAATACCGTACCTTTTAGCCGCGCTGTATTTTGGAAAATACGGCAAATCACAAAAGGCTTGGTTTTACTCGTTGGGCATTCTATTCCCGTCCATTGTTGAGAAAATAGCATTGTATTCTATCGGTGCGTTTCTTTACGGGATAATTCCTGCAAATATCGCAGGAGTTATGGAAGCTGTCGCAACCGGGGATGTATTTGTAAATCTCTTTACACAGCCGTCCGCACGTTATGTAATCAATATTTTGTTTTTCAATTGGACGTACATAGTATGTGGCATTGCGGTTTCTGTTCTTTGCGTTCTTATTCTCACGAAGGTGCAAAAGAACACAGAAAATAGCAAATAGAATTGTGGAGGTGGGATATGTTTGATGGTCTATATGCAGTAGTGATGTCCGGGTCGCTCATAGGGATATTTCTTCAAGTTGTCCCCATTACCTTTTTGGTAGGACTTGTTTACGCAATCTATCGACTTGTGAAAATCAGAAAGCGCGAACTGTCTGTTTCGTGGGGAGCAGAGATTATGCGTTGGCTTTTTGTTTGCTACTTAACAGGACTGATCAATCTTGTTCTTGTTCCGAGAAATTTTTGGACGTATATTTGGTTTTATCTGTATAACGGTTATAGCGGTGGTGAACTCGACCCCCTATTTTCCGGCAATTTCAACCTTGTTCCCACATTTTTGAAAGCTCAAACAGGCGAATTTACGATTGGGCGTTGGGTAAGAACAATGCTTGAGGGAAATCTTATCATCTTCTTGCCAATGGGGTTCTTCTTGCCTTTTGTTTCAAAGACCATAAACACACGGAACATTTTTGCTTTTGCTGTCATAACACCGATTGCGATTGAATTACTACAACCTGTCATTGGGCGCAGTTTTGATGTTGATGATGTAATGATGAACTTTGCAGGAATCATCATTGGCTATTTTATAACTCTTGGAATTAAGGCAACAGCAGCAAAGCGTTAAAACGTTAATTCCATACGCTGCTTCAAACATCTGCCGCACGACGGCAAAAGAAAAAAACCGTCGTGCAGCAGACATCTTTTCACGCCCCAATGATAACGCGGCGGTTTTGAGAAATCAAAGCCGCCGCGTTTTGTCATGCGACGACATTAAAGACATGGCGGCATAAAGGAGGCTGCCGCCATGTTGCATTATCATTATAGCCCCTAACAAGCGGGGATATTTCTCAAAAAAAGTGCCTTTCCGTTATGGGGTGTTTCTGACTGTGTAGATGAACACACATATCACCATATAGCGGTATATGCTTCCTTTATAGTGCCCGGTTGCATTTTGCAATCGGGCGCATTTTGCTTCTCCAAAAGTTTTTTTGAAAAAGTTTTCTTTTTCGGTTGGCATATTCACGGCTTCGCCGTGGAGGGTTGCCGAAAGGGGATAAATACTAACCCGCCCCCGGGACGAAAGGGGGTGAGAACATGGATTACCCTAATCGGCTGGAATGGCAAACGAGATGTGAGTTTAATGCGTACTGCAAACGCGCTTTACGAAATGAACTGATTGACGCTTGCCGAGAGCGAAAGCGTAGGCAACTCCGCGAAGTGATCTTTTCAGACCTGACCCCGCAGGAAGAAAGGCAGCTTTACACCGTTGACAAGTATTTTCAAGACGGCAACGAAGAAGCCTTTTGCGCAGGAGGCTTGAAGATTACCGCAAAACTGCTTGCCGAAGCTCTGCACACCCTGCCGGACGAAAAAAGACAAGCCGTATTGCTGTACTACTTTTTCAACATGACCGACGTTGAAATTGCGGAAGCGATGAAGATCCCCCGCAGCACAGTACAGTATCGGCGCACAAGCTCTTTTGAACTGCTAAAACGATATTTGGAGGAACGAGCCGATGAATGGAACGATTAGCAACAATTCCGATGAGCGCGGCTTATTACCTTACCCGGTCATTTTAGCCGCGACGAAGGGCGACCCCGACGCTATGAAACTTGTCTTGCAGCATTACCGAGGCTACATAGCCCACCTGTCTATGCAGAAAATCCGCGACGAAAGCGGCAATACCTATTGGGGCATAGATGAGGACTTGCGGGAGCGGCTGCAAGCAAAGCTCATGCGGGCTGTCCTTAACTTCAAGGCAGATTAACGCAAACTGCAAAGCGTCCCCCTTTCCGCTTTGCGCGTTCAATCTGACCTTGACCCTGCTCCTTGACAAAGAAAGCGACGCAAGATAACGGCGGCGCAGTATAGGGCAAATCGGATACGTTCCTTTTGCGCCGAGCCATACGGCGGGTGCGCCATGACTTCCCCCATCGGAGAACGAGCGACGAACACCGACGCCGCAAAGCAAGTTTAGCAGCTTGCAGGCAACGACGCGCAGAATACATAATGATACTCCCTTACAGCCACAGTCCGAGCGTTCAAAGCGTCGCAGGCAATGGGTAGGGCTGCATGAGAACCATGCAGGGGTGAAACTCCCGTGAGGTTGTGCTAACAACCGTCCGATTAAAGCCCCATTTATGAATCAAGACCTTTTAGCCATTACCACGAAAGGGGGTTATCTCATTGGCAAAAAAGGAAACATCAAATCCCACTGTGCCTGTGCTTCCCATGCTCAAAACGGTTGAGCAGATGAGCCGAATCAGCGGCATAGGAGAAAATAAGCTGCGCGAGCTGATGGACAGCGGCGAGCTTGAATATATACAAAACGGAAACCGCCGTTTGCTTGCCGACGCTGCTATTTGGGACTGGTACGAGAGGGCAAAGCGAAAGGTAGCTCCCCAAAACCAGGAGGGAGGTAAGTAGCTATGGCGGTATCATCTAGAAAAGTTCAGAATAAGCGCGACAGCAACGGTGTTTTGACTGGAAAGGCAGGTACCGTCTATGACGTAAACATTAAATACACCGGGCAGGACGGGAAAAAGAAATCCTACGCAAAAAAGGGCTTTGCAACCAAAAAAGAAGCGACGCAGCATGAAGCTGAAATGAAAGCAAAGCTTGCCAATCCTGTTTACAGCCCGGTCGTTGCTTCACAAGGCAAGCAGACCGTCAAAGAGTATTTGGAGGAATGGGTAGAAAACCACGGCAAGGCTAACTTGCGTCCAAGCACCTTTGCGGGATATAAGAGCCATATTCGCAATCATATCGTGCCATATATCGGTCATGTGCAGCTTAACCAACTGACCCCGGCGATGCTTGATAATATGTTTCAGCAGCTATTTGACAAGGGCTTATCCAATAGCACCGTTCGATACGCGCAGCGCATATTGAGCGTATCAATGGAACACGCCCGGAAGTACCGATACATTGAACATAACCCCGCCCGCGACATTATAACAAAGTTCGGCAAGCAAGCGAAAACGCCTGATCCGTACACCATTGAGCAAATGCAGACCTTTATGAGCAATGTGATAGGTACGGAATGGGAAATGCCTGTTGTGCTTGCCGGAATGTATGGGCTTCGTATGAGTGAGATTATCGGATTGCGGACAACAAACATCGACCTTGAAAAAATGCAGTTTGGCGTTGTAGAGCAAATGCCCTTCAAGGTGCCGCCGGGAACAAAGACCATTACGGAAATGGCACCGACAAAATCCAATGATCGTATTTTACCGATTACCGAAGAAGCATTGCCGTACTTCCTGCGGCAATTTGATTTGATTGCGCGGCAAAAGGCTTTGACCGAGGCGGGCGGTGGGGTGTACTATGATAATAAACTCTTTATTGCAAAGCCTGACGGTTCGCCGCAGCGCAGAGATAGAATGTCGGCAAACTTCGGACAGCTTATCCGACACCTTGAAATGCCGCATATCCGCTTTCACGATTTACGCCATACGGCAGCTACCAATATGCACCAACTGACAGGCGACTTCTACACAGTTGGCGAGATTTTGGGGCATACATTAAAGGGCATTGGAATATCCCTTGGTATTTCCACAAACCTTGAAGCGGTAACGGCACAGTATGTTGATGTGCGGCTTGAAAGAAAACAAAGCGTACTGCAAACCTATCATAAAGCACTGCAACCGAAAACAACCGTTACAGGAAAAGAAGCAGGGCAAGAAACATCGAAGAAAGCGAAAAAGAAAAGCAGCGAAATGGAGCTATAACGGCAATATCTTTTTATAGCTCCGCGCTGCTTTTCATAGCTTTTTAGCAGTTCCGGGCACCATTGGGGCACCACAGTATACATCTTTCTTGTATAGTGTGTATGATATGGAATGAGCCGGGCACCACAAAGCGGGGCACCAAGGGCACCATTTGAATTGTTTTCCCAAAAATAGATGCTGCCCGAACAAAAGAAAAAGCCTTGAAAACATAGAGTTTTCAAGGCTTTGATGGCGGAAGCGGTGGGATTCGAACCCACGTGCCCTTGCGGACAACTGCATTTCGAGTGCAGCTCGTTACAACCACTTCGATACGCTTCCGTGTATAAATATTCACTTTTGGGGACTAATCACATGATTTCGAGTCAGCCCCGTTATGACCACTTCGATACCGCTGCATATCAACCATATTACTATACCATACATTTTTCCGTCGCGCAATGCATATTTTCGCGATGGAGGGATTTTTTATGGTGATGATCTATGGACAGGGAACATTTGACAACTATCGCGCGGCGCTGGCGGCGGTGGGACTGGAGACGGAAGTCTCTACGGACACGGCGGTGGCCCGACGGTGCGAAGGATTGCTACTGCCGGGCGGCGGGGATATCTTCGGCGGGCTGGATCGCCGGGAAACGGCGGTCATCAACGCCTTTGTGGCCCGGCGCAGGCCCGTTCTGGGTATCTGCCGGGGTATGCAGGCGCTGAACGTCTATTTCGGCGGCACGCTCCATGACCAGATCGCAGGCCACCAGCTGGCGGCGGGGGACATGGTGCACCCTACCCGTGCGGAGGGACTGCCGGCGGAGCTGCTGGGCGATGCGCCCTATGTCACCAGCAACCACCACCAGGCGGTAAATGCGCTGGGGCGGGGACTGTCGGATTGTCAGTGGGGGACGGACGGCGTGATAGAGGCGGTGATCCATACGTCGCTGCCGGTGCTGGGGGTACAGTATCACCCGGAGCGGCAAAGCTTTTCCCACCGCCGGGAGGACGCTGTGGATGCCGCGCCGCTCTTTTGTTGGTGGGCGGCGCAGATAAAATAGGGATTATTTTGAATTTTATCTTGACATAATGGGTATTCATGTGCTAATATAACAAAGCTGACGATTTCTGCGGAGGGCCCATGCGGGTGTAGCACAATGGCCAGGGCACCAGCCTTCCAAGCTGGGGATGCGGGTTCGATTCCCGTCACCCGCTCCAACTTGTCACTATGCGCCAGTAGCTCAGTTGGATAGAGCAACTGCCTTCTAAGCAGTAGGCCAGGGGTTCGAGTCCCTTCTGGCGTGCCATTTTTTCTCTGTCGTCGGTTGATCCCATGTGGATGTCCATGTGGTGGGTGTAGCTCAGTTGGTTAGAGCACCGGATTGTGGTTCCGGGTGTCGAGGGTTCGAGTCCCTTTACCCACCCCACAGAAGATCAGGGATCAGGAAATGTCCTGATCCCTGATTTCTTTTTTCCGCACAGGGGTGTCGCCAAGTGGTAAGGCAAGGGACTTTGACTCCCTCATCCGCTGGTTCGAGTCCAGCCATCCCTGCCAGATATAGACCGGGCCGCAGGGCCTGTTTTTATAGCAAACGCTCCGTTAGCTCAGTCGGTAGAGCACCTGCCTTTTAAGCAGGGTGTCCGGGGTTCGAATCCCCGACGGGGCACCAAAAAATCCTCGTAACCATACGGGTTACGGGGATTTTTCTTTTTCTGCTATTTTTGCTTTGCTAGTAACGCGCTAGTAACCGCACCAACCAGCGTTTCGGCGTCAATGTGGGTGTAAACGTCGGCGGTGGTGGCATAATTGGCATGGCCAAGAATTTTTTGCAGATATTCAGGGGCAAGACCTTCCTTGACTGCGCGGGTGGCGTAAGTGTGCCGCGTGGCATGGGGGGTCTTTTTCTCTATCTTGAGCTTTTCCAGCAAGGGGTAATATTCCCGCCTGCGGAAATTGGCGGGGACTTTTTGCCCATCATAGCCTGAAATTAGTAAACTGCCGTTTGCTTTTTTTGCAAAGTATGCAAAATACTCTTGGCCTTCTGGCCGGATGGGGATAATGCGGTTTTTGCCCGCTTCCGTCTTTTCGCCGCCGATCACATAGTCACCGTGATAATCTTTCAGTGGTAAGTTGAACAGTTCGCCAATACGCATACCGGTGGCAAGGAGCATGAGGATGATCTTGGCGGTATCGCTGCCGTCCTTTTCCAGCTTTTTGATTTCGGCGGAAGTGAACACGTCCTTTTCTTTTTTGACGTTTTCCGGAAGCTTCACAAACCGGGCAAAGTTGGTGGTGCAAATCTCCTCCCGCACGGCCCATGTGGACATCTGGGTAATGAGCTGCTTGTACTTGTTGACTGTGGAGTGGCTTTTGCTCATGTGCTGGTCGATCACAGCTTGAAAATCGGCGGTGCGCAGACTGCGGAATTTCTTATCGTGCAGCGGTTGAAAAATCACATAAGCACGTTCGTAAGTCTCAATGCCCTTTTCGCCAATCTCGCGGTAATGCTCCGCTTTCCACTCTGTAAAGACTTCCGCGAACGTCATGTTGTACCGCTCGTCCAAGTCCTTGCCGGAAAGCTTTTCCAAGGCCGCCAGAGCGTCCGTTTTCTTCTCGTAGTATCCGACGATGACCTTGTTTTTCGCGGCCACCCACGGCCTTGTACGGCGGCCTGAGAGCTTATAAACAGTCCCGGCTCCGTTGGGACGCTTCAACGCCTTGCGGGGCGCTGTGGCCTGTTTCTTTCCGCACCAGGGGCAAAACACCGCGCCGTCCGGTATTTCTTTTTTGCAGCTCTTACATTCCATGTCTATTTTTCCTTCGGTGCAATAAATTTACCGTATCGCAGGGCGCTCAAAAACGCAGATACGATCACACCAGCGCCGACAGCCAGCAGGATGATGACGATCCACGCCAAAGTGCTGGCCTGTCTGCCCTGAATAAGACCGACGTTGGGCAACTGATAGTCAAACGCCACATAGCCGATTAACGTCATTAGCAAAACCACAGCAAGGACGGAGATACTGTAAAGCGATATTCGCATACGCTTCTCGGTCTTGGAAAGCTGTTCTATCCGTCCTTCCAGATTTGCCATTACCAGCTCCGCTTTGTGATCGCGTTCCATTTGTTCTATTTGCTCTTCCGGCAGAACATCCGGCGTGATGCTAAAATACTTGTCCAGCGAAACACCACAGGCCCGGTATATGTTGCCGGAGTTATTTACAGTTGGCGTTTTAGATGTAGATGCAAAAAAGTTTTGCACACTGGAAAGCGGCACGTTGGAATTGTCTGCAACGTCCTGATTGGTCATACCCTGTCGGTCTCTGGCCTCTCTGCATATATCCTGTAAAGACTTGCTCATTTTCTGCTCCTCTCCCCATTGTTGGGTAGGAGATGCCCGAATGTCGGCATGTCTAGTTTTGTCAAATACCCATCTTCGGCATTGACCTACCCAAGTTGTTGTTGCTACCCTGTTTTTGCACGGCGGGCATGGTGGGTGCCCGTCGGGAAAAGCCCTCCGCCGTTGTTGCGGAGACGGCGGAGGGCTTACACAGGCCAGTTATAATGATGGGACATGGGCGGAACGCCTCCCTTGACGATAGTGATCTTTCACAAAAATTATACCACATCTAGCGGTTGCAAAACAGTTAAGGTTATGTTACAATAAGCACACAAATGAAACGCTTGTTCTAACGCAGAAATTTGGATGGAGGAAAGGAAGCATGACGGAACAGGTACACTTGAGACAAAACGAAAACTGTGGTACAATGATCATGGCGCTGCGGGAGAAATTTCTTTCTGCTGTAGCAACGTTGACAAAGGAAGAGCAAAACAAATTATGGAAGGAGCTTGAAAATGATGGAACTATCAAACCCGAAAATTCTGATCGCGTCTGACGGGGACAAGACGTATGTCATTGTAAACGGCCTGCCGATCCGCTGCGAAGAATTCAAATTTTACGCTGATGGATGCGACGTATCTTTCAGCATTGAAAAAGCCCACGCCGGGAACCTGTTTACCGGGAAGCAGTTCCTTGATTTCATCGAAAACAATTTAGGGTATAAATTGTGTGCCGAATGACAGCCATTCTTTGATGGCGTCTGCCGTCTTATTTTCCATGTAAATAATGGCCTTGTCCGTCAAATAAATATTACCCAAAAGGTCAACTCGAATAAATCCCGCGTCTTTCAGCTCTTTCCGATTGTCCATCACAAATTCACTGTAAGACTGGAAAGACGCAGCCTGCGCTTTCTTTTCACCCGCGTTTAATCTCTGGCAATACTCGCGGTAGAGTGTCGCCAGAGATTTCTTTGCGCTTTTGGTCAATTCAATCGCCATGTTTACCTTCTCTTTTCCTCTTGATCTGGAACAGCTTCCAGATGGCGTTATCCAGCTGGTCTATCGTCCAGTTTTCAGCCTGCTTTTCCCAATCTTCATAAGATGGTACAAATTCGCGCTCACTGGTTTCAGTGGGCGCTTTTTTTGCGCCCTGCTGATCAAGCAGGTCACGGACAAGGGCAATGTCCTTCTGGCACTTGGCGGTTTCCTCTTCGGTTTCGCCCTCGTGGAGAAGGATTTCTTCTGGGGTGGTTTGGAGCAAGACGCAAATGTAAACCGCTTCTTCCGGGGAAGGAAGATTACTGTTTCTTTTCCACTCACTTACCCACTTTGTTGTACGCTCTGTTCCCATCGCTTTGTTGATGGCTTCGCAAAAAATAGTATTATTTCTATATTTTTCTTTTATCAGCTGAACAGTTTTTTCATAATTTATAAAGACGGTATCTCTTTTTGGCACAACAATTACCTCAAATTTAATCTGAAAAGTCGGCGTAATCTGTAAATTTCCAATTGCAATCGTATACAGAGAACATTCGACCGTTTTCGTCTACCGTTTTAATTGATGAAATTAAAAAAGTTCGGCCGACAACGGAAAAATTAAACTCTGTAAATTTCCTGTGTTTCCAGCAATGAACGGTTGCTTTTGACAGGTCACCATTTATGGAGTAATACAGTTCTCCACAGTAGTTTTCACCGCCATTATTATTTTCACTATTTTTGATCGTATTAAAAAATGCGATAAGAGGGTATTGAGATCGCTTTCCAGTTTTTGTTTTTGGCGCATACACAATATAGCTTCTTGGAAAATCTCCGGCTCGCACAACGGAAGAATAATCAAAACAAATTGTTCCGAATTTTATATTGTAGTCCAAAGGAACAATTTTAGGTATGGCATCTTGCTCCGGTTCAAGTTCGCGTAATGTGCTCAAATGATAATTTATTTCATTTATTGCCAAGCTTAAAGCCCTTTTGTTGTTTAGATTATAACTTGTCCAGGCTTTTCCTTCTCCAATATAAGAACAGTTGCAAACCTGAAAAGGCATAAATACGTAATTCCCCATTTCGTATTCAATTGCGCTGCTTGCTTTCAGCCAATCTTGTTTTGAAAGATTTTCTTTTATGCATCTGCCTTTTAACAACAATGCTATTTTCTCGACAGGCTCATTGGTTTGTAAATAGTCAAAACGCAGCGAGCCCTGTTTTTCAACAGGAGATATTGCATTATTTTGAAGCTTTTCCGGCTTTCCCAGAAACTTACTAAACAATCCCACAGTATACCCTTTCTACAAGATGTCCAAAATTAGCATCTTTTTTTATGCAATTTATCAACGAAAAAAATTCGCCAATAATCTTGACTAACGAAAAAATTTCGTTTATAATAGCCTTACAGAACTTGAAGCAGACAACAAAAAACCAAACCCCCATCGGAAACCTCCGTTTTGCGGGCTTATAGCCGATATTTTGTTGGCTGACACTTACATAATAACGGTTGGTATAGCGTTTGTCAAGATAAAGTTCTGAACACTGAAAGGAGGGCTGAGAGCTTGGAATTAAAGGCGCTGCGAGAAAACGCGGGCTTGAGCCAGAGCTACGTTGCGAAGAAGTGCAATGTGACTGTCGCTGCCGTGTCGAACTGGGAGAACCGCGTGAACGGCATTGCAAGGAAGTACCACAAGACGCTGGCAAGGCTTTACGGCGTGACGGTGGCGGAAATTGAGGACGCCATGCGGTGTACGGCGGAGGGACGGAAAGAGAAATAAGGAGAAATGAAGAAACGAGGAGAATGAAAAATGAAAGAGATCAAAGTGAAACTGACTTTTACGGAAGCGGTGCTGGGCACCTGCCCCGGTAATCCTGACATCTATCGTGAGTTTATCGGAGGCAACGCGCCGGATGCTAACACCCTTGAGGATGAGGTTGCCGCCCTCGGCGTAGAGGGCGTTGTTGAGAAAGGCAAGACCATTTTCCCGAAGCTGGACGATGGCACGCCGTTCTTCTACGATTATCAGATTAAGGGCTTTTTCAAGGATACCTGCGGCGGCCTGCGGCGTGTCAAGGGAACAAAATCCAGCGGTATCAAGGCATACAAGAAGGAAATCGACAAACTGATCTTCGTGGAGCCGCGCACCATCCCCGTCTTTTTTGCCGGTGAGATCGGCGAATGCAGCAGACCTCTTCGGGCACAGACTATGCAGGGTGAGCGCGTGAGTCTGGCGCTGTCTGAGCAGATTCCCGCCGGCGCAACGTGTGACTTTACCATTGTGTGCCTGTGCGACGACCACGAGAAGGCTGTGCGAGAGTGGCTGGACTACGGACGGTACTCCGGAATGGGTCAGTGGCGCAACAGTGGGAAAGGGCGATTCACCTGGGAGGAAGTCAACATCAAGCAAGGGTAAGGCAGGCCGAGGCGTAGTTTGGCAACGGTAGGGAAACGAATTGCATGGCAATGGTGACGTGCGGAATGCTGGAGCATTGAGCGGCAAAGGCGATGCGTAGTTTTGACCTGTGACGGAATCGATACGCATTGACCCGCGCAGCAAAGGATTCGAGGAGCTTCGATATGCCAAGCAAAGGTATGGAACCGTAACGATTAGCGACGGATAGTTTTGCAAAGGTAAAGCGCGGTGGTGACGAGCATGGTGAAGCACCGAGCTGCTTCGGTGGGATGCGCAATTGCCCATAAAAAGAGGGCCCTGCCCGGTGTAGCAGACCGAACAGGGCGAGAGAAGAACACAAACCACATGTTCCTACGGACAGTATATCACTTCCGTGGGGGAAAGGCAAGCAACAAATAAATGACACCAATTGAAAAACTGAACGCGGAAAAAGAACGGGTGATACAGCAGTGCGGCTACTACATCACACCGGCCCGCATGGCAAACCTGATGAAAGCCGCAGGCAAGATCCTTAATTTGCTGGTCACGGCCGATCTGGCCGTGAGCTATGAGGAATGCCGCATCGTGCTGAAAATCGTGGACGGCGCGATCAGCGAAGCAATTGACCACGAGTAAGCTATCTTACCATGGGAAGGAGATACCAATGATCGAAACATTGAGCTTGAATCAAGCTGCGGAGTATCTGCGCGGCCACGGCTTTAAGATTGGTAACGTGGTGCTGGCAAACGGACTGGAACAAGGCAAGTTTGAGTTTGGCTTTTGCATCGTCAACGATCAGGGCCGACGGTCGTTCCAGATCTTCCGGGCGCTGCTGGACAAATGGATCGAAGAAAGGACGGTGTAAACATGATCGCCTACATCATGATCATCATCGGAGCGCTGACGGTCTCGGTGCAATTCATGCACCTGATAGACCGGCTGGAAGGGAGGCGGTGATGAACGGCAAGAGAAACGCCTATCAGAAGGCGTATTACGCGGCCAACAAGCCGTATTTTGCCGCGTACCGCAGGAAAAATTCCGTGCTGATCGCCAAGTATGCCAGCGGATATTACCGGGAGAATCAGCGCCGGTATGCGGAGGAACAGCGGTTTTTGCAAGAGGCCCGCATGCGTCTGGGCTGGTCACAGGAGGCGGTGGCCCACAGTGTCGGCGTGAGTCAGGCGACGATCACACGGCTGGAGACCGGGGCGCAGCCGCTGGAGACCTTCCGCAAGCGGGACAAGCTGCTGGAGGTGCTGGGGGTGGTGGTATGAGCGTGATGCTGGAGCACCAGATCGTGCCGCAAAGCCCCTGTACGCCGGACTGCCCGGACAGAAGCGGCGACTGCATGCTGCACTGCTCCCACTGGTACGCCGAGTATCGGGCGGCGCGGGACAAGGTGTATGTCGCACGGGCCGCAGCCGCCGAGGCTTCGCGGGACGCCAGCGCCGGAAAGCGGAAAGCTTCCGTGAAGAAGGCCAGAATGAAGCACAGGCACAAGAGATGATTTTGCGGGTAACGCCCGCTGAAAAGGAGGAATTATTTTGCAGATCGAAAACCGAGAAGAGGCCCAGCGGTCTATCTTGCAGATGTGCCGGGGCGCCTTTCAGGAGCGCGTGGACTACGAAATGCCGCACCTGATGGAAAACATCTTCGACCCCAACACAGCTGCCAAGGCAAAGCGCAAGGTGACCATCACGCTGGAGCTTTGCCCCGACGACACCCGCCAGAACATCGTGGTCAACTGTCTGGTCAAGACGACGCTGGCCCCGTCCAACCCCGCTACCACGATGCTGTACGCCGTAGACGAGCATACGGTGGTGGAGATGGTGCCGCAGATTCCCGGCCAGATTGCCGTTGACGGCAGCGAACAGGAAGCACCGGCCCGCTTGAAGCTGGTCAATTTTGAATAAAAGGAGAACACGAGCATGAAAATCTTTATCAGCCAGCCCATGAAGGGCAAGACCAATGAGGAGATCAAGGCCGAACGGGAGCGCTTGATCGCCAAAGCACGGGAGCATTACGGCGAGAACATCCAGGTGATTGACAGCTTCTTTGAGAACGCCCCGGCAGATGCACGGCCGCTGTGGTTCCTGGGCAAGTCGCTGGAGCTGCTGAGCACGGCGGACGTGGCCGTGTTTGCGCCTGGTTGGGAGAACGCCAGAGGGTGTAGTGTGGAAAACCATTGCGCCATCGTGTATGGCATCGAGGTGATGGAGGTGTGCGGGAAATGAAATATAAGATCTACATCTCGCCGGAGAATCGGGCCAGCAATGTGTACGCCTCTTCGGCCCTGTGGAACGGGCACACCACCAATGAAAAGGAGAACAAATCATGTTGAAGGAAGCTATTGAGAAGATCGAGAAATTGGCAAAGCCGGAAATCTACAAGGATGCACTCGGAAAGGCATATGTGGTAGACAAGGACGGCGAGGCGCGGGAGATTATCCCGGAGGCGGTCTATCAGGTCTGTCTGGAACTGAACAGTCTAGACGCGCTGGTGCAGATGGTCAGGACGGAGGGCGTCAGCGTTGATCGCTGTGCGGACAAACTGTATCTGTCCGTGAAGGATCACATGACCGTGGCCTGCTTCGGCCATCCGCAGAAGGACTTGCGGGAGGCGCGTATTTTCTACTACGAGGCGCAGGCGAAGGACGTTCCCGGCTGGTACGGCGAGGTGAAGATGGCCTTTGACAAGGCGGCTGTGGCCTTGCAGACCCGTTTTCAGGATGGCGGCGACCGCGATTACACGCTGACGTTGCTGAGCCAGATCACTTGCGGCGCGAAGGTCACATACAACGACATTGGCGTGGCGACGACGGTAGTCACGCAGAAGGGCGTAAGCCTCCAGCAGAACAGCACCATCCGCCCGCTGGTAAAGCTGCGGCCTTACCGCACCTTCCAGGAGGTGGAACAACCGGAGGGCCTGTTCCTGATCCGCATTGACGAGCGGGGCATTACCTTCACGGAGGCGGACGGCGGCATGTGGAAACTGGCGGCCCGCAAGACCATCAAGGCATATCTGGAGGAAGCGCTGAAGGACATGATCGACGACGGCAGTGTGGTCGTGATGATGTAAGTAAAAAAAGCCCCGGCGGAGCTGGCACTCCGTCTGGGCGGGCAAAACCCTTGAAAAAGATTTTACAAGCTTATGATAGCGGCTTTTTGGCCGCCTGTCAAGAGGAGAAGCGCATGTACCGATGCAATGAGACCGGGCGGGAGTTTGAGGAACCCCGGTACGATCCCGACTTCTGGAACAAAGGCGACGGGGCGAAGGTGTGTCCCTGCTGCGGCGACACCGACTATGACGAGGTGTTTGAGTGCGATATCTGCTGCGCTCACGTGACGTGGGACGACGGGCATGTTGGAAGCAAGTATGGAAACAGCTTCCTGTGTCCTGCCTGCCGGAAGGTCGCCATCGTCAACCTGTTTGAAAAAGGCGCTCAGGAGTTGGGCGACACGGAAGAAGCTTGGCTGGACGACGTACTGGACGGCGGCAGCTGGGCGGATTTGAAGAAACGTTATAAGGAGGCAAAGACAAATGGCACTGCTACCCTTTGAAGAACTGATTAAGGTCGATGTGAGACCCTTCTGCGAGACGCGGAAGGCCAAGGACGACAACGGAAACGTGGTGGATATCCCCTATCTGAACTGGGCCAAGTGTGTGAAGCTGCTGCACGAGAACGGCGCGAAGGACGTATGGTTTACACCCCGCGTCTGCCCGGAGACAAAGACCTATCTGTGGCCGCAGGCGGACGTGACCACCCGGAAGGGCTACAAGACGCAGTGCTGGTTCGTCAGCGTGGAAATCCACATCGACGAGCTGGTGTTCAACATGGACACGCCGCTGCTGAACGGGGCGCTGGTGGTCTATGAGGACACGCTGAACCAGCTGCGTATTTCCAACGCGCAGGCCCGCGCCTTCGTGAAGGGCGTGGCGCTGCGGACGGGGCTGGGCTTCGACCTGTGGGCCGAGAGCGGCGACGGGGACGACGGCGAGGACGATCTGAGCCGCCACAGCATCTGGGCCATCCGGGAGCGGCTGGAGCGGGCCATTACCGCCAAGGAAAAGGCGGGGCTGGATCACAAAGACCTGCTGGCCGCCCTGCGGATCAACGACAAGCAGCTGAACCAGCTGATGGGCTACTTCGCCAAGCTGGACGGCCTTGAGAAAGCGGTGAGCAAGCTGTGATCCACGATCAGGACAGGAGCGGGTGGTTCGGGGCATCGGACACGGCCACCATCATGGGATCGTGGGAGACGGAGACGTTCCGGAAGTGGTGGGCGGTGAAACTGGGCATCCGGCAGGATCACTACACCAACGCCGCCATGCAGGCGGGCACGGCCTATGAACACAAGATTCTGGACGCGCTGGGGGTAAAGACCCGCGACCGCCAGATCAAGGTTTACGCCCTGCGGCTGCGGGTGAACTACGACGGGGACGACGCCCAGACCGTTACGGAGGTCAAGACCTACAGCAAGGCTCCCTTCAAGGTGAGCCGCGCCTACTGGATGCAGTGTCAGGTGGAGATGTTTGCCAGTGGGTGGGGCCTGCGGCGGCGGAAGATGTGCCGGATCGCGGCCTATCCGGTCGGCGAAGCGGAGAAGCAGAACTTCTTTTTGCCCGTCGACCCCGGCAGGATCAGCCTGTGGCCCATCGAGTACGATGAAACGTGGGTGGAGGAGAAGTACCTGCCCCGGCTGCGGTATCTGGCCACGTGCCTGAAAACAGGCCGGTGGCCCCGAAAGGAGGAAGCGCCATGCAGCAGGTGACGGTGGACGCCGCACGGTGGCTGCGGGACGGCGACGGGTCGTGGCTGGCCTTCCGGGTAGGCAGCGACAAGACGGCTATGGACGTGTGCGACAGCCTGAAAGCGGGAAAAGAGTACAGCCTGACGTTGAAGCGCAAGGGCCGCAGTCTGGACGCCAATGCCTATTTCTGGGTGCTGGTGAACCGGCTGGCGGACAAGCTGAAGATCGAGCCGGAGGGCATCTACCGGGCCTATATCCCGGATATCGGCGGCGGCTATGAGGTGGTGCCGGTGCGGGAGGATCGCATTGACGCATGGGAAAAAGTCTGGTGCAGCGGCCACATAGGCCGAATGATCGAGGACATGGGGCCGTGCCGGAATATCAAGGGCTATCACAATGTCCGGTCTTACCTATCTTCCAGCGATTACGACACGGCTCAGATGTCACAGCTCATTGTGTTGGTGGTGGCGGACTGCAAGGAGAACGGTATCGAGACCATGACGCCCAGAGAGCTGGATGCGCTGGTGTCCCGGTGGGGCGAGGTGAGCGTATGAGCACAGCAAAAATCTATACCGCCCACGGAAAGTCCCTGACCATGCGGCAATGGGCGAAGGAACTAAATCTGCCGCAAAAGACGCTGCGGAACCGGCTGGACAGGGGGTGGACGCCGGAAGCGACCTTCACACCGGGAAAGCAACTGCACCGGGGCGGCACAACAGGTTCGCGCCGCACTGACCACACAGGAGAGCGGCACGGGATGCTGGTGGTCGACCACTGCCTCGGATCGGGGCCGGATGGGCCGAAATGGCTCTGCGTGTGCGACTGCGGCAAGACGCGGGTGGTACTGGCGCGGAATCTGAGAGGCGCATACAGCTGCGGCTGTAAGGCGAGGAGAAAGGCAGACCGCCGCCCCGGCCATCCACAACCATGTTGGACGTGCCGGAACTACGCCGGAGGGTGCAGTTGGTCGCAGAAGTACCCGGAGCCTGTGAAGGGCTGGGACGCGACCCCCACCACGAAATATCAGGGGAATGCGGGCGAGGTCACATCTTTCGCCATCCATTACTGCCCAGAGTATGTACCTGACGGAACGGAGGTGCTGGTGAATGGGTGAAATTTGGAAACCCGTTCCTGGTTATGAAGGGGCTTACGAAATAAGCAATATGGGACGGTTGCGCTCACTAACGAGAACGCGGATTGTAAATAATTGCCACGGTGGGACTTCGCCGCGAACGGATAAAGGACACGTTTTGGCGCCAGGAAACAACGGAAACGGGTACGCCTATGTGTCACTCCGCGATAATGGAGTAAGGACTAATTATTATGTTCATCGCCTTGTAGCGGAAGTGTTTCTTGATAAACCGGAAGGGGAAAACTTGGTTGTCGATCACCGCGATCACAACAGGAGCAATAATGTGGTAAATAACTTGGAGTGGGTTACGCAAAAAGAAAATGTCGGTCGATCGAGGCATCTTATGCGTCACCAAAAAGGCCGCTATAGACCGTCATCAACCGGGGAGAAATACATAATTCGCTACAAAAAAGGATATCGCGTGAATATCAAGTGGGCGAAAACAAGCAGAGATTTTAAGAACCTATCTGATGCGATTCGGTTCAGAAATGAGGTGATAAACGGTGCCAAATAACAGGAAATGTTTTCTTTGCGGAAGATGTGACGCAAGCGATCCATTAGAACGGCACCATTAGCCACATATTTGGTGCAGCATATCGCAAGAAAAGCGAAAAATACGGCCTTGTGGTCTATCTATGCGGCAACAGGTGCCACAGGAACGGAAAGACGGCAGTACACCGCAGCGGCGAACAAATGCGCAGGCTGCGGCGATACGGACAGCTAAAGGCCATGCAGGAGCATGGCTGGACGGAAGATGATTTCCGGCGCGAGTTCGGGAAATCGTACTTATAGGAGGGCTTATGACACAGTGCGACAGAATTCTTGAGTATATGGAGACGGTAGGCCCCATTACACAGTTGGACGCCGCCCGCGAGTTTGGCTGCTACCGTCTGGGCGCGAGAATCTGGGACTTACGCCACGCAGGACACGCCATCAGCAAGCGGACAGTGACAAACAAGAACCGATACGGCGAGAGCGTGAGCTTCGCCGAATACAGATTGGAGGACAAGAAATGCTGAACAAGATTTTCATCATGGGACGCCTGACCCGTGATCCGGAGCTGCGGCGGACGCAGAACGGTACGGCGGTGGCCGGGTTCGCGCTGGCCGTTGACCGGGATTTTAAGAACGCCGACGGCACCAAAGAGACGGACTTCATCGAGGTGGTGGCATGGCGCAGCAGCGCCGAGTTCGTCAGCAAGTACTTCGCCAAGGGCCGTATGGCTATCGTGGAGGGCCGGTTGCAGATTCGTGACTGGACGGACAAGGACGGCAACAAGCGCCGCAATGCAGAGGTCGTGGCCGACAACGTGTACTTCGGCGACAGCAAGAAGGAGTACGGTGGCGACTATGGCGGCGCTCCTGTTGGCGGCTACAAGGCGGCAGGCAAGGCCGTGGACGTGGAGCCGGGCGAGGGAGAGTTTGCCGAGATCGAGGACGAAGAAGATTTGCCGTTTTGAGGTGAGAGTGGAAGGAAGAGGACAACACAGCGGGGCGTATCGTGGGCGCGAACCGTGACGGCTGGCCGGGATCGAGCCAGCGCACGACGGCGGCGCGGGCGAAAATCCCCCTTTGTCCCCCTATCTATCCCCCTATATCCCCCTTACACACCCACAACAAGAGAGATATTTCTTCTTGTGGGGGGTGTATAGAGGGCAGTACGGGAGAAGGAGAGAACATGACGAAAGAAGAATTTGAACAGGTTTTCACGGCGCTGGGGCTGTTCTGGCCGCGGGAAACCGTTTCGGACAGCCGGAAGGCGGCGTGGTGGCTGGCGCTGAAGCCGTACCCCTATCAGGGCGGCGTGCGGGAGAAGATCATTGCCTATGCCCGGTCGCCGAAAGGGAACTATTTTCCGGATGTGGCGAACCTGACGGCAGGTCTGACACCAGAGATAACGGAACCGGAGAAGTCCGGGCCGGACTGGATCGACGAGCTGCTGGAGAAACTGCCGCCCCACACGCCTGACCCGATTACCCGATATGCCTCCGAGCATGGGATCACCTGGGGCGAGGCGAAAAAGGCGTTGGAGGGCCGGACATGAGCAGAGAATCATTCATCATCCGCTATCCGGACACCGACGCCGGAAGGAAGGCGTGGAACAAGGCATATGGGCTGAATGCTATCTATGCGGGAAAGCACTGGTCGAAGCGGCGGGACGACGCGAGACTGTGGCACACGCTGACGGTGAGCGCTATCAACGCCGCCCACATTCGTAAGCGGCCTTTTGAAAGGCCCGCAGTACTGACCTTCCAGTGGAATGACAGGCTGGATTGCTCCAACCACGCTTACATGGCGAAGCTGATCGAGGACGGCATGAAGGGCATTCTGCTCCACGACGACAGCCGCCGGTGGGTGAGGGGCATTGAGCACTATTTCCACGACAAGCCCTACATACGCGTGACGGTCACGGAGGTGGAACCATGAAAAACGGGATCTGGAAAGTGGAGACGGCGAGGCTTTGCTGGGCCTGCCAGATAGACATGATCCACGAATATATTATCCAGCCTACCCGCGAACAGCGGCGCGACCCGGTGAAGGATCGCTGGGAGAGCGGCGTATGTGAGCGCTGTGAACGGAAACAGAGCATGACAAAACTGCGCCGGTACACCATGAACCGGGCCGGGCTGGTGGCAAGGGGGCGAGAAAATGGGTAAGCAGCATCTATCCCGTGATGAGCGGCTGATTATGCAAGGCCGCTTGAAGGGAACGCAGGAAAACATGGACATGGTGGCGATGGTGCTGATGGACAAGTGCGGCTGGCACGTCTTTGAGGAGACATCGGACAGCCGGGACACCCACAGCATCGCGTATCTGTATGAGTGCTTGGAGAAGCTGGCAGAGGAGATAAACGAGGGCCGTATCAAGCGGAAGCACATCAAGGATGTGCTGAAGGACGAGTGCGGCGTGGTGTTTGGAGATTGAGATGATTTTTGCACAAGAGACGATGACCGGCGAGATCATCGTGGACAATTTCGCCGGTGGCGGCGGGGCGTCGACAGGTATCGAGATTGCAACGGGCATGGCGGTGGCGATTGCCATTAACCACGACCCGGCGGCTATTCTGATGCACAAGACAAACCACCCGTATACGGAACACTTTCAGGCGTCCGTGTGGGACATTGACCCCGTGGCCGTGTGCCGTGGGCGGCGCGTGGGGCTGGCGTGGTTCTCGCCGGACTGCAAGCATTTTTCCAAAGCAAAGGGTGCGGCGCTGGTTGACCGGAAGATTCGCGGCCTTGCGTGGATCACCCTGCGCTGGGCGGCGAAGGTGCGGCCCCGCGTCATTATCCTTGAAAACGTGGAGGAGTTCCAGACGTGGGGGCCGGTGCGGAAGGGCAAGCCGGTGAAGAAGCTGGCGGGCACCACGTTCCGGAAGTTCATCGACCAACTCACTGAGTTGGGGTACACCGTGGAGTATCGGGAGTTGATCGCGGCGGACTACGGCGCACCCACCTCCCGCAAGAGATTCTACATGGTCGCCCGCTGCGACAGGAAGCCCATCGTGTGGCCGAAGCCCACCCACAGCAAAACCGGCGCGGATGGACTGCCCAAGTGGCGCTGTGCATCGGAGATCATCGACTGGTCGCTGCCCTGCCCGTCGGTATTTGCATCTAAGGCGCAGATCATGGACAAATACGGCCTGAAAGCGGTGCGCCCGCTGGCGAAGAACACTATGCGGCGGATCATCCGGGGCGTGGACAAGTTCACCATCCGCAGCGGCAAGCCGTTCATCGTACAGCAGAAATTCCAGAACGCTGCGCAGAACATCGAAAAGCCATTGACGACTGTTACGGCGGTAGGAGCGCATGAATTGTGCAAGCCGCTGCTGGCACCTGTGACGGTGACCAACACCAGCAACAGCGTGGGCGGGACGGTCGGAGCGCCGGTACATACCGTAACGACCGCAGGGAATCAGATGCTGGTAACGCCCTTCCTTGCGGAGTGCAACCACTCTGGCGGCGGGCATATTGCACCTGTGACGGATGCTCACAAGACCATCACCGCCAAGCATACCGGCGGCATCGTGGCGCCCGCGCTGATCCAGTATCACACGGAACAGACGGAACACGTTCGGGCATCCGGGCTGGGGACGCCTATCCACACGGTGGACGCCTCCAACCGATACGGCCTGACCTGCGCCAATCTGGTGGAGTATTACACCGGCGGCAGGCCGCTGGATGTGCAAGACCCCATGCACACCGTTACCAGCCACGACCGTGAGGCGGTGGTCGCCGCCCATGTTGTAAAGTTCAAGGGTGACAACCTGGGGCATGGGGCAGATGAGCCGATGCAGACAGTGACCACCAGCGCCGGGGAGTTCGCCGTGTGCAAGGCGTATCTGGCAAAGATGCGCAGCGGTGACGATCTGGGCCACTGGCCCGAGATTCGCGCCCTGCTGAATGAATTCTGCGGCTATGCGCTGGCGGATGATGATGTGTTGCTGCTGGAGATCGGCGGCGCACTGTACTACATCGCGGATATCGGACTGCGGATGCTGTCGCCCCGTGAGCTGTACAACGCTATGGGATTCCCGCCGGATTACATCATTGACCGTGATTATGAGGGCAATAAGTACAAAAAGAGCGCACAGGTGGCGCGGTGCGGCAATGCCGTCTGCCCGCCGGTGGCGTCCGCTCTGGTGCGGGCCAACCTGCCGGAGTGGTGCGGCGTGACCATAACGACAATGGCGCAGCTGATGGACTGCGTGGCGGTATAGAAGGGGGTAAGGACTGAAAGCTACTCTATCAAGGCCCGAATGTTTCACGCCAGATACGGCTATGCCATTACGGAGATTTCAGCAAGAAGATATCGATAAGGAGAATGAAAAATGAAAGCTTACAAGGGTTTTGACAAGAATTTGCAGTGCAGAGGTTTGCAGTATGAGATCGGCGGCACGCAGGAAGTTGACAAAGTGAAGCTGTGCAATCAGGGCTTGCACGCTTGTGAAGCGCCGTTGGATGTGTTCAGATATTACGCGCCCGGCGAAGGAAGCCGGTATTGCGAAGTGGAAATGGACGGCGTGAGCGACGAACGTGGAGATGATAGCAAGCGCGTTGCCAAGAAGCTTACGGTGGGCGCGGAGATCGGCATTCCCGGTCTGGTAAAGGCTCACGTTGAGTACGTCAAGGCGCATACCACAATGGAACATACCGACCAGAAAGCAGCCACCGCAGGCGCTTGCGGCGCAGCCACCGCAGGCGATAGCGGCGCAGCCACCGCAGGCGATAGCGGCGCAGCCACCGCAGGCGATAGCGGCGCAGCCACCGCAGGCGATAGCGGCGCAGCCACCGCAGGCGATAGCGGCGCAGCCACCGCAGGC
>CDZG01040428.1_pt1 | contig 73413 bp, 71 predicted proteins | sample 557741 | NCBI WGS metagenome assembly CDZG01 (sample SAMEA3182086, study PRJEB8094) | gut metagenome | biome: human; feature: gut; material: Stool; isolation source: human stools | place: Canada | collected 2013-01-21
ATCAAAACGGTGCAGCGGCATATCTGGAAGGACTATGAGGAATTGGCGGACGATGCCAGATATACGCCTGCGTACGCACAGCTCTATAAGCGCCGAAAAGAAACCATTGAACGGGTCTTCGCGGACGCCAAGGAAAAACACGCGATGCGTTATACACAATACAGAGGCTTGGCTCAGGTGACGAACTGGGTGAAGCTTAAGTTTGTTGCCATGAACTTGAAAAAGTTGGCCACATGGAAATGGAGGGACCTGTTGTCCTTGTTTCGCTTTGCTGTTTTTTCGCTCATATATGTTCGAGACCCAGTCTGCTCCTGAGTGCAGACCGGGTTCCTCGACAGACTGAAGGGAGCTGCGTCTCGAATAGAGATGCAGCTCCCTTTTTATTGATTTCAGCAGCGTAGAATGGAATCCCTTAGTACGCAGTCATCATGGCACCGTCGACGCAGGTGACTTGGCAAGAGATAGCGCTATTCACGGGAGAGCGGATGCATACCACGGAGCGGGCATACTTATCCGTTGTCTGGTAGTGGGGGACTTGGGACAAAGTAATTGCCCTTGAGGGTGGATTCTACAGTCATCGAGGATCGTGATGTGCGAAAACCGATGATTATTTTCTACATAAGAGATGAGAGTTCGTAGCCTCTCTACGTTTATCATCTATTCGTTCCATATCGGACAGCGACGATGACTTTACAAAATGGCTATCTATCATGGGAGAGCTTGCTGGTCCATGCTTGTAAGTTCACATTGGCTTTAATGGAATCGAGTTTAGTATGATGCTTATATTCTGCTATGCATTCTTTGAAAAGTCATAGGGAAGCTCCAGGGGCTTTTCATCCTTAGACAGCACGCCCCTGCAAATCAGGCTGGTGAACTGCTGCACGATCTTACGCGTGTACTGTGCGGGATTTGCCACAAGGTTCACCGTATAAGGGAACTCACTAAAATCAATAGGAATGGCGACGATGTTGTGCAGATTTGTCCAGCGATATTGCAGCAGATAGTCCAGTGTCATGCCGATATAGTTCTGATTCTCACAAAAGTCGAACATTGTGATGCTGTCACCTACGCGGATGTTGGTGGTGTGTACATTCTGTTGGCTGCAAATGGCGCAGAAGCGGCTGTAACAACGGTCATTGATGTTCAGTGCCAGTACCTGCCCGTCCAGATCGCTGATGTGCAGCGCCGAACGTGAGGCGAGCGGGGAGGACTTTGGCACAATGGCAACGCGCTGACGCTGCAGAAGATTGACGACGACCAAACCGGGGTTCTCGACCGCGCCGATGGTCAGCGCGGCAGTATAGTCACCGGTGGCAACGAGCGCTTCGCATTTGCGGCTGTCACTTTCCTCAATGAAAAGCGAAATGTCCGGGTGCGTCTGCGAAAACTCACGCAGACCTGCCTGCGGAAGAAAATATTGCAGTCCACAGGAGACACCAAGCGAGAGATTGTTGCTTTGCAGCTGCACGGCGGACGAAATTTCTTCGTTTAGCTTATCCATTGCATCAACCACAGGTTGAGCCAGCTTTTTGAGTTGAAGACCGATTTCTGTCGGAACCAGGCCGCGAGAGGAACGGAAGAAGAGCGGCGCGCCGATCTCCTGCTCCATGGCGGAGATAATTTTGCTGAGAGCTTGCTGCGTGATGAAAACATTCTGCGAGGCCTTGAGGATGCTCCCGTCGCTGCAGATCCTTAAAAAGTAGCGTAGTTGCCGAATATCCAATGCAAATGCCTCCTTCCTGCATCGCAGGGTCATAAATTTCAATTGGAAGATGAATGAATTGCCGCAGAAATGAAAAAAGTTGTAGCTGCCGGGCTCTGTGTGCCGTTCCTGCGACCGTGCGGCGAGCTGCTTAATGATAAGATAGCAGATTTGCAAGAGTAAATCAAGAAAGATGCACGCTGTTTTGCTACCTTGATATAACAGTTTGGTTGTACCGGATACAATTATTTGGCGATTCCCTAAAAGTGCAGAATAGATACAATGAAAGCACAAGAAATTGTGACATCCGATGCGTTTGCTTGTGCAATATGGCAAAAACATTTCCAGAGGAAAGGAAAGAAAAACTATGAGCGGTTTTGTGTTGACGAAGGATCAGCAAGATTTGAAGCGGCTTGCTGCAGATTTTGGCAAGAAGGTAATGCGTCCGGCAGCAAAGGAATACGACCTGAAGGGCGAGACGCCGCTGGATATTTACCGGCAGGCAGTGAAAATCGGCTTTACTGAAGTGGCGCTGCCGAAGGAATTCGGCGGACTGGGACTGGGCTGCACAACACAGTGTGTGCTGACTGAGGAGCTGAGCCGCTGGGAGGCAGGCATCGCAAATGCACTGGGTGCAACGAGTCTCGCCTGCAAGCCTATCCTGATTGCAGGAAACGATGCACAGAAGAAATACGCTGTGGAGCTCGTGCAAGCAGGAGATATGCTGGCGTTTGGTTTGACTGAGCCTGACGCAGGATCGGATGCTGCGGCATTGAAGACCACAGCGGTGGAATGCGAGGGTGGTTACATTCTAAACGGGCGTAAATGCTTCATTACAAACGCGCCATACGCCAAGCTCTTCGTCATCTTTGCGAAGACGCAGAAGGGGATCGGTTCGAAAGGGATCAGCGCTTTCATCGTAGAGGGCGACCGTCCGGGCGTTTCAACCGGACGCCATGAGGATAAGATGGGCCTCCGCCTTTCCGCGGCAGGCGACGTGATCTTGGAGAATGTGTTTGTTCCAAAAGAAAACCTGCTTGGCGAACCGGGACAGGGCTTCAAAATCGCAATGAAGACGCTGGATGCGTCCCGTGTTGAAGTCGGCGCGGCAGCCGTGGGCATCGCGCAAAGCGCGATCGATTACAGCGTGGATTACGCCAAGGGCCGTATCTGCTTTGGTGCACCCATTGCCAAGCTGCAGGCGATTCAGTTCATGCTGGCGGACATGCAGATCCAGACGCAGGCAGCACGTTCGCTGGTCTATGGTGCAGCAGAGATGGTGGATAACAACATCCGCCCGTACACCGAGATTTGCGCGGCGGCAAAATGCTTCGCCGGTGATGTTGCAATGAAGGTAACGACGGATGCGGTGCAGATTCACTCCGGCTACGGCTATATGAGAGATTATCCGGTGGAAAAGCTGATGCGCGATGCAAAGCTCTTCCAGATCTTTGAGGGTACCAACCAGATTCAGCGCGTCGTTGTTGCAGGCTCGATGCTGAAATAAGGAGACAGGCAGATGGAGATTTTAGTTTGTATCAAACAGGTTCCGGATACAACGGAGATTCGGATTGACCCGGAGACCAACACGCTGATTCGCACCGGCGTGCCCAGCATCATGAATCCGTTTGACGCCTACGCTGTGGAACAGGCGTTACAGCTCAAGGAGATGACCGACGGACGTGTGACGGTGGTTACAATGGGCCCGCCTCAGGCGAAGAGCATTCTCGGCGACGCGCTGGCGATGGGCGTAGATGACGCCTACCTCGTCACTGATCGCAAATTCGGAGGCTCGGATACGCTGGCGACGAGCTATATTCTGGCGTCCGTTGCCAGAAAGCTCGGCCCTTTCGATGTGATCCTGTGCGGCAAGCAGGCAATCGACGGAGATACCGGCCAGGTAGGACCTGAGATGGCAGAGCATCTGGATATCCCTCAGATCACCTATGTTAGCAGCGTTGAGGTGGACGGAAAAGGTGTCAAAGCGGTCAGAGAATGCACCAAGCACCAGGAGATTGTGACCGCGCAGCTGCCGGTGGTGATCACCGTCGTTAAGGGCGAGCAGGAGCCGCGCTTTGAAACGATTCGTGGGCGTCTGCACGCAAACCGCTATGAGATCAAGTCTCTGACGCGCGATGAACTTCCGGTGGAGGATGAGAGCATTGGCCTGAAAGGTTCTGCCACGCGCGTAAAGAGATCCTTTACGCCGGAGCGGCATGCCGAATGCGTTTGGATCAAGGGCGAATCCGTCCGTGAGCAGGCGGGTAAGCTTTACGAGGCACTTGAACGTGCAAACGTGATTTAGGAGAGGCATTATGAGTAAAGAAAACTATAGAGGTATTTGGGTATATATCGAGCAGGCGGACCATCAGGCGCAGCATGTGGGCCTTGAATTGCTGCACGCGGCGCGTGACCTTGCAGATACTACCGGCGAGGAGCTGACCGCTGTGATCCTTGCAGATGACACGACGGAGCTGGTTGAGCAGGTAAAGCCGTACGGTGCAGACAGCATCCTTGCAGTGGATTGTCCGCAGTGTGCACAGTACGTTACCGATGTTTACACAGAGCTGCTGCACGGGCTGATCTGCGAGTACAAGCCGTCGGCGGTGCTGATCGGTGCAACGGAAAACGGCAGGGATTTCGCACCCCGCGTATCTTGTCGGCTGAAGACCGGCCTGACAGCAGACTGCACGGCGCTCGGCATCGACGCAGAGTCTGGCGATGTGGCGTGGACGCGTCCAGCGTTCGGCGGCAACCTGATGGCGACGATTCTCTGCTCAAACACGCGGCCACAGATCGGCACGGTGCGTCCTGGCGTATTCCGTGCTCAGCTTGCGGGCAAGGCAACGGAAAAGGTGATTCGCCTTGAGCGGACAGTGACGCAGGATAAGATCCGCACGCAGGTGAGGGAGCTGATCGCAAAAGTCGGCAGCACTTTCAACATCAGCGAGGCGGAGGTGATCGTCTCCGGCGGGCGCGGCATGAAAGGACCGGAGAATTTCCCGATGCTTGAACAGCTGGCAGAGATGCTCGGCGGTGTGGTGGGCGCGTCCCGTGCGGCAGTGGACTCCGGCTGGATCGACAGCAGCCACCAAGTCGGACAGACGGGCAGCACCGTTCACCCCAAGCTGTACATCGCCTGCGGCATTTCTGGCGCAATTCAGCATCTGGCAGGCATGTCCGGGTCCGACCAGATCGTGGCGATCAACAAGGATCCCGACGCGCCGATCTTCAAGGTGGCGCATTTCGGTATTGTGGGCGATCTGTTTGAGGTCGTTCCTGCACTGATCGAAGAAGTTAGAGCCGCCAAGGCAGATATTGGCAAGTAAGCCGGAAGAGAGAAAGAAAAAGCGGCTGTCATGGGCTGGAAGAATTACCGCACAGCGCGGCAAACGCTGCGCGGTGCCGGAAAATGACGGCGCAAAAATAGAAGGAGGGAACCATTATGAGCGTTATTCTGTACGAGAAAAAGAATGGCATTGGCATCATTACGCTGAACCGGCCGGAAAAGCGCAACGCGCTTAACTCCGCCATGATCAACGGGCTGGGTCAGTACCTGCACGAAGCGGCAGACGATTCCGATGTCAAGGTGATCGTGATCCGCGCAGAGGGCGAGAAAGCATTTACTGCCGGATTTGATCTCAAGGAAAGCATGGAGCATAACATCACCGATATTGTGGAGCGAAGGGCGGATACTAAGAGCGAGGTCGACTTCTTCCTCTATATGTGGTATCTTCCCAAACCCATCATCAGCGCGGTGCAGGGCTATTGTATTGGCGGCGGCATTACCATCGCAATGATGAGCGATCTCGTCATTGCTGCGGACAACGCAAGCTTCGGCAATCCCGAGATTGTGCTCGGCTTTACACCTGAAATCCCCATGGAGCATTGGAAGCTTCCGTTCAACAAGGCAACGGAATGGTATTTCATGGGCAAGTATTTCTCCGCTGAGGAGATGCGCGAGATGGGCATGGTCAACGAGGTCGTGCCGTATGGAAATCTTGAAGAGCGTGTGATGCAGGTCGCTGAACAGGTGGCGCGCATCCCTGCAGAGAGCATGGCGATGATGAAGCACACCATCCGCAAGATCTACGATCTGCGCGGCTTTGCCAACACGGTGGAGTATACCTCCGAAATGTTCAATCTTTCCCGCACGAACATGCAGCAGAAGAATATGCAGAGCTTTAAGAGCGATATTGAGTCCGGCGGGCTCAAGTCTGCACTGAATACCCGCTATAACTGAGCGAACCGCAGGGTAAAAATGCAGGAGGATACATAGAAAATGAGCGGTATTTTAGATGGGATCCGCGTGGTGGATATGTCTCGTTATATTTCGGGCCCCTATTGCGCCATGATGCTGGCGGATATGGGCGCAGAGGTCATCAAGGTGGAAAAGCCCGGCGAAGGCGAAATCTATCGTGTAGGCGGTCCGTGGAAGGATGGCGTAAGCCTAGTCTTCCAGGCGATGAACCGAAATAAGAAAAGCGTGACGGCGGACACCAGAAGTCCTGAGGGGTTGCAGCTGATTAAGGAGCTGATCCTTCATTCGGATGTTCTGATTGAAAACTTCCGCGCCGGTGTGATGGAGAAGATGGGGCTTGGCTATGAGGAGTTGCATAAGCTCAATCCGCGGCTGATTATGGTTTCAATTACAGGCTTCGGCCACAGCGGGCCGCTACGTGACCGCATGGCATTTGACGGCATTATTTCCGCCATGTCCGGCGTTACCCGCATTGATGGAGATAAGGTAGAGCGCAGCAAGGGAGCTATCCATGACCACATGGCAGGAATGAACGCCGTAATCGGCACACTCCTTGCGCTCCTTGACCGCGAGAAAACGGGGAAAGGACAGTATGTGGACACGGCTATGATCGCATGCTCCACAGTGCTCCGCTCAGATTCAATCGCTGATGCCTATCTAAATGGTGACGAAGCTGCCATGGGCAGTGACGATGCCGCTCCATACGGGTATCTGAAGACGAAGGACGACTGGGTCAACTTCCAGGCTGGCACAAACCAGCTGTTCCGCAAGCTGCGTACGATCTGTCCGGAGCCGGTTGTTCAGGAGGAGCGCTGGCTTGACGATCTGCCGTATCGCGTGACGCATCACGCGGAGCTTTTTGCAGCGATTCAGAAGTGGGCTTCAAATATGACGGCCGACGAGCTGGAGAAAAAGTTTGTTGACGCGGGCATCCCTGCCGGTATTGTGGCGACTCCCGGCCGTCTGTTGCGCAGCGAGCACTTGTGGGAAAACGGTTATCTTGTAAAAATGCCGGTCCACGGGATCGACGGCCCGGTTCCCTATATGGGTTTTCCGGTCAAGCTCTCTGCACATCCGGACATCGAGTACAAGGCGGCGCCGGTGCTCGGTGGAGACAACGAGGATATCTACGGGCACGTTCTCGGCAAGAGCAAAGAAGAGCTCGAAGAGCTGAAAAAGAAAAACGCAATTTGAAAACAGAAAGATAAGTGATAAGATAAACGTAAACAGGAGAGGAGATAACAATGAATAGCAGAGTCACTATTATCCTTGTAATCATGGCAATTTACCTTGCAGGTATGTTATGGATCGGCTTAAAGGGAAGAAAGTACAGCGAGACCAACAAGGACTTTATGACAGCTGCCAAGCAGGGAAGCATGCTGCTGGTTGTCGGTTCGTACCTTGGCTCGCATCTGGGCAATGGTGTCGTAGTCGGAGGTGCACAGTATGGTGCACTTTATGGTATTGGAGGGCTATGGTATGGCGCAGGCGCAGCGTTATCCTTTGTGTTATTTGCACTGGTCATGTCTAAAATTGTGTACAAGAAGGGCTATCTGACGCTGCCTGATGTACTCTCCGATCGCTACGGCGGGAAGGTCGTTTCTGTGCTGATTGCAATTCTGCATTACTGTACCATGATTGCAATTTGTGCTGGACAGATCATGGCAGGACGCTTACTGTTCGAATATGTCGGACTGCCGGGCACCGCCGGTGCGGCAATCACCTTTATTATTGTTATTGGCTATAGCACCATGTCTGGACTGTGGGGGGTTCTGATGACCGATGTGGTGCAGAGTTCCATCATCTTTGTCGTCACTATTGTCGGCGTGATTTGGATTTTTGCACAGGGTGGCTGGAGTGTTATGACAGCAAATTTGCCGGCGACCAGCTTCCAGATTATGCCTTTTAACGCAGAGACCATGATTATGATGTTCGGCCCTTCTGCGCTATTCGGTCTGACCTCGGCTACGGCATTTCAGCGTACAGTGGCCAGCAAAACGATGAAAATTGCATTCTGGGCACCAATCATCGCATCTGTTCTCGTGGTTGCTTACGCTGCGCTTCCTGTGCTGATGGGCATGTACGGCCATGCGCTTTGGCCCGAGGCGGACACCAGCATTGTGTTCTTCAAACTGCTGATGGAAAAGATGCCCCCAGTGATGGCAGGGCTGATGGTTGCATGCATCTGCGCGGCGGTCATGTCCACCTGCGACGGCGGACTGATTGCGGGCTCGGCGAATATTGTCAACGATATTTATCTCAAGGTTATCAACCCTGATGGTGAAGCGGACCAGAAGAAGCTGTCTACCATAACGACTGTTTCGACGCTTGTAATGGGCATCCTGGCTTTGCTAATCTCTCTGCAATTTACAAACCTGATCCCGTTGCTTTCTCTGGCATACAGCCTGATCAATGCTGGTGCTCTTATTATGATTGTAGGCGGCGTTTTCTGGAAGAAAGCAACAAAGGAAGGTGCAATTGCAAGCTTTATTGTTGGCGTTGGCCTGACGCTTCTTAATTCGTTCAAAATCATTGTGATTCCCTACGCCTCTGTTTTGCCACTGCTTCCTGCGCTCGCGGTGTTTATTATTGTCAGCCTGATAACGCAGCCTAAGCGGGCGGCAACGACAGAATAATCTTGGCGGTTCGCTATTTGACGATATGGCTACCCAAGACGGCATGGTAAAGAAGCACTGATAATACCAATCTCTTTATATAAAATAGGAAAGAGCAGGGGCGTACCTCACGGGCAGAGGTATGCCCCCGCTCTATTCTTTTATAAGGAGATGTATCAGTTCAAAAGAGTGACGCGGTGAACCGTCAGACAGAGGGAGGTGCCGATTACTCCGGTCGAAAGCTCAAGTATAATGTCCAAGCAGAGAAGAGCGGTAAGCGCTCAATAATGGCACGGCTGGAACAAAGGAGAAAGGTGTGCGAAAATCTTCCCATATGTCGAAAAACTTCCTATAAGTTTTTCGAGAGAATGGGAGGAATAAGGGATGACAGAAGTCATGCAAGTACGAGAAGCATACCGAGTGGAACAGTGGCGGCAGCTTATGCAGCAGCGCAAAGATAGCCCCTTGAATAATCGGGAATTCTGTGCGCAGCAAGGGATCAGCGAAAAGAGCTATTACTATTGGCTGAAAAAACTGCGCGAGTCCGCAATGGAACGCGGGATCCCGCAGCTTGTGGCGTTAGAAGATCGTGAGAAGCCGGATGAACTGCGGATAGAGTATCATGGAGCCAGCATGGCACTGCCGGGACATGTGGACATAGATGCAGTCGCCGCAGTCCTGCGTTCGCTGCAGCAAACATGATAGACCTGAGTCGGGTAGAGAAATACTATGTGGCTTGCGGCTATACGGATATGCGCCGGGGCATAGACGGTCTTGCCGCCATCGTGTCACAGCAATTCGGGGCGCCACTGTGTGAGGACAGCCTGTTTCTGTTTTGCGGGCAGCGGACAGACCGGATCAAAGTGCTGTATTTCTCAGGGGATGGGTATGTACTGCTCTACAAGCGGTTAAACAATGGTGCGTTTCAGTGGCCAAGATCGGAGCAGGAGCTTCGGTTGTTGGATAGAGGATCGCCGCGGAGGAGCCGAGTCCGGAGAGCACGTCGCCGGTCATCACCTGAGTGTTGGAGTAGAGGTCGGAGACCACCACATGGCCCTGCGCGAGGGATCGGGCGAACTGCATCCAGCTCTCCTTAAATACGGCATTGTCGGTATCGTACCAGCCGTTTTCCGTGTAGAAATCCCCACTGCCGCGCTCCATGGCGCAGAGCTCCACGGCGCGGATGGGATAATCCAGCGCACAGAAGGGCTTGCCCGACCAGTCATAGAACCTGCCCGCGGCATCGTAGAAGCCCTCCCATGTGGCGAGGTCCTCATAGCCGACGCCGGTGGCGGCGGAAAAGCGGTCGAAGCCGCTGCCGTTGCACATCAGAAGCTGCGTGGACTTGGAAACGGGGAAGATCAGCAGCCTGCCGTCCTCCGCCGTGCCGTCGGAGAGAAAGCCGGGGATGAAGTCGGAGAGTTCGTCGGGGGTGAACTGCTCGTCCCAAGGCACAAGATTATCCTCGCCAAGCTCCAGCGCGTCGATGATGTGGCAGGTAAAGAGGTCGGGCATCTACTGCACGCCCTTGCCGCCGCTCTGCGCCTCCTTCAGATAGCCGCCGATCTGGGACGCGCTGCTCATGCCGGTGACCTTCACCTGCACGCCGCGCTCCTGTCCCACGGTGCGGTTGAATTCCTGCACCAGAAGGTCCATGGGCGAGCCTGCCTGCTCGCCGTAAACGTGCCAGAAGGACAGGGAGACAGGCTTCTTTTTATTCAGCAGCGTTTTTTCCCCGCAGCCGGAGAGAGCAAAAACAAGGGTGCAGAGCAGCAGAAGAGAGAGAAGGCGCTTTTTCATAAGGAGACCTCCAAAACAGAACTTGTGTTTGCAAAAGAGGAGGGTTATTTTCGAAATTTCTTAAAATTTTTTGCCGTCATGTACCCAATTTGAAGGATTTAGGGGACAGACAAGGGTGGAAAAATATGGTATAAAAAAAGTGATACGGAAGAGTCGGGAGGGTGCGGGAGGCAAACAAATTATTCTGTAATTCTATCATATTCCGACTGTGTTTGCAGGACGCCACCCGAGAAGAGAAAACAAGGGAGCTTTTTGAAAAGAGGAAAACGGTATGCGGCGGAATAGGGGGGAGTATATGAAGAACTTGAAAAAGCTGACGATCCTGCACTCCAACGATATGCATGGCGACTTCCTCGCCGAGCGGATCGACGAGAGACTGGTGGGCGGCGTGTCGCTGCTCTCGGGCTATGTCAACAAGGTTCGGCGTGAGGAGAAAAATGTGATCTACGCCATCGCGGGCGATATGTTTCGCGGCAGCGTCATCGACTCGGAGTATAAGGGCACATCTACCATCGGCATCATGAACCTAATGGGTCCCGATGTGGCGACCATCGGCAACCACGAGGTCGACTACGGCCTCGCGCATCTGCTGTTCCTTGAAAAGTGCGCGGACTTTCCCATCATCAATGCCAACCTGCACATCAAGTCCAACGGCAGGCGGATGTTTCGGCCGTTCTGGATCGCGCACATCGACGGCATGAAGATCCTCTTCATCGGCATCATCACGGAGGAGGTGCTGGCGGCGACGAAGAACGACGAGCTGATCGGCTCCTTCGTAGACATCGGCGAGGCGGCGCGCGAGGTGGGCAACATCTGCAACGCCTACAACGCCATCGACATCGACTTCACCGTGCTGCTCACCCACATCGGCTTTGAGGAGGACAAGAAGCTCGCCGCGCTGCTTGACCCCGACTGGGGCGTGGACGTCATCATCGGCGGACACAGCCACACAAAATTAGAGGAGCCCGCCAAGGTCAACGATATTTACATCGTGCAGGCGGGCACAGGCACCGACGAGATCGGCCGCTTCGACATCATGGTGGACACCGACCTCAACGCCATCGACACCTTTACCTGGCGGATGGTTCCCATCGACGATATGCACTGCCCGCGCGACGAGGAGCTGGAGCGCTTTATCCAGCACTACAAGAGCGTGACCTCAGAGAAGTACGACCGCATCATCACCCGCTTTTCCTGCGAGCTGACCCATCCAAAGCGCAATCAGGAAACAGCGCTCGGCGACCTCATCGCCGACATTCTGCGCGACAGCTTCGGCATCGATCTGATGCTGATGGGCTCGGGTGCGATCCGCAGCTATTCCCTCGGGCCCGTGGTCCACTACGCCGACCTTGTGGAGTGCCTGCCCTATGACGACGCGGTGTATATGCTCAAGGTCACCGGCACCCAGCTCGAGCGGATGATCCGCCATATTCTGCGGGACGAGGCATTCCAGGGGGAGCACACGGAGTTCTACCAGTTTTCCCACGGAATGCGCATCGTCTGGTCGAGGAGCGGGCAGGTGTTTCGCGAGCTGACGCTGGACGGCGAGGTGCTGCACGCCGATCGGCTCTATTCCGTGGCGATGCAGAAGTACCATTACAATAACCTCAAGCCGTTTTTGAATATTACGCTCGAGGAGGCGGAGCAAAACGGCAAGATCCGGGTGCTGTCCACCTCCGCCCGGGACGTGGTGGAGGAATACCTGACGGTGAACCAGCACCTCAGCCGCGAGGTCGAGGGACGCTTGGTGGTCGAAGCATAAAAATTATAAGGAGGAAAGCACAATGCAAGTCAAGCTCAACACTCTGCCCGCGACGCTCGCGGAATTTCAGGCGCTCCCCCGCAGCACGCCGGAGGAGGTCTGCGCCGGGTTCCTGTGCGCCTTGAACCTGTACACCAAAAGCCCAAACGACGGCGTGGCCGCGATGGATCTGCTGCGTGGTCCCCGTCCCATGACGCCCTACGACAGCCAGTTCCTGCGCGACCGTCTGCGCGGCAAGGAATATCTGCCGCTTGCATACTTCGACGGTGCGACGCCGCAGAACGGCTACAGGCCCACGGCCCCCTACACGCTCACCGTCCTGCCCGACCAACGGCCGCAGGATGTGGAGGAGGGCTATCTGCGCGTGTTTTTGCAGACGGCGGGCGCGGACGCGCCGCGCCCGGTGAAGCTGCGGCAGAAGCCGTCGACGGGCGAGTGGTTCCTCTGGGAGTATTCCAGCCCGCTCAGCGGTATCCGGATACCGGCCTCGCAGGACCCGTGGGCGTAAAGCTGCGGTCGATCCTTCTATGACCACCCGGTAAAAAACACCTAAAGCGAGGGAGGTGCGTATGAAGCGGCGATTTTGGATAGGAGGTGTGCTGCTGCTCATGATTTTTACGGGAATGACGGGCTGCGGAGGCCCGAAGGAGCCGCCGCCGGAGCACATGCTGGACGGCCCGGACATGATGTACACGCCGGAGGATCAGACTCCCTATGCAGGGACATGGCAGAGCCGCGACGGCACCATCGTCATGAAGGTCGAGCGCGGCGGAGGGGCTGAGAGCGAGTCCGATATGAGCCTGTCGGTCAACGGCGAACCGGAGTTTGAGGCTAAGATGTGGGTATATTCCACCGGCCAAGTGGAGCTCTTGCGCGGAAAGGAGAAGGTTACGATCTCCGGAACGTTTTGCAATTTGCGCTTCAGCACGAGCGAAAACGCCTTTTACGGTTATCTTACCGGCAACACGGGGACGATCTGGCTGACGAAGGACGGCGCGGAATGCAGCGGGAAGGATGTGATCTACACGGAGAGGCCCGAGCAGCCGGAGCAATCCGCGAGGGTGTGGGTCTGCCCCGACTGCAAAACGGAAAACGAGGGGAATTTCTGCACCGAATGCGGCGGAGTGCGCCCTGCGGCCTGCGGGAAGTGCGGCTGGCAGCCCACGGACGGAAGACCTTCTGTGCACTGTCCGGAATGTGGAAGCCGCCTAAAATAAGGCGTACCGATATTGACCTGAAAATATAGAAATATTTGAAAAAGGAGAAAAGAACTATGGGACTGATCAAAGCGATCGCGGGCGCGGCGGGCGGCGTGATGGCCGACCAGTGGAAGGAATACTTCTACTGTGAAGCGATGCCCGCAAACATTCTGGCGACCAAGGGCCATAAGAAGGTCACGGGCCGTTCGAGCAACTACAAGGGCGACGAGAACATCATCACCAACGGCTCGATGATCGCCGTGGCGGACGGCCAGTGTATGCTCATCGTCGAGCAGGGCAAGGTCGTGGAGGTCTGCGCCGAGCCGGGCGAGTTCCTCTATGATACCTCCACCGAGCCGAGCATCTTCTCGGGCAAGCTCGGCGACGGCATCGGCGACGTTTTCCGCAACATCGGCAAGCGCTTCACCTTCGGCGGCGAAGCGCCGAAGGATCAGCGCGTTTACTACTTCAACACGAAGGAGCTCATCGGCAACAAGTACGGCACGGCGTCTCCCGTTCCGTTCCGCGTCGTGGATCAGCGCGCGGCGATCGGCATCGACGTGGGCATCCGCTGCTTCGGCGAGTACAGCTATCATATCGCCAACCCGCTCCTGTTCTACACGAACGTCTGCGGCAACGTGAGCGAGGACTATGACCGCTCGAGCCTCGACAGCCAGCTCAAGACCGAGCTGCTCACCGCGCTCCAGCCCGCGTTCGCGAAGATCAGCGAAATGGGCATCCGCTACTCCGCGCTGCCCGGCCACACGGTCGAGCTGGCGGACGCGCTCAACGAGGCGCTGAGCGCCAAGTGGCGCGACCTGCGCGGCATCGAGGTCGTCTCCTTCGGCGTTTCCTCCGTCACGGCGAACGAGGAAGACGAGAAGATGATCAAGGAGATGCAGCGCAACGCGGCGTTTATGGACCCGACCCGTGCGGCGGCGCATCTCGCGGGCGCGACCGGCGACGCGATGAAGACGGCGGCGGCGAACCCGAACGGCGCGGTCGGCGCGTTCATGGGCATGGGCATGGCAGGCGGCATGGCCGGCGCGCAGATGGGCACCCTCTATCAGCAGGGCGCGCAGCAGCAGGCGGCGCAGGCGCAGGCGGCCCCCGCGGCGGCAGGCTGGACCTGCGCGTGCGGACAGGCGGGCAACACGGGCAAGTTCTGCGCGAACTGCGGCAAGCCCGCCCCCGCTCCGGCGAATGAATGGACCTGCGAGTGCGGCACGAAGAACACGGGTAAGTTCTGCTCGAACTGCGGCAAGCCTGCGCCCGCCGGCGAGTGGACCTGCGAGTGCGGCACGAAAAACAGCGGCAAATTCTGCTCCAACTGCGGCAAGCCCTTCGGAGGCTGAGATAAAATGAAGCGAAAATTGCTCTGGTTGTTTATCGCCGGCATCGCGGTCGGCATCGTGCTCTCGGGACTTTATAGGCACTTCGTGACCGATCAGATCATGGACGGCGGCAATATGGAAAACCCGGACTACATCCTGCATCAGCACGACGGCGAAAACGCCGACTGAAAAGGCTTTCCCTAAAAATTAAGAAAAACGGAGAATAAGAGCATGGGACTGTTTGATAAAAAATACTGCGACATCTGCGGTGAGAAGATCGGCCTGCTCGGCAATCGCAAGCTCGAGGACGGCAATCTCTGCAAGGACTGCGCGAAAAAGCTCTCGCCTTGGTTCAGCGAGCGCCGCAACTCCACCGTAAGCGAGATCAAGGAGCAGCTTGCCTACCGTGAGAAGAACCGGGAAAGGGCGGCGCAGTTCCGCACCACCCGCTCCTACGGTGAGGACTGGAAGATTCTGTTGGACGAAGAGCACCGCTGGTTCACCGTCACCCGCGCCCGCGACCTGGCGGACGCCAACCCTGATATTCTGGACTACACGGCGCTGACCGGCTGCCGCGTGGACATCGACGAGAGCCGCACCGAGCAGATGCGCGAGGACGCGGACGGCAAGGAAGTCAGCTATGTCCCGCCCCGCTACGAGTATTCCTACGACTTTGACATCATCATTTCCGTCAATCACCCCTATTTTGACGAGATGCGCTTCCGCCTCAACGACAGCTCTGTGTACATTGAGCCGCAAAGCACCGTGCAGCGCCCGATGATGGGGCAGATGCAGGGCGTGGGGCAGCGCCCGATGGCAGGGCAGATGCAGCGTCCCATGCCGGGCCAGATGCAGCGTCCCATGCCGGGGCGTCCGCTGCCCATGGGCCGCCCGATGATGGGGCAGACGATGAATGTCGCACCCGTCAACTTCGACCCGGAGAACAGCATGGAATACCGCAAGTACCGCGAAATGGGCGACGAGATCCGCGCGGCGCTGCAGCAGGTGATGGAGACTGCCCGCGGCGGCGCTGCGGCGCAGCCCACCGCGCAGGAGGAGGCCGTGCCCGCTTCGGCGGCAGCGGCGGCCGGTCCGTGGGCCTGCCCCGCCTGCGGCGGACAGAACAGCGGAAAATTCTGTGAGTACTGCGGCACGCCCCGTCCGCAGTAAGCGAGGGGCGGAATAGGGAGGAGAAGCACGCTATGCCAGCGCAGGTGACCAACTACAAATGTCCAACTTGTACCGGCCCGCTGCACTTTGTCGGCGCGTCCGGCAAGCTGGAGTGCGACTACTGCGGCGCGAGCTACGATGTGGCGCAGATCGAGGCGCTCTACGCGGAGAAGGAGGGCAAGGCTGCGGCAGCGCAGCAGTCCGCCGAGGAAAAGGCTGTTGCGGAAAAGAAAACCGCCGAGGGGAGCGAGTGGGATATGTCAGACCTCAGCACCGACTGGGGTGCGGAGGGCGAGGGCATGAAGGCCTATAACTGCCCGAGCTGCGGCGCGCAGCTCATCTGTGACGCGACCACCGCCGCGACCTCCTGCCCCTACTGCGGCAACTCCACGGTCGTACCGGGGCAGTTTGCGGGCACGCTGAAGCCGGACTTCGTGATCCCATTCAAACTCAGCCGCGAGGACGCGATCCAAAGGCTCAAGCAGCATTATAAGGGTAAGGTATTCCTGCCGAAGAGCTTTTCCAGCGAAAATCATCTGCAGGAGATCAGCGGCGTCTATGTTCCGTTTTGGATGTTCAGCGGCGAGGCGGAGGGCGACGCGCACTTCGACGTCACCCGCTCGCGCACATACAAAAGCGGCGACTACCGGATCACGGAGACGGATCACTACGATGCCTACCGCGCCGGAAGTCTGGCCTTTGAAAAGATCCCTGTGGACGGATCGGAAAAGATGCCGGATGAGCACATGGACTCCATCGAGCCGTATGATTACAGCGAGCTGAAGCCCTTCTCGACAGCCTATCTTCCGGGCTTCCTTGCCGACAAGTTCGATGTGACGGCGGAGGACAGCCGCCAGCGCGCCGATTCGCGCTGTGCAGGTACGCTGAGAAGCGCGCTGGAAAAGACTGTGTCGGGTTATGAGACCTGCTCTGCGCGGGAGAGCAATACAACGATCAAGCGCGGCAAGGTCCATTACGCGCTCATGCCCGTGTGGATGCTCAATACGAAGTGGCGCGGCAAGGACTTCCTTTTTGCCATGAACGGACAGACCGGAAAGTTCGTGGGCGACCTGCCTGTGGATAAGGGGCGGTATTGGGCGATGTTCTTCGCCATTGCCGTGCCGCTGTCCGCCATCGGCTCGTTTTTGGCCATGACACTGCTGCGATAGGAGGGCGGACATGAAGAGAAAAAGTACAGCCTTGCTGCTCTCGCTGCTGCTTTTGCTTGCATTGTGCGTTCCCGCCCTGGCGGCGATCGAGTATGGCGTGTTCTACGATGAGACGGAGCAGCTCGGCTCCGTGGAGCTGAGCTACGCGGCGGAGCAGACGCTCCCTCGGCTCACGCAGGAGCTTGGCGTCGATCTGCGGGTGGATGCCTTCACCGACGAGGATGTGGATGCCGACACGAGCGCCGCGGACATTGCGGCATACGTCTACGAGAATTCCGGTTATGGCTGCGGTGAGTGGAAGGAAGGCGTCTCGCTGACGCTGCTGCTGCGCGGCACGGAGAATGGCGCCTACACGCTCTCGGAGACGGATTGGTGCGTGTATGCTTTCCTCGATGAGGCGCGGGGCAGCGCACAGGAGCTGTCCGACGCTGTATACAACGCGGTAAAGCCTTATATGGTCGAGCGCGCGTGGAACGGCGAGGACATGACCATGAGCGCCACAGCGCTCTCGCAGGCGGTGAACGCGATGGCGGAGAGCGTGGAGGACTATATCCGCGAAAACGCCTCGCCGGATGTCACAGGCGGTGCGGACGCGCCGGACGAGACGGAGACCTCGCCGCCCGAGATCACAGAGCTCCCGGAGCCGGACACATTGTCCATGCGGTACATATTCGACCTCGCCGGCTGCCTCTCATCCGATAGCAGGACGAAGCTGGAGGCACGCGCGGAGGAGATCTCCACGCGCCACAGCTGCGGCGTTTATGTCGCCTTCGTGGACGATTATAAGGTGTACAGCCAAGGAGGCGACGTCTACGAGGGGACCTATCGGTTCTACCACGACAAGCAGCTCGGCATGGGGGATGGGCGCGACGGCGTGATCGTCCTGCTGAGTATGCAGAACCGCAAATATGCCATGTTCATCTATGGCGAAAATGCCGCCTACGCCATCAATGAGTATGGCGCAGAGCAGCTGGAGGGACGCTTTTTAGGCCAGTTCAGCGACGGCAACTGGTACATCGGTGCTGCCGAGTACCTGACCGCCTGCGACGAGTATCTGAGCCTTGCCGAGGCAGGCAAGCCCGTGCGGGAAAGTCCGTGGGCGGTGATCGCGATTGTCGTGATCGTCTCCTGCCTGATCGCGAGCGGCGTTTGCAAGGTGCTTAAAATGAACATGAAGACCGTCCGGCGCGGCGCGGCGGCGGATGAATACGTCACCGGCGAGGGGCTGGCGCTGACGGAAAGCAGCGACCGCTTTATGTACACGACCGAAACGCGAACGAAGATCAAGAGCGACAGCTCCGACGGCGGCGGAGGAGGAAGCACCTCGAGCTGCAGCGGGGGCGGCGGCCACGGCCGCAGCGGATCGTTCTGAGGAGGAATTACTGTGAAGCAAACACTGAAGCGCCGCATTTGCGCGGCGATCCTGTGTCCCATCCTGCTGCTCGGCCTTGCCGGCTGCAGCAAAGCCAACAAAGCAAAGCCGAATGACGGGGGCGATCCGCCCGTCAAGGCGTCGATCGACGCTCTGAAGCAGGGGCAGCCCGCCGCGGACAGCGAGGAAACGGTAGACGGAGCGGAATCGCTCGCGCGGGTGCGCGGCGATCTGGAATACGACGGCCGGCTCACCGGCGCGGCGGCCTATCTTGGCCTCCGCGAGAAGGGCGACCAAACCGAGCTGACGGACTGGCTGCGCGAAAACTGTGCGGATTTGACCTCTGAGCTGCCGTTTCTGCTGGAGATCCCATCCGAGCGCGTCCTCGGCGCGGGCTACGGCAAGCTCTTCTGCATCGTCCCGCGCGATGAGAACACCAGCCTTGCCGTAAACCATGTGACTTGGCAGATGATGGGCAACGGCCTGCATCCGGTGGCGGACGAAGTGCTCTACCGCGAGGAATACGCCGAGCCCGTGCTGGTGTTCGTCGATCCCGAGGAGCCGGACAAGGAGGTCAACCTTGTGACCAACGACGGCGTGGCGGCGATCTGGTACCCGCAGGAGGACGGCTACGGCAATCTCATCCTGCCGACCGATGAGGCCGGAGCGCCGATGCTATATGACTTTGCGATCTACGGCTACACGACCGGTCTTGACTATCCCGAGGGCTGGGAGCCGTCCGGCGATGATTGGTGGTGGCCTCCCACGGAGCTTGGACTGGCCGACACCTCGTGGCTCTGCGACAGCTGGGTGCTGGAGCTGCGCGGCGGCGATGCCGGCCCCGAGTATGCGGGAACAGCCGACCTATACTACTCTCCCGCGGGCTACATCAAGCAGGACTACCTCGGCGTGTGGCGCATGGAGGACGACTGCCTGTATCTGAAGCTCTCCGCCGACAGCGGCGACGAGATCGACGCGAGCTTCCCGATCCTCATTTCCCCCTCCGGCGAGGATCTTTATTTCCAGCGCTCGCGCACGGGCGCGGGGATCCCCTTCCTGCCGGACGGCACGGACTCCGTCGGACTGCTCCTGTACACAGGGTAAGACGGCGGGCGCGTCGTCCGCGGGACGCTGCACCCGGCGTGCGGGATAAGCTCACGGCGGCGCGGGAGGAGACGAAAAAAGCATCGGAAAAAGGGCACTCGCTCCCTTTTTCCGATGCTTTTTGTATGGCGGCTGCGCTCCACCGCGCGAAAGCGCCTACGGGCGCGGCGGTCCGCTCTGCGTGCTTTTGCGGTGGTCTCCGCGGTGGGCGCTGCGCAGCCCGATCTCTGTCCCCCGACAGATGCGCACAAGGTTATCCCTGTGCTTATAAATGATGATCGCCGAAAGGGGCAGGAGGAGCAGCGCGGTGGTCCCGCTGCCGCTCCATGCGCTGTAGAGCGGGACGCTGATGACGGTCGTCATTGTCCCGAGGACGACGTAATCGGTCACAAGCGTGATGAGCGAGACGGCAAGAAGCAGCAGGAGCGCAAAGCGCCAGTTTAAGGCGAGCGTCATGCCGAGATAGGCGGCAAAGCCCTTTCCCCCGTGAAAGCGCATATAGAACGGGAACATGTGCCCGACGACGCAGGCGGCGCCCGATAGAGCGCCCGCGAGCGGAACGGCGGGAAAAAGCAGTCGGCACAGCAGCACGGCGAGGACCGCCTTGGCAATGTCATGCGCACCTACGAGCAGCCCCGCGCGCCAGCCCATCAGGATCAGCGCGTTGGAGGCGCCGGGGTTTCCGCTGCCGCCGGAGCGCAGATCGACGTTCTGTGCGGCGGCGAGGTAAACCGCCATGTTCGAGCAGCCGAGCAGATAGCCGATCAGCAGGATCAGTAGGTAGTGCATCATCAGATCACCGCTCCTATATGTTTATTTCGCGCACAGCTCCGTGGTCAGCGCTTCCATCTGCGCTTCGTTTGCAGGGCCGAGCGCGCTGCGCAGCGACACCACGGTGCCGCACACGCGCAGGTCCTTCATTTCCTCGAGCTTTGCGCGCATCAGCCGCGCAGCAGCGGGCGCCCACGAGCCGTTTTCCATCAGGCCCACCGTGCGGCTGCGGAAGCCCTTGGCTTGCAGGTGGCTCAGAAATTCCTCCATGGGAGGGAACAGTCCGCCGTCATAGGTCGAGCAGGCCAGTACGAGCTTACCGCAGTAGAAGGCGTTCGCCACCGCGTAGGAGACTTCGGTCGTCGTCAGGTCGCAGAGCGTGACCCGCGCGCCTTTCGCTTCCAGCTTTTGCTTAAAAAGCTCCGCTGCGCGGGCGGTGTTGCCGTGAATGGAGGCGTGGGCGAGAAGAATATCATCCGGCGACTCGCTCTGCCAGCGCGACCACAGGTCGTAGAGGCGCAGGGCCTCGCCGAGTGCTTCGCCCGTCAGCACGGGTCCGTGGAGCGGGCAGACCGTTTTGATCTCCAGCGCGGACGCCTTTTTCAGCAGTGCCTGTACCTGCGCGCCGTACTTGCCGACGATGTTGTAGTAGTAGCGCCGTGCCTGCGGCGCCCACGGCGCGTTGGCGGTGCGCCCCAGCGAGCCGAAGCGCCCGAAGGCGTCGGCGGAGAAGAGGAGCTTCTCTGTTTCCTCGTAGGCGACCATCACCTCGGGCCAGTGGACCATCGGGGCGAGCATAAAATGAAGCGTATGCGCGCCGAGGGGGAGCGTTTCACCCTCGCCGACCTCCAGCAAGCGGTCGTCTGTCGGTGCTTTCGCGCCGAAGAACTGGCGGAGCATTGTGAAGGTCTTGGTGTTGCCGACGAGCTTCATTTCCTGATATTTCTCCGCAAGGCGCAGGATGCTGCCGGAGTGGTCCGGCTCCATGTGCGAGATAACGAGGTAGTCCGGACTGCGCCCGTCCAGCTCGTGCGCGAGCTTGGCGAGCCATTCGTCCGCCGCGCGGGCATCCACGCTGTCCATGACGGCGATCTTTTCGTCTAAAATAAGGTAAGAGTTGTAGCTCACGCCCATCGGCTGGACAGGGTACTGGTTTTCAAAAAGGGGCAAGGTGAGGTCATCCGCCCCAACGTAGCGGACGTCCTTCGGTAATACCTGTGTTTCCTTTCGGGTTTCGTTGTTCATTGCACTCTCCTTTGCGGAATTTTTTAGCTGAGGTGTTATTTTTTCTCTGCGCACAAGCGCTCCGTTTCTTGGGGAACAGCCTCCGAGGAGGAGCGCTCCTGCGCGAGCCGATCTTGATAGTCGCTCAGGTAGCGGTCGAGGTAGATCTTGTTGACGATGGCTGAGACGGTGTTGCGAAGAAGGTCCTTCGCGGCCGAGCGCGTCTCGCCAAGCCCCTGCGCCGCGGGAGCGACGCCGAAGGCTGCAAAGAGCATATTCTCAAATTCGTCGCAGAAGTAGTCATACGCCGTGCAGAGAGCATAGCTGCCCTCCTGTATGCCAAACATCAGGCGAAGTCCCTCGAGGGGGACGACAGGCTTGACCGCGGCAATGAACATCAGCCGTGCGAGCTGCTCGGCCGTGTAGACCTTTTTTTGGGGCGCGGGGATCAAGCGCTGCTTGACGTAGTTGCTCACCATCGAGGGTGACAGCTCCGGCTCGCCGAGCGGCGCGAGATAGGCGTTGACATAACGCACCACCTGCTCCAGATACAGCCCAATGTCGGGGATCTGCGCGTAGCGCGGCAGGCGGAAGGGGGCGATATCCGCCGCCATTTTGCTTTGTAAATTATTATCCATGATGCCATTATAGCGGCTTTCTGCACAAAGTTCAACGGCTTTGCAAAATAATTCAATCAGTTTTTGAAAAACGGTTGACGCAATAGTGGAAAACTGTTAGACTGTCGTTGTCGGCAGACGGTGCCGGCAACAGCAGTTTTCTTTTTTGGAGGATAACTATGAGTCAGATTCGCCTTGTCGCAGACTCGAGCTGCGACCTTCTTTCATTGGATGGGGTTGATTTTGTCAGCGTTCCGCTCACCCTTCGCACTGAGACGGAGGAATTTCGCGATGACGCCCGGCTCGACGTCGACGCGATGGTCGCGACGCTCCGCGCGACCAAGGGGCGCTCCTACAGCGCTTGCCCGAATGTTGCCGACTGGGAAAAAGCCTTCGGCGAGAGTGGGGATGTTCTCGCCTTTACGATCACAAGCAGCCTCTCCGGCAGCTACAGCGCCGCGTGCGTGGCGAAGCAAGGCTGCGAGGAACGCGACCCCTCCCGCCGCATCCGCGTCGTGGATACGCTCTCGGCGGGGCCGGAGACGATGCTGCTGCTGGAAAAGGCAGCCTCCGCGCAGCGCGGCGGCGCATCGTTTGACGAGGTGTGCCGCGTTGTGGAGGAGCTGCAACGGCACACGCACCTGCTCTTTTCCTTGGAGTCGATGCACAATCTCGCGCAGAACGGGCGCATCAGCAAGCTCGCGGCGACGGCGGCGGGCGTGCTCGGCATCCGCGCCGTCGGACAGGCGAGCGCGGAGGGAACGCTCGAGATGCTCGGCAAGTGCCGCGGCGAGAGGAAAACGCAGGAATTTTTATTGCAGGAGATGGAGCGGCTCGGCTACAAGGGCGGCAGCGTGCGCATCGGGCATTGCGGGAACGCCGCGTTTTCGCTGGAGCTGTATACGGAGCTCCGCCGCCGCTTTCCCAATGCCGATGTGCGGCGGTATCCGCTCAGGGGCCTGTGCAGCTACTATGCCGAGCGCGGCGGCATCATGATGGGCTTCGAGACATGAAAAAAGAAGGGAAGGGGCGCGCAGCGGAGCTGTTGCACCTTACGGTGCGCATTTTGACCCTGCCGCCCATCGTCATCGGCGTGACGCTGGCGATGCTGTACGCGCGGAGCGCAGAGAGGGGCAGCGCAGCACGGCGCTGGTCTACGGAGTCTGGTGAGCGGGGCTGCCGCCTTTGCACAGAGGGTGCGCCCGCGCCATTTGAACCAAATTGATTGCTCCCTTTAGGCTGCCGGAGGCTCTTGCCTTCGGCAGCCTAAATTCCTGTTTCCCTGCTTGTGCGGCGCGGCACAGGCGGCGCGGCCCGATACGGAAAGAGTCTGCTTTACAGACGGCGTCTTTTGTGGTATCCTGTCACTGTGAAACCAAGCGGAAGCAAGCTGCCGCGGAGACCTATCATCCTTTCGCGGCGGCGCAATGATAAAGGAGGTAAGTATTTTATGTCCGTACTGAAGGCCGCGCGGCTTTCCAAAAAGCCGCCGTTGAACCGGCAGGAGCTCTGGCAGCTCGATGCCTACTGGCGCGCCGCGAACTACCTGACCGCCTGCCAGCTCTACCTGCTCGATAACCCCCTGCTTGAGCGCCCGCTCAAAAAGAGCGACCTCAAGCAGACCATCGTCGGCCACTGGGGCACCTGCCCGGGCCAGAACTTCATCTACACGCACTTGAACCGCGTTATCAAGCGCGACGACCTCGATATGATCTACCTCTCCGGTCCCGGCCACGGCGGCAACGCCATGGTCGCGCAGGACTGGCTCGACGGCAGCTACACCGAGGTCTACCCCAACATCACCCGCGATAAGGAGGGCATGCAGAAGCTCTTCAAGCGCTTTTCTTTCCCCGGCGGCATCCCGAGCCATGTTGCGCCCGAGACCCCCGGCTCCATTCACGAGGGCGGTGAGCTGGGCTACTCCCTCGCCCACGCCTTCGGCGCGGTGGCGGACAATCCCGATCTGATCGCCGCCTGCGTGGTCGGCGACGGCGAGGCGGAGACAGGACCGCTTGCGACCTCGTGGCACGGAAACAAGTTCATGAACCCCATCACCGACGGCGCGGTGCTGCCGATTTTGCACCTCAACGGCTTCAAGATCGCCAACCCCACCATCTTCTCCCGCATGAGCCACGGGGAGGTCGAGAGCTTCTTCCGCGGCTGCGGCTGGGAGCCGCGCTTCGTCGAGGGCGATGAGCCCATGGCAATGCACCAGCAGATGGCTGCGGCGCTCGACTGGGCGATCCGCGAGATTAGGCGCATCCAGCGCACCGCGCGCAAGAGCGGCGAGGCGAAGCGCCCGCGCTGGCCGATGCTCGTGCTGCGTACCCCCAAGGGCTGGACGGGGCCGAAGGAGGTCGACGGCCTGCCCGTCGAGGGCTGCTGGCGCGCCCATCAGGTGCCCATCTCTCTGGGCGCGGACACTGACCGCCACCTTGCCGAGCTGGAGGAGTGGCTGCGCAGCTACAAGCCCGAGGAGCTCTTCAATGCCGACGGCACGCCCGTCGAGCTGATCGCCGCCTTCCCGCCGACGGGCAAGCGCCGCATGGGCGCGAACCCCCACACGAACGGAGGACTGCTGCTGCGCGATCTGCGCACGCCCGATTTTCGCGACTATGCCGTGGAGGTCAAAGCCCCCGGCGCGGTCGAGGCGCAGGATATGTATGTCCTCGGCACCTATGTGCGCGACGTGATGAAGCTCAACATGGACGCGCGTAACTTCCGCATTTTCGCGCCGGACGAAACCGCGTCAAACCGCTTACAGGCGGTCTTTGAGGTCACAGGCCGCCGCTTCCTCGACGAGCAGCTTCCCGGCATCGACGACCATCTCGACCCCGACGGCCGCGTGATGGACTCCATGCTCTCCGAGCACTTCTGCGAGGGCTTTTTGGAGGGCTACCTGCTCACGGGACGCCACGGCTTTTTTGACAGCTATGAGGCGTTCATCCGCATCGTGGACTCCATGTTCGCCCAGCACGCCAAGTGGCTCAAGATGTGCAGCGAGCTGCCGTGGCGGCAGGACATCGCCTCGCTCAACTACATCCTCGCCTCAAATGTCTGGCAGCAGGACCACAACGGCTTTACGCATCAGGACCCCGGATTCCTCGACCATGCGGCCAACAAGAAGGCCGATGTCGTGCGCATGTATCTGCCGCCGGATGCCAACTGCCTGCTCTCCTGCTTTGACCACTGCATCAAGAGCCGCAACTATGTGAACATCATTGTGGCGAGCAAGCACCCGCGCCCCCAGTGGCTGACGATGGAGCAGGCGGTCAAGCACTGCTCGCAGGGCATCGGCATCTGGAGCTGGGCCTCGAACGACCAGGGGCAGGAGCCGGATGTCGTCATGGCCTGCTGCGGCGATACGCCCACGCTCGAAACGCTCGCCGCCGTCAGCATCCTGCGCCGCGAGCTGCCGGAGCTGAAGCTCCGCGTGGTGAATGTGGTGGACCTGATGAAGCTCCAGCCGCACACCGAGCATCCCCACGGCCTGACCGACGAGGAGTACGACGGCCTGTTCACCAAGGATAAGCCCATCATCTTCGCCTACCACGGTTACCCCACGCTCGTCCACGAGCTGACCTACCGCCGCCACAACCGCAACCTCCATGTGCGCGGCTACAAGGAGGAGGGCACCATCACCACGCCCTTCGATATGCGCGTTTTGAACGACATCGACCGCTTTGACCTCGTCATCGACACGGTCCGCCGCCTGCCGCAGCTCGGCAACCGCGGCGCCTACCTCGTGCAGAAGATGCAGGATAAGCTCGTCGAGCACCGCCAGTACATCCGCGACAACGGCATCGACCTGCCCGAGGTGCGGAACTGGAAGTGGGAGGACGGCGAAGCGCCGGCGGCCGAATAAGCATACGGTCGGTCGGAAAGCGGCGCTGCCGGCACACAACAAAAGGAGTAGTGGAGATCTCCACTACTCCTTTTCTCTTTTTTATTTCCGTACTCTGCGGTCGTGCTCGGCGTAGTAGGCGCGCCTGCTCTCAAGCATCTTCTCGTCCGCCTCGCGGACAAGCTCTCTCAGTCCGACCACCGACTCATGCGCGGCAATGCCGTAAGAGATGCTGTAGCCCTGCGCGGTGATGCTCGCGGAGGCCGAGCGCATACGGTCCTCGCAGGTCTGCCCCTCCACCGGGGCGGGGAATACGACAAATTCGTCTCCGCCGACGCGGTAAAGGGAGCCCTTCGGAAACTGCTCCATCAGGCTCTCCGCGACGGCGTGCAGCATCAGGTCTCCCGCCTCGTGCCCGCGCTCGTTGTTGAGCTCATGCAGACCATTTGCGTCGATGTAAACGCAGATAGCGGGCGAGATCGTGCGCTGCTCGCTCTTATGCAAAAGCTCTCCGTATCCCATCGTCAGTCTCACCGAGGGAACATCGTCCCGCGATTTCTATTCCGACCTCTTTCTGCGGCACGACCTGCCGTTCAGTCCTGACGTGGAGGTAGAAACCATCGATCAAGTCCTTCCTGCTGTGCGCTGCAACCTCGGCATTGGGTTTGTCCCGCGCGAAATGCTCGTGGCGGTGCCGGAGCTCACCGGCGTCTATCCGCTCACGCTGGACGAGCCGATCGCACCGCGCAGCATCCTGTTCCAGCGAAAAAATCAGCCGTTGAGCATCGCTGCCAAGCACCTGCGGCAAATGCTGCTGGGCGATCGTTCCCGCGAGGTAAAAAAACTCCCGACGCAGTAAGCGTCGGGAGTTTTTTGTAAGTCGTTTTCTTTGATCACGGGCTATGCTGCGTTGTCCGCGTCGCCGATAGGCGGGAACATACGGCTCATTTCGCTTCCTCCTCACGGATGAACATGATGAGAAAGCTGACCGCCAGCAGTGCGCAGGACACCCAGATGCCGCGTTCGGCAAAGGCTCCCGTCAGCAGCGCGCCGAGACCCGCGCCCACGGCAAAAAGTCCGATCACGCCGAAGTAGGTCAGCGCTTTGTGCAGCACCTCGCGGTCGCGCGTGTGGAAGTAAACGCACAGCGCCTCCGTGCCGCTGCGCATATTGCCGATGCACATCGTGCTCGCGTAGGCGTGGCCGCGCACCTTGCGGAAGGTCTGCACCTGCATGGCGCAGACGAACGAAACGAGCGCGTTGGCAGCCGTGTTGCCCTCCTGCGGCAGAAAGCCGACAAGGAACAGCAGCACGATCTCCGCCAAAAGAATGAGCTGCCGCCAGTGTACCCTCTCCATGTGCTTGAAATGCCGATGAATACACTCAGCCACGAAAATACCCAGCATGAACGAGAGCACCGGCACAAGATAGCGCCGGCTGTGCGCCCAGTCGCCGTCGAAGAGATAGGCGCTGAAGAGCACGATGTTGCCCGTCTGCGCGTTGGCAAACACCTTGCCGCGGCAGAGATAGGTATAGGCGTCCTGCAGGCCGCCGGAGAGAATGATGAAAGCAGCCGTCAGCATGGATTCCGACATCTGCCCGCGCGGCCTGCCCAACGGTATTTTACTCAACCCCAGACCTCCTCGGCGATCTCCTTGACCAGCGCGAGCTTGGCCCACTGCTGCGCTTCCGTCAGCTTGTTGCCGATCTCGCAGCTGGCGAAGCCGCATTGCGGACTCAGACACAGGCGGTCGAGCGGCAGGTACTTTGCCGCCTCGTGGATGCGCGCGATGACCGCGTCCTTGCTTTCCAGCTCGGGGCGTTTGGTCGTCACAAGACCGAGCACGACCTTCTTCTCTCCACTCACAGAGGCCAACGGCTCGAAGCCGCCGCTGCGAGCATCGTCAAACTCGAGGTAATAGGCATTGACATTCTCACGCGCAAGCAGCGTTTTCGCCACGCTGTCATACGCGCCGGAGCTGGCATAGGTCGAGTGGAAGTTGCCGCGGCAGACATGCGTATTGATAACAAGGTCGTCCGGCTTACCGCTGATCGCCATGTTGTTGATGGTCAACATCTGCTCCTTGATCTCCTCGAGACCCTTGGCGTCGGTGTCGAAGATCATGCAGGCGCGCGGATCGACCAGCATCCCCCAGCTGCAATCGTCGAATTGAAGGTTGCGGCAGCCTGCGGCGTACACATCTGCAATGACCCTGCGGTAGCCTGCGGCGAGGTCATCCATCAGCTCCTGCACGGAGGGGTAGAACCTCTTTGTATTCTCCATCGCAAAGGGCATGACCATCTGCTCCAAAAACTGCGCGGGCGCGGGAATGGTCAGCTTGGCGACGGTGTTCTCGTCCTCAAGCGCCTTGACAAATCGGAAGTGTTCGACAAAGGGATGCTCGTCCACGCTCACCTTTCCCGTAAGATAGGTGTCGTCAAGCATCGCGGCCTCGCCCTGGAACGGAAGTCCGGTCTTGGTCGGTGTGTGGCCGACGCCGTGGAAGCCCCACATGAAATCGAGGTGCCAGGTCGCGCGGCGGAACTCACCATCGGTGATGACGTGGTAACCCGCCGCTTTCTGCTTGGCGACGAGATCACGGATGGCGTCGTCCTCCACGGCTTTGAGCGCTGCGGCGTCGATCCTGCCGCTCTGAAAGTCGGCGCGCGCCTGCTTGAGTGCCGCGGGGCGCAGGAAGCTGCCGACGTAGTCGTAACGGAACGGAGTGTTGGTCTTATTCATGCTCTTGCTCCTTTGCAGTTGAAATTTGTCCTGATTATACGGCGGCGGATCGGGCAAGTCAAGTGGGTGCTGACCGATAATACGCACGGAGTACATACGTAATATCCATAGTGTGACCAAGGTATAAAGGGTAAAAATAAGGGTAGAGGCGGATAAGAAAAGAAAAAATCCTTGAAAGCTCAATGCTTTCAAGGATCGATCATGGTGCGCGAGGCGGGACTTGAACCCGCACGTCCGTGAAGGACACTAGAACCTGAATCTAGCGAGTCTGCCAATTCCACCACTCGCGCGTAAGCAGTCTCAGAAGAAAAGATGGTGCGGATGGCGGGACTTGAACCCGCACGTCCATACGAACACTAGCACCTCAAGCTAGCCTGTCTGCCAATTCCAGCACACCCGCATTTTCATCAGTCTTTCAAACGACCGCTCCGCTATTATAAGCCTGTTGTACGCCAAATGTCAACCTTTTTTTGCGGGAAAAGAAAAAGTTTTTGCACCGCTTTTTCCCGCCGCCAAAAGATGGGCTTATACCTGCGCGAGCGTCTCGCCGACCGCGCCCGTGATGACCAGATCCGCGCGGGTCTTATCGCCCAGCGGCGTCTTGTTGATGACGACGAGCTTGTGGCCGCGGTAGTAGTTCACCAGACCCGCCGCGGGGTAGACCGCGAGCGAGGTGCCGGCGATGATGAGCACATCGGCCTCGGCGATATAGCGCACGGCCTTGTAGAGCGTATCCTCGTTGAGCCCCTCCTCGTAGAGCACGACATCAGGCTTGATGCGCCCGCCGCAGGAGCACGTCGGCACGCCGACGGAGTGCGCGATCGCCTCCACGCCGTAGAATTTGCCGCACCTCTCGCAGTAATTGCGCAGGGTGCTGCCGTGGAGCTCAAGGACCTCCTTGCTGCCGGCGGCCTGATGGAGTCCGTCGATGTTCTGCGTGATGACGGCCTTCAGCTTGCCCGCGCGCTCCCACTCGGCGAGCTTACGATGCGCGGCGTTTGGCTTCGCGTCGGGGCAGAGGAGCTTTGCGCGGTAGAAGGTGAAGAATTTCTCGGGATAGCGCTCGTAGTAGGTGTGGCTCAGGATCGTTTCGGGCGGGTCGCTCCACTGCTGGCGGTAGAGTCCGTCCACGCTGCGGAAGTCGGGGATGCCGCTCTCGGTCGAGACGCCTGCTCCGCCGAAGAAGACGATGTTGTCGCTGCCGTCGATGATCTCCTTGAGCTTTCGGATCTCCTCTGTCATAGCGTCTGCTCCTTTACTTGGTGTAGTCTCTGTCGATCTGCACGACGGCAAAATAGCTGCTGTCGAGCCGCTTCACGGCGGCCTGGATCTCCTGCTCGACCTCATGGTCGCTCAGGCGAAATTTGAACGGCACCACCGCGTCGAAAATGACGTTGGTGTGCGTGGGGCCGGTGACCATGCGGAAATCGTGGATGGTGATGTGCTCGTCGATGCCGCGCACAAGCTGCGCCACGCGCTCGCGCGTTTCGGCGGTGAGCTTATCGTCGGTCACGATGGGGTCCATGTGGATGGTGGCGGCGCAGCCGAGCTCGCGGCGGAGCCGCTGCTCAATGTTGTCGATCTCGTCGTGCAGCGCCATGATGTCGCCGTGCGCGGGGACCTCGGCGTGGAGCGAGATCATCACGCGGCCGGGGCCGTAGTCGTGCACGATGAGGTCGTGGATGCCCTGCACGACGGGAGAGGAGAGAACGATCTCCTCGATCCTTTGGACAAATTCCGGCGCGGGCGGCTGACCGAGCAGGGGAGAGATGGTGTCCCGCGCGGCCTGAATGCCTGCCCAGAGCACGAGCGCTGCGACGACGATACCGCACCAGCCGTCGATCTGAAGCGAGGTGAAGTGCCCGATGAGCGTCGCGGCGAGGACGGCGGCGGTCGCCGCGCAGTCGGAGAGACTGTCCATCGCGGTCGCCTCCATCGCGGCGGAGCCAATCTTCTTGCCGACCGCGCGGTTATAGAGATACATATAGAGCTTGACGAGGATGGAGGCGAGCAGGATGCCGCCGGTGAGGAGCGTGAACTCCACCGCCTCGGGGTGCAGGATCTTCTCCACCGCGCTCTTGGCAAGCTCGATGCCCATGAGGAGAATGACCATGGAGACGATCAGACCCGAGATGTACTCCAGCCGCCCGTGGCCGAAGGGATGCTCGGGGTCGGGCTTCTGTCCTGCGAGCTTGAAGCCGAGCAGCGTCACAATGCTCGCGCCCGCATCGGAGAGGTTGTTGAAGGCGTCCGCCGTGATGGCGATGGAGCCGGAGAGCGTGCCGGCGATCAGCTTGAGCGCGAAGAGCAGCACATTGAAGCCGATGCCCACGATGCCGCAGAGCATCCCGTAGGCCTGCCGCACGGCAGGCGAGGTGACGTCCTCGCGGTTTTTGATGAATTTTTTGGCCAACAGAGAGATCATACCGGTGTCTCGCTTCCTTTGGATTTCGCGGGGAAGAAAAAGCGCTTGGTGAAGAGGTAGCAGAGTGGAATAAGATAGAGCAGGCAGGCGTAGGGCAGGGCCTCAACGCCGACGCCGAGCATACTCAGCGGCACGGCGCAGGCGATGCACCACGGGATAAGACCCGCGATGGTGACGCCGGAGTTGGCGATGTCCATCGCCAGCTCCTCGTGCTCCGCGCCGTCCTTGGCGTAGACCGCGCCGATGAGCTGATGCTCCATCATCACAACGATGGTCTGGTTGCACAGCACCATCGCGGCGAGGAGGCTCAGTAGGATCATCGTCGGGAAGCGCCCGATGCGCTCGGCGGACCGCTCCAGAACGCTCTGCGCCTGCGTGAGTGCGCCCGTGCCCTCTAAAATGCCGGTGTAGAGCGCGGCGAGCGGGATCATCAGAAACGGCGTGAGCATACTCACCAGCCCGCCGCCGGAGACGACGGAGGCCAGCAGCCCCTCGGTCGGGTGATAGCCGACGACCATGATCCGGAGCGCGTCAGCCACGCTGCCGCCCTGCACCGTGACGGTGATGACGAAGGCCGCGGCGGCGGAGATCGCCATGGCGCGGCGGATAGGCACGCGGAGGAGCGGCAGGATGAGCATGATGAGCGCGGGCACGAGCGCCCACGGGGAGATGACAAAGCTCTCGGCGAGGGCGTCCAGCATAGTCTCATCGACCGTGACGATGGGGTTGCGGAAGGAGAGCACGGTGTAGGCGATCAGGCAGAGCGCGTAGGGCAGCGCGGCGGTCTGGAACATCCGCCTGACGTTGCCGTAGAGGTCGGTCTCCGTCAGCGCGGCGACGAGGCTCGCGCAGGACGAGGTCGGCGCGCCGCGGTCGCCGAAGTAGATGCCGGAGAGGATGACGCCGGCGGTGACGGCCTCGCTCACGCCGCCGGAGCGTGCGAGCGCCATGAGCACCACGCCCGCCGTGCTCGCCACGCCGAACGACGTGCCGAGCGCGTAGCTGAGCAGCACCGTCAGCAGGAAGGCGACGAGGATAAAGAGCGAGGGCGTGATGACGCGGATGCCGTGATAGATGAAAAAGGCGATGGTGCCGCACGAGCGCCAGAGCCCCGTGAGCAGACCGATGAAAAACAGGATGCGCAGCACGATCATGCTCTTGGGCATCTTGCTCCACGCCATTTTGACAAGCGCCTTTGCGCCGTAGCCGCTCCTGAGGCCGAGGGCGAAGAACAGCACGAGCGCGAACAGCAGCGCCCACGCGAGGGAGAAGCCCTTGACGAGGCAAAAGAGCATCGCCGCGAGAAAGAGCGCAAAGCAGACGACGATATCCATGCTCCCTTACCCCTTCTTCCCGGGAATTTGCAGCGTCATGCGGCAGCACAGGCGGTCAAGGTCCTCGTCCGTCGCCGCGCCGATGCGCAGCTTCGCGCCGCAGTCCTCGCAGATGAGGTCGACGGCGGCGGGACGCACCTGCATACGGTAGCGCTCGCTGCCGCAGGCGCAGGTGATGCCGCGCGGGCGCGCGGCGATCTCCTTCAATTCGCTCAGCACCTCGTACATGATGACCGTGTCGGTGAAAGCCTCGGGCGCGTCGCCCTGCGCGGACTGCTTTTCCGCGGTGATCTGCAGCTGCTCGAGCGCGCGCTCGACGGCGTACTCCTCCCCAATGAAGCAGCAAAGCTCGGAGGTCTCGGGGCAGGCGAGGCCGATGCCCTCGCCGTCGAGCAGCCGGTCCGCGCCGCACTCCGCCAGATGCTCGCCGCCGCACACGCCGCAGGGCACGCTGATGCGGAATTTTTCGCCGTCGAAGTCGATCTGCAGCTCGCTCTTGCCGCATTCGCACTGCACGATCGCGCCCGAGGCGGCAAGGGCGAAGCGGGAGCGCTGCTGCATAACGGGCTTTCTGCACCTCGGGCACAGGTAGCCGATGGTGCGCATTTTTTCTTTCATATCGTATCCTCCCGGAAGAAGTTTATATTTGTCTCCATTATACATCGGCACAGGGAAAAAGCCAATCCTTTTTCTTTGCGCGGGGTACAGGACGGAATAGTGTTTTAAATGCTTTTACACACTACCGCAACATCGTGATAGTGCATAAACATAAAGGGGAACTCCGCGGGCGCTTCGGTCAGTACGCCAAAGATTTCCGAACGGGCAAAAATAGGGCTTGCATTTACAAAATGCTGTGCTATCATAGCATCACACTAAATCGAAACGCGGAGGAATCCAAACCATGAAAAAGCTCATCTCTCTTGCGCTCGCCCTCGTGCTGAGCCTGTCCCTCATCGCCTGCGGCGCCAAACAGGACGATACCCCCCAGACCGACGCCGACACGCCGGACACCACCCAGACCGCCGAAAAGCAGAAGCTCATCGTCGGCTTCGACGCCGAGTTCCCGCCGTTCGGCTTCATCGCCGCCGACGGCAGCTACGACGGCTTTGACCTTGCGATGGCCGAGGAGCTGTGCTCCCGCCTCGGCTGGGACTTCGAGGCCGTTCCTATCGTATGGGACAGCAAGGACGCCGAGCTCGCCGCCGGCACCATCAACTGCATCTGGAACGGCTTCACCTACACCGGCCGCGAGAACGACTACACCTGGTCCGACCCCTACGTCGATAACTCCATCGTCATGGTCGTCAAGGCCGACAGCGGCATTTCCTCCCTCGCCGACCTTGCCGGCAAGAGCGTGATGGCGCAGGCCGCCTCCTCTGCCGTGGACGCTATCAACGCCAACGAGTCGCTCAAGTCCTCCCTCAAGGAGGTCGTGGAGCTGGCGGACTATAACACCGGCTTCATGGAGCTCAAGCAGGGCAGCGTGGACGCCATCGCCGCCGACCTCGGCGTTGCCAAGTTCCAGATCGCCAGCAACGAGGGCGACTATGTGATCCTGGATGAGCCCATCTCCACCGAGCAGTACGCCATCGGCTTCCTCAAGGGCAACACCGAGCTGCGCGACGCCGTGAACGCCGAGCTCCTCAAAATGGCCGAGGACGGCACGATGCTCTCCATCGCGGAGAAGTACGTCGATCAGGGCCTTGTGATCGACAGCCTCTGCCTCGTCAAGTAACATGACCGTTTCCGCCATGCTGACCCTGCTGGTGCAGGGCTTCGGGAAATCGCTGGAAATTTTTACCTTAACGCTGCTCGGCTCGCTGCCGCTCGGACTTCTTGTGATGTTCAGCCGGCGCAGCCGCGTGGCCCCGCTGCGCTGGCTCGTGAAGCTGTTCATCTCCGTCATGCGCGGCACGCCCCTGATGCTCCAGCTCATGGTCGTTTACTACGGACCGTTCCTGCTCTTCGACTTCACGCCGCCGGGCAACTGGCGCTTCGGCGCGGTCATCGTCGGCTTCGTCATCAACTACGCGGCCTACTTCGCGGAGATCTACCGCGCGGGCTACGAGTCCATCCCAGTCGGGCAGTTCGAGGCGGCGCAGGTGCTCGGCTACACCGGCGGGCAGACCTTCGGGCGCATCCTTCTTCCCCAGATGATCCGGCGCGTGCTGCCGCCCGTGACGAACGAGGTCATCACGCTCGTGAAGGACACCTCGCTCGCCTCCGTCATCGGCACGGTGGAGATGTTCACCCGCGCCAAGCAGATCGTCGCCTCGCCCAACACGCCCGGTATGCTGGCGCTCGCGGCGGCAGGACTCTTTTACTACGTCTTCAACTACATCGTTGCCTTTGCGATGGAGCGCGCGGAGCGCTCGCTCGTCTACTACCAGTGAGGGAGGGACCGGACATGAACGTATTGACCATGCAGGACGTCCGCAAGTCCTTCGGCTCGCTGGAGGTGCTCAAGGGCATTTCCCTCACCGTGGGTGAGGGTGAGGCCGTCTCGGTCATCGGCCCCAGCGGCAGCGGCAAATCGACGCTCCTGCGCTGCGCGACGCTGCTTGAAACGATGGACGGCGGCTCGCTCGCCTACGGGAACGACTTCGCCGCGACGATGGACGCGGAGGGAAAGAGCGTCTACGCGGACAAGGCCGCGCTGCGGCGGATCAAAAGCCGCTTCGGGCTGGTGTTCCAGCAGTTCAACCTTTTTCCGCATTACACGGTGCTCAAAAACGTGACAGACGCGCCGCTCACTGTGCAGAGGCGCGAGCGCGGCGAGGTGCGTGATCTGGCGCTCTCCCTGCTCGAAAAGATGGGCCTTGCGGACAAGGCGGACGCCTATCCCTGCCAGCTCTCCGGCGGACAGCAGCAGCGCGTCGCCATCGCCCGCGCGCTGGCGCTGCGGCCCGACATCCTCTTTTTTGACGAGCCGACCAGCGCGCTCGATCCCGAGCTGACCGGCGAGGTGCTCAAGGTCATCCGTGATCTCGCGGAGGAAAAAATGACCATGGTCATCGTCACGCACGAGATGGCCTTTGCCCGCGCCGTGAGCGACCGCGTGATCTTCATGGACGGCGGCGTCATCGTCGAGCAGGGCGATCCCGAGCAGGTGCTCGGCGACCCGGCGCAGGAGCGCACGCGGCGCTTCCTGCGCAGCTATCAGACCTGAATATTGCCTCCTCTGCAAAGAGGGATGTGCCGGCACACACGGCGCATCCCTCTTTGTTTTACCTGAAATTCATAAAATTTCCCGGCCTTGGCATACTAAGACAAACTACAAGCACAAGGGGAAATGGTATGGAGACCAAACGGATCGGCGCACAGACGCTGCGCTTTTCACGTCCGCCGCGCGTGGAGAGCTTTGCCAACATCGGCGCGAAGCTGGAGGGACAGGGCCCGCTGGCGGACTATTTTGACGAGCTGAGCGAGGATTCCTTCTTCGGCGAAAAGACCTGGGAGAAGGGCGAGGCCCGTATGCAGAAGCGCGTGCTTTCCCGCGCGCTGGAGAAGGCGACGCGCAGGCCGGAGGAGCTGGACCTCATCTTTGCCGGCGACCTTCTGAACCAGTGCATCGGCACCTCCTTCGCCCTGCGGGAGTTCGGCGTGCCGCTGTGCGGCGTGTACGGCGCGTGCTCGACGATGGGGGAGAGCCTGGCGCTTGCCGCCATGAGCATCGACGGCGGCTTTGCCCGCCGCGCTGCGGCGATGACCTCCTCGCACTTCTGCACCGCCGAGCGGCAGTACCGGATGCCCGTGCCCTACGGCTCGCAGCGCACGCCGACCGCCCAGTGGACGGCTACGGCGGCGGGCTGCTGCATCCTGTCGAACGAAGGAAGGGGCCCTGCCGTCACGCACGCGGCCATCGGGAGGATCGTGGACCGCGGCATCACGGACGCGAACAACATGGGCGCAGCGATGGCGCCCGCGGCGTATGACACGCTCCGCGCGCTCTTTTCCGACACGCGGACCTCACCCGCGGACTACGATCTCATCGTCACCGGCGATCTCGGCCGGCTCGGGCACGAGGTCGTCACGGACCTCTTTGCGCGCGACGGCGTGGACATGACGAAGAACTACAAGGACTGCGGGCTGCTGCTCTACGATCTGGAGCGGCAGGATATGCACATGGGCGGCAGCGGCTGCGGCTGCTCCGCCGCCGTGCTCAATGGCTACCTTCTGCGCGGGATGCGCGAGGGCAAGTGGAACAGGATCATCTTCGCGCCGACGGGCGCGCTGCTCTCGCCGACCTCCACCATGCAGGGCGAGAGCATCCCGGGCGTGTGCCACGCCGTCATTCTGGAAAACATCGGGGAGGAAAGCTGATGGACTATCTCAACGCCTTTCTCTGCGGCGGCATCCTCTGCGCCGTGGGACAGATCCTCATTGACAAAACGCCGCTCACGCCGGCCCGTATCCTGACGGGCTACGTCGTTGCGGGCGTGCTGCTCACGGCTGTCGGCGTCTACGAGCCCATCGTCGAATGGGGCGGCGCGGGCGCGACCGTGCCGCTCACGGGCTTTGGCTACTCGCTTGCGAGCGGCGTGAAGAAGGCCGTCGCGGAGCAGGGCTGGCTCGGCGTGATGACCGGCGGGCTCTCTGCCACAGCGGGCGGCATCGCTGCGGCGGTCTGCTTCGCGGTCGTGATGGCGCTGCTCTTCCGGCCCGGCGACAAGCGGTAACAAAAAAAGTGCCCGTTCCTTTTGGAACGGGCACACCGATGAATATCATCGGAAAATCAGATGAGGTTTTTCTCCGTCTTGGGGTCGAAGAGATGGATGAGCCGCGGCTCAAAGCTGAACCTCACCGCCGTGTGGCGGGCGTAGGCGTTGGGGTCGAGGTTCGCGGTCTGCACCACAGCCACCACGTCCTTGCCGCCGGCGGTCATGTGCAGATGCAGCTCGCTGCCCATCAGCTCGCTCACGTCGATCTGCGCGTCGATGCCCTCGTCGCCGACGGTGACATGGACCGGACGCACGCCGATGGTCACGGTACGGCTCTCCGCGCCCGCCGCGGCGAGCTTCTCGTTCTGCTCCGCCGTCAGCGGCAGCGTGTGGCCCATGATGGTGACGGAGTAGGCGTCACCATTCTTGGTAAGCCGGCAGTCCTCGAAGAAGTTCATCTGCGGTGTACCGATGAAGCCTGCGACGAACAGGTTCGCGGGATGGTTGAACACCTCCTGCGGGGTGCCGATCTGCTGAATGAAGCCGTCGCGCATGATGACGATGCGGTCGCCGAGCGTCATGGCCTCGACCTGATCGTGCGTGACGTAGATAAAGGTCGTGTCGATCTTCTCGCGCAGCTTGATGATCTCCGCGCGCATCTGGTTGCGCAGCTTCGCGTCAAGGTTCGACAGCGGTTCGTCCATCAGGAACACCTTGGGGTCGCGCACGATGGCGCGGCCGATGGCGACGCGCTGGCGCTGACCGCCGGAGAGCGCCTTGGGCTTGCGGTCGAGGTACTGGGTGATGTCCAGAATTTCCGCGGCTTCGCGCACCTTGCGGTCGATCTCGTCCTTGGGCACCTTCTTGAGCTTGAGCGAGAACGCCATGTTCTCATACACCGTCATGTGCGGGTAGAGCGCGTAGTTCTGGAAGACCATCGCAATGTCGCGGTCCTTGGGGGCCACGTCGTTCATCAGCTTGCCGTCGATGTACAGCTCGCCCGCGCTGATCTCCTCCAGACCCGCCACCATGCGCAGCGTGGTGGATTTGCCGCAGCCCGACGGGCCGACGAGGACGATGAACTCGCGGTCGGCAATGTCGAGGTTGAATTCCTGCACGGCGACCACGCCCTCGTCGGTGATCTGCAGGTTGTGCTTCTTCTCGCCGCTGTCCTTGCTCTTCTTTTTCGGCTCGCTGTTGGGGTAGACCTTCTTGATGTTTTTCAGAATGACCTCTGCCATATTCTCTGACCGCGGCTCTGCCGCCTCCGCGCGCAGGGCCTCGCGCCGTTCGGACGCTTTACGGCAGGTCTCCACACTGCCGCACCGCCGGTCAGGGCGGGAACGATCCTTTCATGTTCCTCACGGCAGCTATTGGGTGGAGTAGCCGCCACGGGTGGTTTTGGATGACTTTATCCTATCACAGTGCGAAAGCCGGCACAAGGCTTGTCGGTGTCCGCTGCCCCGATTTCGTGAAAAGAGACAGTTTCATGCCGTGATCTTTGTGCCGCATGACAGGAATGAAAGGAACAAAAACGGGAAAGAGCGTCAGCTCTTTCCCATTTTGCTGCCGTTATTTTTCCTGCGGGAAGCGGACGGCGATCTCCGTGCCCTTGCCGACCTCGCTTTTGAGCGCGATCATGCCATGGTGGTACGCCACGGCGTGCTTGACGATGGACAGCCCCAGCCCCGTGCCGCCGCTCGCCTTGGAGTGGCTCTTGTCCACGCGGTAGAAGCGCTCGAAGATGCGGCTTTGATGCTCCGGCGGGATGCCGATGCCCGTGTCGCACACGGTGAGACAGGAGCTGCCGCCCTCGGCGCCGACGCGCACATCCACGCTGCCGCCGTCCACGTTGTACTTGATCGCGTTGTCGCAGAGGTTGTAAGCGATCTCATAGAGGAGCCGCCGCACGCCGGTGACCGGGACGTTCTCGCCCGAGACGATGATGCTCACGTTTTTCACCTCTGCCGCAGCGCGGAGATTTTCTGCGGCCTCCTGCGCGAGTGGGAGAAGGTCGACCGTTTCGGTCGGCAGCTCGCCGCCCTCGTCCAGCTCGGAGAGGCGGATGATGTCGCCGATGAGCGTCACGAGACGCTGCGCCTCGGCGCGGATGTGACCGACGAAGCGGGGCATATCCTCCGGCTTGACCATGCCGTTCTCCAGCAGCTCGGCGCTGCCGATGATGCCCTGGAGCGGCGTTTTCAGCTCGTGCGAGACGTTCGCCGTGAACTCGCGGCGGCTGCGCTCGGCGAAGGCCTGCGCGGTCATGTCGAAGGCCAGCAGCACCGCGCCGACCACCTTGCCGTCGGACTCGATGCGGCTGAGATCGAACTGGTACTCGCGCCCGCCGCGCTCGGCGCGGACCTCGCTGTGCCCGTCGGTCATCGCCGTGCGGAGCGCGAGGCTCATGGAGTGCTCACGGTCCACGGTCAGGAAATCCTGCCCGACGCACGCGCCCGTCACGCCGAAGAGCGACTGCGCGGCGGGATTGATGTTCAGCACCGCGCCCTTTTCGTCGAGCAGAACGAGCCCCTCGTTCATGCCGGCGGTGATCTGTGTGAATTCGTCCGTTTTCTGCCGCAGCTCGGCGAGCTGGGCGTCGATCTGTCTGCGCTGGCGGTCGATGCGCCGCAGGAGCGGAGAGAGCTCCTCATAGGCGTCGTTTTCCAGCGGATGCTCGAGGTCGAGCGCGTTGAGCGGCTCGACGATGCGCTTGGCCAGACGGCTCGCGAGCAGGCTCGAGAGCACGAGCAGCACGATCACGACGAGCAGAATGGGCTGGAACGCTCCGAGCAGCAGCGCGCCCATCGTGGCGCGGCTGGCGGACAGGCGCAGCACGGTGCCGTCCGTGAGGCGGCTCGCGCTGTAAACGGTCTTTTTCAGCAGCGTCGCGCTGTAGCGGCTCGAGCTGCCCGTGCCGGTCTCCAGCGCCTCGCGGACCTCTTCTCGCTCAAGATGGTTCTCCATCTGCGCGGCGTCCGCCTGCGTGTCGTAGAGCACCGTGCCGTCGGAGGCGATCCAGGTGACGCGGAAACGGTCGGACTTGATTTTTTCCAGATAGGTCGAGCCGTTGGTCTCCACGGCTGCTGCGGCGATGCGCAGCTCGTCGCCGAGCTGGTGCTCCTGCATCCCCTCATAGAAGCTGTAGAAGCAGCCCATGACGAGCAGCAGGCTGCACGCGAGCACCGCGACGCCGACGGTGAGAATGGAGCGGAAGATCTTTCTGGTCAATTCTTCTCCGCCTCCCATCGGTAGCCCACACCGCGCACAGTCTCGATGTGCTCGCCATTTTCACCGAGCTTCTGGCGCAGGGTGCGGATATGCATATCCACCGTGCGCGTCTCGCCGCAGTAGTCCACGTCCCAGACCTTTTCCATCAGCTGATCCCGCGTGAAGGCCATGCCGGGGTGGGAGAGAAAGAGCCGCAGCAGCTCAAATTCCTTGTACGTCAGCTCCACGCGCGCGCCGTCCGCCGTGACGATGTGCTCGGCGGGATCGAGCGTGAGCGTGCCGCTGCGCAGAAGCGCCTGCGCCGTTTTCGGACGGCTGCGGCGCAGCACCGCCTTGACGCAGGAGACGAACTCCATCACGCCGAAGGGCTTCGTGAGGTAGTAGTCCGCGCCGAGGTCGAGCCCCTGGATCTTATCGTACTCCGCGCCCTTGGCGGTCGCCATCACGACGGGGAGCTCGGCAAAGCGCGCGCTCGCGCGCAGCCGGCGCAGCAGCTCGATGCCGTCCGTGCCGGGGAGCATCACGTCGAGCACGACCAGCTCGGGCGGCGTTTCCCTTTGCAGAGCGTCCCAGAACGTGTCGCCGTCGGCAAAGCCCCGGGCCTCAAAGCCGGTGGATGTGAGCGCGTACACCTCGATATCGCGGATGCTCGCATCGTCCTCCACGCACCAGATCATCCTTATTCCCCCTTGTGAACGCCGGTGACGGAGAAAATGACCCACTCGGCGATGTTCGTCGCGTGGTCTCCGATGCGTTCAAAATATTTTGCGATCATCAGCAGGTCGAGCGCGTATTCGCCGTCCGCGGGGTCCTGCGCGATCTTGTAGATCAGACGCTCCTTGACCTGCGTGAAGTAGCCGTCTACGGTGTCGTCCTCCGCGATGACCTGCTCCGCTAACATTGTATCACATTTTACATACGCGTCAACGCTTTCCGTCACCATGCGGATGGCGGCCTTCGCCATCTCGCGCAGGAGGTCGTTGTCCTCGGCCTGATGACCGTGAAGAAAGCTGATGATCTCGGCGATGTCCTCGGCCTGATCGCCGATGCGCTCCATGTCCGTGATCATCTTGAGCGCCGCGGAGATCTGGCGCAGGTCGCGCGCGACCGGCTGCTGCTGAAGCAGCAGCTTGAGGCAGAGGTTCTCGATGTCGCGCTCCTTCCGGTCGATCTCGCTGTCGAGCGGCGCGACCCTCGCGGCAAGACTCTTGTCGTTTTCGGTCAGCGCACGGCTGGCGAGCGCGATGACCTCCTCGCACAGCGCGCCCATTTCGATCATTTCGTGATTGAGCTGCGAGAGCTGCTCGTCAAATTTGTTTCGCATCAGCCGAACCTCCCTGTGATGTAGTCCTCCGTCCGCTTGTCGGCGGGCGTGGAAAAGACCTGCTCCGTCTTGCCGAACTCCACCAGCTCGCCGAGCAGGAAGAAGGCGGTGTTGTCCGAAATGCGCGCCGCCTGCTGCATATTGTGCGTCACCATGACGACGGTGTAGCGGTCCTTGAGCTCGCACGCGAGGTCTTCGATCTTTGATGTCGAGATGGGGTCGAGCGCGCTCGTGGACTCGTCCATGAGCAGCACCTCCGGCTCGACGGCGAGCGCGCGGGCAATGCAGAGCCTCTGCTGCTGCCCGCCGGAGAGGCCGAGCGCGCTCTTTTTGAGCCTGTCCTTCACCTCGTCCCAGATGGCAGCGGAGCGCAGCGAGCGCTCCACGATCTCGTCGAGCTTCGCGCGATTGCGCACGCCGTGCGTGCGGGGACCGTAGGCGATGTTGTCGTAAATGCTCATGGGGAAGGGGTTGGCCTTCTGAAAGACCATGCCGATGCGGCTGCGCAGCCAGGTCACATCGACGCTCGGCGCGTAGATGTTCTCGCCGTTGAAGTCCACCTCGCCGGTGATCTTCACATTGGGAATGAGGTCGTTCATGCGGTCGAGCGTGCGCAGGAAGGTTGATTTGCCGCAGCCGGACGGCCCGATGAACGCCGTGATCTCGTGCGCGGGGACGGCGACGGAAATATCCTTGAGCGCGTGGTTCGGCCCGTACCAGAGGTTCAGACCCCTGGCTTCGATGATGGGAGCGTCAGACATTTTACTGTGTCCCTCCGTTCTTTTTGAGCTTGCGGCCGGTGAGCGCCGCGGTGAGATTGATGACGAGCGTGAGCAGCATCAGCACGCTCGCGATGGAAAAGGCGATGTCCGTGCGCCCGCGGTCGTTCGCGTAGACATAGAGCGCGACCGTCAGCGTGGCGGAGGACGAGTGCAGCGCGGTGACAAAGTCATTGAGCACCAGTCCGAAGCCCGCAGTGTAGAGCAGCGCCGCGCTTTCGCCCACGATGCGTCCGACCGCCAGAATGCAGCCGGTCACGATGCCGTCCACGGCGTTGGGCAGCACAACGGTGCGCACCATGCGCCACTTGCCCGCGCCGAGCGCCAGCGCACCCTCGCGGTAGGACTGCGGCACGGTCTTGAGGCTCTCCTGCGTCGTGCGCACGATGGTGGGCAGGATCATCACGACGAGCGTCAGACTGCCCGCGAGCACGCCCGCCTGCAGATCCATTTTCTGCACGAAAAAGAGCATACCGACGAGACCGAAGATGATGGACGGGATGCCGGTGAGCGTCTCGGTCGCAAATTCAATGAGCTCGACGACCCTGCGGTTCGCGGCGTACTCCGTGAGATAGATGGCGGCTCCCACGCCGAGCGGCAGGACGATGGCCATGGCAAGGAGAATGATGTAGAGCGTATTAAGGATGTTCGGCAGGATGCCGATGGTGTCCTTGATGTAGCTGCTTGTGCCGGAGAGGAAGTCCCACGTCACGCTGCCAGCGCCGCGATAAAAGATATAGCCGATGAGGAAGACGAGCAGCGCGCAGGTGAGCAGCGCACTCAGCCAAACGAGCGCGCGCATGGCGAGATCATAGGCGCGGCGGCGCGGAGAAAGGTTCCGTTCCATGTCAGTCCTCCTTCCGCTTTTTGATGAAGCGGTTCAGCACCACATTGATGAGCATGATGAACAAAAACAGCACCAGCGCGATGGAGTAGAGCGCCTGCTGATACAGGCTGCCGACAGCGGCATAGGCCATGCCGGAGACGATGCCGGTGGTGAGGAAGCGCACGGGGGTAAAGAGTCCCGGCATATTGGAGACGTTGCCCGCGACCATAATGATGGCCATGGCCTCGCCGATGGCGCGGCCCACGCCGAGCACCACAGCCGTCGCCACGCCGCTGCGCGCGGCGGGCAGAACGACGCGGAAGCTCGTTTCCATCTCCGTCGCGCCGAGCGCGAGCGAGGCCTCCTCATATTCGTGCGGCACGGCGCGCAGCGCCGTTTCCGATACATTGATGATGGATGGGAGGATCATCACCGCCAGCACGAGGATCGCCGCGAGCAGGCACGCGCCCGAGCTGAGGGAAAAGGTTTTCTGGATGGCGGGGACGAGCACGATCATGCCGACCAGACCGTAGACCACCGAGGGGATGCCCGCTAACAGCTGCACCGCCGTGCGGATGACCGCCGCAAGCCTTGGCGGAGCGACGCGGGCGAGGAACACGGCGGTCAGAAGTCCCACTGGAACGCCGATGAGGATAGCGCCCGCCGTGCCGTAGATGCTCGTAAGAATGAAGGCGAGGATGCCGTACTGTGCGCCCGTGGTGGTGTTTGTCGGGTCCCAGACCTTGCCGAAGAGGAATTTTCCGAGTCCGATCTCGCGGATGGCGGGAATGCCCGAGAGAATCAGGTAGATGCTGATGAGCAGCACGAACGCTACGGCGACCACGCCGCAGAGCAGGAAAATGAGGTGGATGAGGTTTTCCAGCGTCTTGCGCACGCCGCTGTGACGCGGCTGGGCGGCGGAGGGCTTTGCGCCCTCTGCCGCCGGAGAGATGTATGCAGCCGCCATGGTGCTTACTTTGCGACCGGCACCGCGCCGGCGGCCTTGATGAGGTCGTTCGCGGCGGTGGAGGTGGCGTAGTCGAAGAAGGCCTGCGCAGCGGTGGAGAGAGGAGCGTCGGTCTTCGTCACGAGGACGAAGGGACGCTGGATGGCGTAGCTGCCGTCGAGAACGGTCTCCTCGGTGCAGGCGATGCCGCCGACCGTCACAGCCTTGACGGTGTCCTTGCCCTCGACTGCGGAGAGGGAGGCGTAGCCGATGGCGTTGACGTTGCCCGCGACCGCCTCGATGACGCCGCCGGTGGAGGTCAGCTCCTGATCGAGCTTGCAGGCGTCCCTGGTGCCGGTGATGGATTCGAAGCCGTCGCGCGTGCCGCTGCCGGCCTCACGGCCGATGCAGGAGATCTTGCCCGCTTCGCCGCCGACCTCGCTCCAGTCGGTGATCTCACCGGTGAAGATCTTGGCGATCTGCTCGACGGAGAGATCCTCGACCTTGCTGTCCGCGTTGACGATGACGGCGATGCCGTCGAGGGCGACAACGGTCTCGGTCAGGCCGCCGGCCTTCTCCTCGTCCTTGAGGGCACGGGAGGCAAGACCGATGTCCGCGCTGCCGTTGCCGGCGGCCTCAATGCCGGCGCCGGAGCCGGTGGGGTCGTAGGTGACGCTCACACCGCTGTTGTCGGCCATGAACTGCTCGCTCAGCGCGCCGATGACCTTTTCCATCGAGGTCGAGCCGTTGGTCGAGACGCTGCCGCTGAGCGCGGCCTGCTGCGGCTGGTCGTTATTGGTGTTGTCGGGGGCAGTGGTCTTGCTGCCGCAGCCTGCGAGCAGCGAGAGGCTCATCACAGCGGTGAGCACAAATGCAAGTGTCTTTTTCATCTTTCATTCCTCATTTCACATGTTGGTTTTGGACTTTCTTCGTTCCACAACGCAAAGCATAACGGAGCGCTGTAAAATGCAAAAGCCGGGCCGTGTAAAATCGAGGTAAAATAGCGGTGCGGCGCGAGAAAAGAAAATTCTTCAAAAATCTCCCGCTCTCGCTCTTGACAGCGCGCGGAAAAATCCTTATAATAGCCATGTTGCACATCCGGGTGTAGCGCAGTTGGTAGCGCGCATGGTTCGGGAGCGGCCCAATTTCAAATTCCTTAGAATCCTTAAGTTTTGGCTTAGGGATTCTTTTTTTGCACGCTTAGTTTCTTGAAAAAATGGAGTAGTACCCTGTAAGTGCAGTCGCAAAATCCCCAAAAATCTGTTAAACTGAAAGAACAGAGATGGAGGGAATCGCAATGAAGCATTACAGCAAAGAATTCAAGGAAGAAGCGCTGAAGCTGTCAGACGAGATCGGCGTGAAGAAAGCCGCGCAGCAGCTCGGCATTGCGTACTACACGCTGGCGGACTGGCGCAGCATACGCCGAAATACACCGCCCGCGAAGACACCGAGCGCAGATGAGCAGACGATCCGCATCCGTGAGCTTGAGCGAGAAAATGCCGAGCTGCGGACCGCGAACAATATTCTCAAGGACGCACTCGGTTTTTTCGCGCAAGACCGCAAGAAGTAAAAGCGTGTGAGCGGCACCTGTTCGTAGTCGAACGCAAGGGCGTCTACACGGCAAAGGATATGTGCCGTGTTCTGCACTTGAGCGAGTCCGGTTATTACCGGTGGCTTCGAAACAGGGGCAGGCACAGCAGCCGTCAGCTTCTTGCGGGAAAGGTCAAAAAGATTCTCGAAGAGCATCCGGATAACCGAAACTACGGCGTGGATCGCGTCTGCCTTGCGCTTGAGCAGGACGGCGTTGACGTCAGCCGGAGGACAGTGTATCGCGTGATGAAAGAGAATGGCTGGCTCCATAAAAGACGCATTCCGCACGGAATCACGAAAGCCACAACAGAAGCGCAGGAGCAGGAAAACATTCTGAAACGGGACTTCAGTGCCCAGCGCCCTTCGGAGAAGTTTCTCACAGATATTACCGAGGTACAGTGTGCAGACGGCAAGCTGTATGTGTCTCCGATCATGGACTGCTTCAGCGGCGAGATCGTCGCGCTCGAGATGCGGGACAATAGGAAGAAGGAGCTGTGCATTGATACGGTACGACAGTTGGAGCGGCTCTATCCGAGTCTGAGCGGAGCGGCGTTCCACTCGGATCGCGGCAGTCAATACACCAGCTTAGCCTTTCGTTCCGAGCTGTCTCGCTGCGGCATGATACAAAGTCTCAGCGGCACCGGACATTGCTTCGACAACGCACGGATGGAAAGTTTTTTCGCCACGCTCAAAAAAGAGAAGATCTACCAGATCGCGGCATACAAGCTACCGAGAGAACAGGTCAAAACGATCATTTTTCGCTATATTTTTATCTACTACAACCGCGTCAGGGTCTATACACGCAACCCGCTTGGGCTGCCGCCTGCGAGGTACCGGGAGTGGGTGCAGGCGCAGCAGGCAGCCTGATTCGATGCCGCCGCAGTTTTCCTGCGTTCCGCTACGCTCCACTTCGGAAAACTGCGCTGTATTACCATGCTTTTCAGATTTTGGGTGTTTCCCGACTGCACATTTCTTGACATTTCCACTTTACAGTACATACAAACTTCCCACTAAATCCACCTTCCAGAGAAAACTCCTCAGAAGCGGTTTCCTTAAACGAAAGATTTAGTGAGTAGAAATCATCAACGATGAATCGTGGATAGCGATCAGCGATAATTTTCATGCCGTGTTTATATACTTCGTAAAGGTGGTACTTAATATCGGTATAATTCAAGCGATATGCAATATTTTGAGAAAAATCCCTTTTGTACGGCGATATGTATCTGGAGTCACCTGTAGCCTGATAATACGGAATTTCTGCCGGATACATTTCACGCAATGTTGAGACAAAGGCAAACCAGGTCTTTATAAACAAAGTAACAAAATCCGATTCGGTTATAGACTTCCAATTGTCATACGGATACTTGTTCTCCATCATTTCATTCACCCGATCTCTCTTTCAGCCATACCAGCGCAGCATCTTCTCCCTGCTCAATGGCCATTTCAACAGCCTGTTTTGCATATTCAAGTAGTTGCTTAGATTGACGGCGAAGAGCAAAGGAGTTCTGCACTTTCTCGGCAATATCTTTCTGAATTTCTCCATCCAGAATAGGGATAGGAATCTTGGCAATATCATCGTCGTAGATGTTGATGATGCCAGTACTCCCGACAACATACCGATAGATAAGTTCTTGACCGATTGCAGACTGTAGGAATATGCACAACACCTCAGGTAGAACATGTGTGTGTTTTTTAGCTCTGTAGATTCTCAAAGTAGAATCGGTTACAAACGGCTTATCGCCATCATAAGAGAACAAACTAACCTTTCCAAGTGAACCAACACCCATAGAAGCAAATACGACGTCGTTATTGACAACAAGTGTGCTCTTGTTTTCGATACATGTTTCATGGGTAAAATAGCTTTCAATGCCATCGGTATTAACCCCAGAATTGGTAAGCTGCTTAGTTTTAATTACACCAACGTCACTGACCCCTTCTGCATAATTCGTTCCAGAGTTTTTCAGAACATCAAATTCGTTAGGAATCTTTGTGGTTTCAAACTGTTCAAGAGCAGAAAGATAGCCATCGTATTTTGGCTGGTAGTATTCCGCATCCAAACGACCTGATACTTTAAAAGAGGTCGATAAATACTTGGTTGTATAGGAATCACTCGTTATTCCCTCTGTGCAAACCTTTAATTCTTTTATCAAGATCTGTTTTGCCTCAGAATACAGGATTTGAGCTTGATGGTTGAGCTTTTCCAAAGTTGTAAAGTACTTCTCGACCTTATCTTTAAATGAATTAGAATAATTGCAAACCAACAAATCCCTGATAAGCGTAATTGTAAGATGGGGTTGCGCCGTCATTGAACTTGATCTAACCATTTGCTTATATGCAAAACTGCTGGAAAAAAACAAGTATAACACAATGTAATCCTTGCGACTAAGAGCAGAAGCGTTTATGAAGATTAAATCTCTTGTCACGTAACTGGGCTGAGTAATTAAACCTGCTGTTCCTACTCGACCTCCCTTTGTCAACACCACATCGCCTGGATAGCACATATGAAGAGTTCTAAATTCTTCGCCCATCTCGGGAATATTAACACAGGCATTGTACTCTATTTGATCTTTGACATCTGCGACCCGAACAAAGGGAATAGTGCCAGTGTTATAATAGGGTTCAAGCGATGGATAGAAGGCACTTGCATCTACCTGTAATCCTTGAGATTCAATTGTTACAAATTTATCCCTATTTTTGCATATGAACTGTTCAATTTCTAAATATTCTTTTTTGTAATAGTCGCTATCAAATCTCAGAGTTGTTGTATCACAAACGTCAGACATTCTAATTTCGCTACATTCCAGCCCATCCATCAAAGCCTTGTACTTGGCTTCATCGAAAGGTTCAACGGATGGGCTTATTGAAAAAAACTTAAACCTTCCTTCTTAGCAAACTCAATAAATGCTTCTGCAATGCCGTCCGGGGTCAAACCGTCGTGACTATACAAATCATGGTCAACAATCAAGTGTCCGTGGCGATCAAGTACATTTTCCCCGGTAATGGGGTCTTTTACATAGATCTTCTCTCCGGAGTTATCTTTACTCGGCTTTTGCATGGTAGCAAAGAAAATGGGGTAATCTTCCTTCTTCGGGCACAGCTCATCATCCCATTTCTGAACAAATAGAACGGAGGTCTTGGTTCCTGTGTGGGGTTTGAACACATTGCCATGCAAGCCTACAACGGCAAGGATACGGCAACGCTCAGCAATAAATTCACGAATGTACTTATCGCTGGAGTTGTTGAAGCGGCCCTGCGGCAAAACGATAGCCATACGACCGCTAGGTTTAAGGAAGTTCAGGTTACGCTCGATAAACAGCACATCACGGCCAACCTTATTCTGCCATTTGCCGGCACTGTTTTTGCCAAGCTCATAATGAGAAATAATTGTGTTTTCCTTGATATCACCAGCAAACGGAGGATTTGCCATCACGAGGTCAAACTGGAACTGGCTATAATCCTTCACACCAGCAGGCTGAAGCTTTTTCAGTTTCTTAAAGCCCTCGTTATAGGTATCAATCCAATCTTCCTGCTTAGTAGTCTCGCCCCAACGGGAATAGTCCAGTGTATTCAGATGAAGCACGTTAGTCTGACCGTCACCGGCGATCAGGTTCAGCGTGCGAGCAACACGAACGGTTTTTTCATCAAAGTCAATGGCAAAGACATTGTCTCTGACAAAATTGGTCTCTTCAGGAATGCGCTCTGCGGCAGTGAATCCATCACCTTCGGGAAGGCCTTTTCCTCTGCGGATATCTTTCCAAACCTTGAAAATACTATGGACTGTGAAGCCCGAACTGCCGCAGGCGGTGTCGATGATTTTGTCCTTGGTAGTGGGATTCATCATCTTTACACACATATCAATGACATATCGAGGGGTAAAATACTGTCCCTTTTCACCCTTCTGAGCCTTACTCATCAGGTATTCAAAGGCATCATCCACAACATCGAGATTGTTATTGAAGAGCTTGATATCTTGCAGAGAAGCTACGCAAACCGCAAGGTGGGAAGGGGAAAGCAAAATTTTGCTCTCATCTGTAAAGATGCCTTCCCATTTCTTTTTTGCATCGTCAAACAACCCCTGAATCTTTTCTTTCAGTTCGTAGTCAGTGTCGCCTGTATTACGGAACTGAAGATATGCAGTTGGGTCATTTGCACAAATCAGCTCATCATACAATTTGGTGAAGATCAGCTTAAAGATTTCCTCAAATGAATCCACACCGGCACTGGCAAGAACTTCATCCTCCATTTCCTTAATCAGAGAACGGAGAGATTTTTTCTGAGTGCTGATTTTGTCTTTTCGTTTCAGATCTTCGTAGGTGAATTTCTCGTTGATGATATCAGAAAGCTTCTGCGTAGCCTTTGGAATATCGCTGATTTCTTCAAAGAAATTGGGGTCTTTTCGGTTGTAGCAGGAAATTTGCTCGCCGTTTGTCCAGACACCAATAGGTGCACCAGTAGCATTGCAATAGGACTTCAGCTGTTCCTTACCATCGGTCAGCTTCGGCTTTTTCAGTTCCACAATGATATACGGCACCATAGGACGATCTTTGTCCATAATGGCAATATCTGCTCGCTTTACCTCACGGCCAAAGTGAATTGGAGTTTCCAGCTGAATGCGGCTGGCTGCATATCCATAGTCGTTCATCAGTTTGTAAATATAGAGCTGACGAACAGCTTCTTCGGGAGTAAGCTTGATTTCTTTGTCACGGATTGCGCAAGTAATATAAGGAACCTCGCTACCACGGACAGATTTCATAAAGATACGAGACTCTATCGTAGATTTGTCCTCAACAGAGAATAGCGTATCATCATATGTAGTATTTTTGAAAAGTTCATTCAATGTCATTTGTTGTTCCTCCTGATGCGGAAATGCCCGCATAAATAAGTTGCTCGATTTGTGTAATTTGTTCTTCTGATGGATCAACTGCAATTAGTTGTCTTATCAGACCCCATAGTTTCGGGTTCTTACTGAGTTCTGCGTTTATGTCTGGTGGCGATGTCCCTTTGGCTTTTGCAAAAAGGGCCAACATCTTTTCACGCAGTTCAGGAGGCGGCTGGAGTTGTTCTATTAGTTTTAGTAACAACTCTTCAGAAGGGAAGATCATTCCACTTTCAATCGAGCTGAGAGAAGCGTTTGTAATATCTACAGCCAGTGCTAACTGCCGCTGAGAAAGATGCGGTTGTTTCTTTTCTCGTGCTTGCTTAATCCACTTGCCGAGTTTTTTCTTATCGGCAGATGACACAGCCATTGATATTCCTCCCTTCATAGTGATAGCTGTTAACTAACAGCTATCACTATGATAGCATACTTGGCTGTAATTGTCAAGATAAGGGGGCGATTTGCCCTCTTAGTACGAGTTTGTATTCGTTAAAGTGGCGACAGCGCCCATCGTTCGATAAGCGCTGTCGTTATGTGTTCAATTATTCTTCCATGACTTCCAACATCATCCTGGCACCCAGCTTAAAGCCATTCTGAAAGATCAAGCAGTCTGTATTGGTTTGATGTTCCCGCACACAATCGGTGTATTTCTCAAACAGTTCTTTCTGCTCGTTCGTCATAGTGGCTTTAAGCTTTTCTTCGTTCCGGCAGATCAGCTCCAGTAACTTCTTGTATTCTTTGCAAGAGGACGTGTCATACTCGGTTGGCTCAACATTGCCATACCAAAACTCTTCAAGGATTCTCATACGTCATCCTCCTCGTAGATTATCTCACGCAGGACTATTTCTTCTGCACGATTGCGGATGCTGTTTATGGCTCCAACCCATGCCATCTGATCGTGCTGCTTCATGCGCTCTGTCACATCCTCAGATGCCTTCATCTGCTCGATGATAAATTTAAGGCGGTTCTGTGCCTGCTCGTTCATATCAGCAAGATATGTCCACAATTCGCCGCTGAGACACAGATCGTTAAAGCGGATAGGGTTATGCTCCTTGATGTAATCTCTGTGCATACGCCCCCACCGACCAATAGGTCTGTTTTCTTCTGGTAAGCGAATGTCGGGAATATAGTAATCACCACAACGAATATAGTTCAGTTCCTGCATCATATGTACCTCCAATAAGATTCAAACATTCTGTTCAAAGATAGAAAAAGGCGATACCTGGTTGTGAAAACCAAGTATCGCCAATTTTTCTTGTCGCACTCCTGTACGGCAGCTACCCTATGTCAGTAATGTTCTCATACTGTCTTATTGAGGGACGCCAAACGGCGCGCCTTTTCTGTCGGAACGCCTTGCGGAGTTTTGCGGCAGCACCGCAGTCGTAAAGCTCCGCAAGGCTTTTTTATCCCAGCAACATCAGCACCGCGCCGTACACGACGCTCGCGAGCGTGCCGAACACGATCACCGGCCCCGCGATGACGAACATCTTTGCCGCCATGCCGGTGATGATGCCCTCGGCCTTGAAGTCGATGGCGGGCGAGACGACGGAATTGGCAAAGCCCGTGATCGGCACGAGCGTGCCCGCCCCCGCGAAGCGGGCAAGGGAATTATACAGGTTCAGCCCCGTGGTCAGCGCCGCTAAAAAGATGAGCGTGACGGAGGTCGCGGTGCCCGCGTCGGTCTTGTCGAGCCCGAGGGACCTGTAGCCGTCCAGAATGAGCTGACCGAGCACGCAGATCGCGCCGCCGATCAGAAAGGCGAGCGCCGTATCCTTCCAGATGGGCGACTTCGGCGACTTCTGCTTGATATACGCCTGATATTCCTGCGGTGACATATCCATAAGATCACTCCTTTTGGCATAGCATTTCCAGCGGGAGTATTTTTATCCATCGTTGCCTTTCCGCGCAAAATCGGCTACAATAGAGATGAGCAAAACAAGTCCTAAAACAAAAGGGCGAAGAGAGAAAGAAGGCGGGGGTCACCCGGCAAAGAGAAAAAGCGCATAAAAAGCAAGCCCGGAGGAAAACCGAGCGAAAAAAGCCATATGAGAGGGCACTTTAAGCGCCTCGCCGGAACGATTTGGATGCGCGGTAGGAGTGAGAGCTGTGCAGAACGGCGGCCAGCGCAACCGCTAAAGCGGAGATGTGGGCCAGCGTATTGAGGTTTGCCGCGCTGGTTCCATTGCGCACTCACAGCTGTTCCTGACCTGTGGATTTGAAGCGAGAATTGTAACGCTCGCACTCTGTCCGCAGGGCGTAAGTCCGTTTAAAGTAGAGGCAGCTGCGGTCAATGGAAAGCCTGTAGTCATCGGGAAGGGTCTTATATTTCGTGCAGCCCCGATTCTTCTTGCCGTTGTTCCAATTCTTGTGGCTACAAGGGCAAACACCGCTTTTGGACTGGCGAAACGGACAGCAGTATTTCTGGCGGGTACGCCCATTGTTGGTCGTTTTGCCGTCCTTGTGCATGGCGAACCCGGCCTCGCAGACCGGATTACCGGCAGGGAGCGTTTTAGAGGCTTTCGTGCCGCGTGGATTGAGGGGAATAAACGTCTCGCCCTCATAGACCGTTTTTACGGTATTGTAGATGCTTTTCACGTCATAGCCCTTGTCGGCAAGAAAGGTGCATTCCTTCAAAGAAACCGTCTGATCCGCGGCCGCGAGGATCTCAGCGGCGACGGAGGAATCGGCGATATTGCCCGGCGTGGTCAGCTCGTAGAGCGGCAGCCCGGAGATGCAGTCCACCAGCACATGACTTTTGTATCCCCAGTAGAACTCATACCGCCGCTCATTGTGCTGGTTGGAGGCCGAGTGGACGCCGAGGGCACAGTCCAACACCGTTAAGATAAGAAAATCCGACAGCAAAAAAAGCTCCCCCGTCCATTTCAGTGAAGTGGACGGGGGAACTTTACTTATTTTATTGTTTCCTGTTGTACTTAATGTGCACTGAATAATAGAAAAAGCCTTATATTTCAAGCCATAGAGGCCAATCTGTGGTACAATAGGAGCAAGGGAACTGGCAAAAATCCAGCAAAAACCTTGCACCTGGAGGGCAACTATGTATCGTTACAGCAATGGCCAGATCAGCTTGGCGGATTTCAAACAGCCGGTGGGTATGAATCTGAAGGAAAGCAACCGTTGGGTAAAGAAAGCCCAGACGATCCCCTGGCCGGAGATTGAGAAGCGCTGCGCCGCCCTATTCACCAACCGGAAAGGGAATGTGGCCAAGCCGCTGCGTCTGGCCTTGGGAGCCTGCATCATTCAGGCGGAGTATGGCTATTCTGACGAGGAAACCGCGCTTCAGATTCAGGAGGACCCATATCTTCAGTATTTCTGCGGGCATCCTGGCTATGATGATGAAAAGCTGCCCTTTGCTCCGTCTTTGATGGTGTATTTCCGCAAGCGCCTGACGTCGGAAGTGCTGGGTGAGATCAATGAGATGATCGTGCGGGACGCAAAGGAGCGTCAGGCCAGAGAAGCCAAATCCAAGGATGACGATGATGATTCTGACGGCCAGCCGGGAACTGGCGGAAACAGCGGCACTATGATCGTGGACGCCACCTGCGCGCCGTCCAATATCCGTTATCCTCAGGATGTTTCCCTGCTCAACGAGGCCAGGGAGAACGCCGAAACGCTTTTGGACGTTCTTCACGATCCCGCGGGCGGAAAAGCCTCGAACCTACCGCAAACGCGCCCGGAAAGATTACCTGAAATACACAAGATGCCGTAAACACACCGCGAAAATGACCCGCAAAGCCATTGGGAAGCAGCTGGCTTACCTCCGGCGCGACCTGGATGCCATCGATAGCAAACTGTCCCTCGGAAAAAATCTGCCCCCTCGCCATGCGGAGCGTTTGGGCACGATCCGCGCCGTCTATGAGCAGCAGAAGTACATGTACGATAACCGTACCCACAGCGTACCTGACCGGATCGTCAGCGTGAGCCAGCCCTTCGTTCGGCCCATTGTGCGGGGAAAAGCGGGAAAGCCGGTGGAGTTTGGCGCGAAGCTGGACATCAGTGTCGTTGACGGATGGACGCGGCTGGAGTGCTATTCTTTTGACGCCTACAATGAGGCGGGAAATCTGCGGGAAATGGCAGAGCGGTTCCGAGCGCGAGAGGGGCATTCCCCCAGCCGGATCCTGGCGGACAAAATCTGCCGAAACCGGGAGAATCTCAGCTATTGCAAGGCGCATGGGATCCGTCTTTCCGGCCCGGCTCCGGGGCGGCCCAAGAAGGGTGAAACCAGAGACCAGGCTCAGGACTATCGGGATGAGTGCGAGCGCGTGGAAGTGGAGCGCAGATTCAGTCTGACGAAGCGTAAATGTGGCATGGGGCTGGTCACTGCAAAGCTGCGGGAGACTGCGGCCCATGTGATCGCCATGTCCGTTCTGGTGCTGAATCTCCGCAAGATTCAGCGCGCCCTTTTGAGAATGCTCGCATATCTTCTGGAGATTCTCGCTCAGAACAAAAATTGGGCACTTGTTCAGTGGACATTACTTACTTCGCGGGCAGGACAATGACCTGTCCCTCGTAAATGGTGTTAGCATTTACAAGACGGTCGGCGTTGCGTTCGAAAATGGTCTTGTACTTCATCACATCGCCATAGGTCGCCTTGGCGATAGCGCCCAGCGTATCGCCAGCCTTGACCGTATAGAGGGTTTCGCCGCTGGCGGCAGCAGGAGCGTTGATGTGGGCAACCTTACCCAGCTTTTCGGGCAGAACAAGCGTTGCGCCCTCCGTCAGCTTTACACCTTTGTTGGCTTTGTAAAGTTCACTCCATACGCCATAAGTGCCGTAATTGTTCAGCGCGATTGTGCCATAAGTGTCGCCCTTCTTCACAGTGTAAGAACCAGCGGCAACGGGCGCTGCGGGCTGCTCAGGCTGCGCCGGAGTAACGGGCTGTGCGGGAATTTCAGGTTCAGCGGGCTGCGTAGGAGTTTCGGGTTCGGAGGGAGTAGTCGGTTCGGAGGGCGTGGTAGGCTCAGCGGGAGTAGTGGGCTGCGCGTCGGCAGCCGCATGGTCGTACCGAAAGAGCAGTTCATCGAATGGGTCTTTGCAGACGCCAAGGAAAAACACGCGATGCGTTATACGCAATACAGAGGCTTGGCTCAGGTCACAAACCGGGTGAAGTGAAGTTTGCTGCCATGAGCTTGAAAAGATTCGCATTATGGAAGTGGAACGCCCTTTTCCGGAGCGTCCCCCTTCCGCTGTTTCTGCGCGAAATATGCAGGAAACCCGGTCGCCGCCCAATGCGCAGCCGGGCTTCTTGACAGGCTGAGAGGATTACCCTTTTGAGGTACTCCTCTCCATATCGCTGTTCATTTGGGCGGATCCTTTTTGTTTGTGTTGTAATCCAACAGATCGCGAATCCCCTGCATGAGAACCAGAATTCCGATCAGCCAGCAAAGGCCTCCCATTGCGAAAGCGAAGGTCCTGTCTCCGAACCGGGGACACATCATAGCGTAGACGGGGCTCCTAATGCCCGACTAATCGCGCTTGTACTTGCCATCACTTTCTGAGCGCAGCTCTCACAAATTGCGGAGGTCATTCGAGCAGCTGGTGCAGAAATACTAATAGCGCCAATTGGTGCATTAGTAAAGTCGATAATTGGCGCACCAATACAAACGACCCCTACCTCGTTTTCCTCGTTGTCAATTGCCCATCCGAGCTCTCGAGCTTTTTGAAGGTGTTTGATAAATTCATCATAATTTACAATTGTATTTTGTGTGCGCGGTTTAATGATGGATCGATCCCAAATGGCGCGGACTTCTGTTTCCGGCAAATGAGAAAGTATGCTTTTACCGACAGCTGTGCAGTACATAGGCGAGCGAAGGCCAATGAAGGACGCCATATGGATAATACTTTCTCTACGATCCTCTTTGTATAAATATACAACTTCATCGTCGTTACGAGCGACTAGGTGAACTGTTTCACCAATTTCCGCAGCCAAACGCTCTAAGTACGGACGAGATAGCGAAACTAGATTTATACCGCCAATTGCACGGTTGCCTACTTCAAAGAGTCTAACCGTTAAGCGATATTTACCCGTTTCAATATTTTTTTGAACATATCCTCGTGATACAAGAGCAACAAGCAAGCGATGCGTTGTACTGACATGAAGACCAACAGCAGCGGACAAATCTTTTAAGAGCATACCATGCGGCTGAAAAGACAGGGCTTCAATAATATCTAAAACACGATCAATAGATTGCACCGGAGTGTGGGAAGCAGCCAAAAGAACCGCTCCTTTCTTTATAAAAACAAATAATAACTTATCTATTCATTTGAACTCTACACCATTTTTTGACAACTGTCAATTATTAAAAAACTTTTGAATAACCGAAAAAACAGTTGACAAAGCAAAGCCAATCATGTACTATTTTGTATAGCGATAATAAATTTCATAATATGAAATTTTAGCGCATTCATCCGTTTAAGCACTCTTTAGTAATTGCCTGATAGAAAGGAGCACCTTTTGTGCAAAAAAAAATTGTGACATTTGGAGAAATCCTAATGCGCCTCAATCCGGAAGGATATTTTCGATTTTTGCAAAGCTCTAAGTTTGAAGTATCTTACGGTGGTGGGGAAGCAAATGTAGCAGTATCCCTTGCTAATTACGGTATGAACGCAACCTTTGTCAGCAAAGTACCAGAGCATGAAATTGGTCAGTGCGCAATTAATGAGTTGCGGCGATATGGTGTAGATACAAAATTTGTTGCCCGCGGCGGAAATCGATTAGGGGTATATTTCTGCGAAAAAGGCGCTTCCCAAAGGGTCTCAAAAGTTATCTACGATCGCGAGAATTCTTCAATATCCCAAGCAGATCCTGAAGATTTTAATTGGGATCTAATATTTGATAAAGCAGACTGGTTTCACTGGACGGGAATTACACCTGCACTTGGCGGAAGGCTGCCCGAGATTTGTAAAGCAGCATGTAAAGCGGCAAAAGAAAGGCAGATACCGATATCGTGTGATCTCAATTTCCGAAAAAAACTGTGGACAAGGGAACGAGCCAACGCAGTTATGCAGCAGCTGATGCCGTATGTTGATGTCTGCATTGCTAATGAAGAAGATGCTAAGAATGTATTTGGAATCGTATCAGACGGAACAGATATTGATAAAGCGCAGATTAACAAAAATGGATACATCGATGTGGCCCGTCAGCTTACCCGTAAATTTGGATTTCGCAAGGTAGCTTTTACACTGCGCACATCACTTTCAGCAAATGATAACGATTGGATGGGGATGCTTTACAACGGGGAAAAAGATCATGCAGAATTTTCTCCTCAGTATCATTTACATATTGTGGACCGCGTAGGCGGTGGGGACAGCTTTGCAGGTGGGCTAATATTTGGAATGCTAAACGGGTACTCTGATCAGAAAGCACTGAACTTTGCAGTGGCAGCCTCCTGTTTAAAGCACTCTATTGAGCACGATTTTAATATGGTGTCAGTTCCTGAAGTTGAGTCGCTTGTTGCAGGAGACGGATCTGGACGTGTACAAAGATAAGCAGGTGCAGCATTATCCGAAATATTTGTTATGCAGAAAACGGAGACACATATTTACCTTGTAGAGATGAGCAAAACAAGTCCTAAAACAAAAGGGCGAAGAGAGAAAGAAGGCGGGGGTCACCCGGCAAAGAGAAAAAGCGCATAAAAAGCAAGCCCGGAGGAAAACCGAGCGAAAAAGCCATTTGAGTGATTTTCGGTTTCAGCCATGGCCGGGAACCATTGCAATCACTGCGTTTCTTGCGTTTTGCTCATGGCTATTACCTTGCCATTCGGAGGTGGAAAAATGAATACGGGATAAAAACATTTTTAGCAATTTATAAAATAATAAGGAGCTATACAAGAAGAGTACCAATCTCGGAGATAGATGCCTTGGGTAGAAATTGATCCGAGAACGGCCCTGAATAATTAATAATTTGCTGGCGTAGGTTAAAATATTAGCTGTTTCTTTTTTGTCGCATGCAGTAAGTATAATATTTTCCTTTGTTCTCTTTAGTATAATGGGCCGTAAACCACCTATGTTGCATTAACAAAAAGAGTCAAAAACTATAACATTAAGGGGGATAACAAGATGAAAAAGGCATTACTTAAACTATTGGCATTGTCCTTAGCTCTGACATTTGTAATGGGTGTTTTAAGCGGATGTGGTGATACTGCGGAAAAAGATAGCGACGGAGATGTCGTAAAAATTGGCTTTGTTACCTACCTCGCCGGTGACCAAGCCTATGTGGGCCAGGCAGCAAAGCTTGCCCTGGAGGACTACGTAACAGAGCTTAATGAGAATGGGGGGCTTTTGGGCAAGCAGGTCAAGCTTATAACTTACGATTATTCGAAGGATCCTGCTACAGAGGCTGTAAATGCAACGAACAAGCTTATCCAGCAAGATGGTGTTATTGCAATTCTTGGTCCCAGTGGTAGTCAGTCGGCAATACCTATGATCCCGGTTGTGACTGCAGCAAAAATTCCTGTAATTGCAACGTCTGCCAGCAATGAAGCGGTAACCATAGATCCCAATACAGGCAAATTAAATGAGTGGATGTTTAGAGTTTGCTTTGTGGATCCTTATCAAGGCAAGGCACTGGCAAATTTTGCTATTACAGAGGCCGGAATCAGCAAGGTCGCATCATTGGGAGCGATTGGTGATCCGTATACAGAGGCCTTGACTAAAATTTTTGAAGATGAGTTCACAGCAAAAGGCGGCGAAATGGTAAAGAAGCTGAATTACCAGAACAAGGATGTTGAATTTAGAGCACAGCTGACTGAGGCTCACAAGGCTGGTGCGGAGGCAATTTTGGCCCTATCTTCTTACTATAAAGATGTTGTTTTGATGGCGCAGCAGTCAAGAGATCTGGGATATGATTTCAAATTCCTGATTGGTGATGGCTGTTATTCTCCGGAGCTTGTAGAATTAGCCGGAGATGAACTAGAGGGTTCATATATGATCAGTGGTGTTTCAGAGGATGACCCTGCCCTGAAGGAATATTCTGTGGAATTTGGAAAAAAATATCCAGGGCAGACTGCAAATGTTTATGTTGCTTATTCATTAGATGCCATGATGCTGTTGGAATATGCGATCAACAAGGCAGGATCCTTTGACACAGAAGCGATTCGAACTGCTTTGGAAAACGCTCAGGGTGTAAAGCTTTTTAGCGATGATAACTTTACTGTTGATAAAGAAACACATAATCCTCTGAATAAAACGGTTAGTGTTCTTAAAATTACCGACGGCCAGTATACTCTGTATAAAAAATATAAGCCAGAAGGCTAATGTTATATTGCTCTCTTTAAACAAATTTTTGATATTTGCATAGATAAACAAAGCCTTTGATAGGCAATGTGTAATTGCTTTAATGGGGTGCTGGTATATTTTTCATATATCAGCACCTCTGAAATGGAGAAGAACTATGAACCAATTGATTCAACAGCTTATAACAGGTTTGTCCATTGGTGGCATCTATGCTTTGCTTGCAGTGGGTTACTCCCTTATTTACAGCATTTTCAATTTTACAAACTTTTCATTCGGCGCGATTATGATGACATCGGCATTTGCCGGATATTTTGCTATTTCTAAATTGGGCTTACCTCCGGTAGGCGGTATGCTTTTTGCTCTTCTGTTTGGTGCGTGTATTTCACTTTTGGTCGAATTTATTGCATATAGACCAATGAGAAAGAAAAATGCTCCCAGGTTATTTATTATGATCTCTGCGTATGGCATCAATATGTTTATTATTAATTTAACATTGGTTCTCCTTGGTGCAAATCTCAGAGAATTTCCAATATCGATTGGGCAAACAGCCTTTCTTGTCGGTAATATTTCTATTGGCAAAATTGACATTATTGCTTTGATCGTTTCGCTAATATCCCTTTTAGTTTTATGGATATTTTTGGAAAAAACAACCGCCGGTATTGCAATTAGAGCATGTTCTCAGGACTCCTCTACCGCAGGCCTGATGGGAATCAATGGTAATAAGGTATCCACGATGGTATTTGCCATATCAGGCGTTACAGCAGCTGTTGCAGGGATTTTTTTCGGTATAAAATATACAGTTTATCCGAACTTGGGTGATTTAGCGACGAAAGCTTTTATTGCAAGCGTAATCGGAGGCTTGGGGAGTCTGCCCGGCGCAATTACAGGCGGCATCCTGCTTGGTGTACTGGAGACAATGGTATCGGGTTATATTTCTTCAACCTACAGAGACTTATTTGCATATGGGTTTATGGTAGTTATGCTATTGTTTCTTCCAAACGGTCTCATGGGAAAGACTTCTCAGGATAAACTATAAAAAGGGGGGGAGCTTGTGCTATATATTGAAAGCCTGGTTATTATTGGTTGTATAAATGTTGTGGCAGTTTGCGGGCTGGTTTTGCTGGTTGGATATACGGGCATTTTTTCTATGGGACATGCAGGTTTTATGGCAATTGGCGGATACGCAGCTGCGTTGCTTTATTTACATCTTCATATCCCATATGTAGTTGCCGTAATTGCCGGAGGATTAATTGCAGCAATTTGCAGCATAATTATTGGTTATCCAACGTTGAAAATGAAGCTTCGTGGAGATTATTTTGCAATAGCAACGCTTGGCTTTGGCGAGATAGTGAAATTGATTTTAGCCAATAGCGGGCCAGATTCTATATTTGGCGGAGCTATGGGAGTAATTGGCATTCCTAAGAAAACCAATCTTATATGGGTAATAATTTTTACCGTAATTAGTATCTATGTTTTGCGTTCTATTATCAAATCAGATTATGGGAAAAATTTCGTTGCGATTCAACAACAGGAAGTAGCAGCCGAAATGATCGGAATTAATGTTTTTAAGGTAAAAATGACTTCTCTGCTTATTTCTGCGTTTTATGCTGGTATAGCTGGCGGGTTGTTTGCATTTTATATGACCTATATTTCACCGGGCACCTTCAATGAAGTAAAATCTACAGATTTGACAACCGCTGTAGTTATGGGCGGAATTAACAGCATATCCGGGCCTATTCTGTGCGGCTTTTTCTTAATTCTGCTGCCGGAGGTATTAAGATCACTTATCGAATGGAGACTGGTTATATATGGTCTGATTTTTGTATTAGTTATGATTTTTAAGCCAGAAGGCCTATTCGGATATAAAGAACTGCCGTTTGAGAAAGTAACTGCTTTTGCCAAAAAACTGATAAAGCCAAGGGGAAAAGAGGACACTATGGAGAAATGTGCAAAGGATAGGAGGCCTACAATTCGTGGAGGGAAGAAATAATAGAATATTAGAGATCGACAGCCTAGCGATTTACTTTGGCGGCTTGAAAGCAATTGATGGCGTGAGCCTATATATTGAAAAAAATGATTTTTTGGGACTGATTGGACCTAACGGTGCAGGTAAGTCAACTTTATTTAATGCAATAACGGGAAATATTGTTCCAACTATGGGAACAATTGCTTTTAATAATACAGTTATCAACAAGAAGCGGCCTGATCAAATATGCCATTTGGGGATCAGCAGAACCTTCCAGAATATTCGGCTGTTTCCTAAAATGACAGCCATTGAAAATGTTTCGATTGGCATGAATAGTATACCAAAATACTCCTTGCTACAGGCTGCTATACGCAGTGGGAAAGTGGAACAAATTAATCGGGAGACGATTGATCAGGCATATTATTACTTGGATTTGCTCGGGATAGCCGGATACAAGGACAACTTAGCCGGAAGCTTGCCCTATGGACTTCAGAGAAGATTAGAGATTGCCCGGGCGATTGCAACCAAGCCAGAGCTTCTTTTGCTGGATGAGCCGGCAGCCGGAATGAATAATGATGAGTGTAATGAGCTGGTAGAAGTATTGAAGAAGATACATAATGAGCTAGGGTTCACGGTTGCCTTGATTGAACATCACATTGATTTTGTGATGAATCTATGTAACCGACTCTATGTTTTGAATCTCGGAAAAATTTTGGCAGAAGGAACACCGGAAGCCGTCCAAAATGATCCTAATGTTATTAAAGCATATTTAGGAGAAAGGAGAAACGGTCGTGGGAAGTAGTGCGCATGAGTTGACCGGGAAAGACGAGAACCTTTTAAGCGTAGAGCATTTAAATGTATTTTACGGAGGGATCCAGGCGCTGTATGACGTTTCTTTAAATATCAGAAAGGGTGAAATACTGAGTATTATTGGGTCAAATGGCGCAGGTAAATCATCTCTCCTTCGAACAATTGCGGGCGATAAATCCATTGATTCGGGATCTATAACCTTTCAAGGGGAGCAACTGCCTAAAAGCTCATATGAGGTAGTAGGAAAAGGAATTTCCCTTGTGCCAGAAGGCAGAAGGATCTTTCCTAACTTATCTGTTAAAGATAATCTTGCAATTGGCGCATACAATCGAAGGAAGGATAAAGAAGGCATTAAGGAAAGCCTTGAAGAAGTGTTGGATCTGTTTCCGAGGTTAAAAGAAAGATATCATCAGCTTGGTGGAACATTGTCCGGCGGTGAACAGCAAATGCTTGCCATAGGCAGAGCACTAATGAGCAAGCCGGAGCTGATATGCTTTGATGAGCCTTCTTTAGGACTAGCGCCAATTATTGTCGATGAACTGTTTGATAAGATCAAATTTTTAAATGACGAAAGAAAACAGACAATTCTACTTGTTGAACAAAATGTTTATCTTGCGCTTGACATATCAAGCAGAGCTTATATTCTTAGCAGCGGATGTATCGTTGCGGAGGGAAAGTCGTCAGACCTATTAGAAATGCCAGATATCCAAGAACAGTATATGGGAATCAGGTAAGAAATAAGGGGGATATAATGTCTGAATCGGTGTTAAATATGTTTGCGCAGCAATATATCGATATGATTTTGTGCAAGAGTCGATACGATGTCGGTGATATCCAGTGGTTTACAGAGGGGCCCTTTTGGCGAAGAACCAGCATGAAGTTCTCCAGGGAATATAGAATCCTTCCTGATTACGAGATCGGTGATTTAAAGCATGGCCTTACATTGGAAAATATTGTAGACCGATCGGAGACTCTGCTCAGAGAACTGAAAGACTATGAGGAAACCTCTCCGCTTTGCGAAAAGCAGAGAATAGAATATCTAATTTGCCACATGAGAAGCCTTTGGTTTCGGTCAAAGATGCTTTTAGGAGAAAAGAGCTCGTTTGATCAAATGACGAGTGCTCTGTATAATCTTGTTGCGCCGGTATATGACTATTCTTTGTTTCAACAAATTAAAACTGAGCTGGACGAGAATTTACCGGGGCAAGGGAACGTTCTTAATCGCATAGAGCAATTTCGAGAAGGTATTACGATTCCTGCAGATAAACTATTGAATGTATTGCGAGATGTTACGGAAGCATTTCATCGTCATGCCATTCAAAATATGCACCTGACAGGCAATAGTATGCCGCGGATTCGTGTGAGGGCTCTGCCGGATCCCAATATGGTGTTTTTGTCTATTTTATTCGCCTACGATTACGATCATATTCAATATGAGCGCAACTTTAATTTGAAGTATAACTGGACAGTCGACAAAGTAATGGAATATACAGGGCACGAGATGGAGCCGGGGCATTTGACCTATTATGAAAAAAGAACGCAGTGCTTTATTGATACAGGCTGGCCGGAAATGGCGGAGGTATCATTGTATTCTCCATCTTCTGCATTTACAGAAGGGTCTGCCCGATATGCGTCAGATTTATGCTTTGCAAGCTCGATGGAGCGTAAGGTTGAATTTGAGAAGGAATATATTTTTAAAAAAGCCGGTTTAGATGATCGCCTGGTCGAATATATGCCGTTATGGCACAGATTTATGGAAGTAAGCGGATATGCGTTCTTAGAGGCTTCGCGCAAGGTTTGGGATAAGCTTTGGACAGAGGAGCAAGGTCTGCAGTTTCTGAAGGAATATGGATTTATGGAACAGACAGCGACAATAGAGCAATTAAAAGCTGCTATTTCTGATCCAGGCCATTTTGTCTGCCACGATTATGCACGGGATACAATAAGGCGATACTTCGAGAGCACTTGTTCAAGTATTGAGGAAAAATGGGCACTTTATGAGAATTTATGTAGTTCACATATGTCTATGACAGAAATTCAAAGCGGAATATTTAAGCCAGATGTGTACATGTGGCGGTAGGAGTATTTGTATAGTATACTTTTGAAAAGATGAAAGGCAAACCATGAATAGAATTATTGAAAGGCTTTCCTCTTTTGGGGTAGTTCCTGTTGTTGCTTTGGATCACAGCTGTACAGCAGCTTCAGTAGCGAAGGCTTTAATAGCGGGCGGATTACCATGTGCGGAAATCACATTTCGCACTGCTGCGGCAGAAGAAAGTATACATCTTATAAAAGCTGCTTACCCTGATATGCTGATTGGTGCAGGTACAGTCACGACCACAGGACAAGTAGACCAAGCTATCAATGCTGGTGCAGAATTTATTGTATCTCCTGGTATAGATCGCAAGCTAATAGATTATTGTGTCAAAAAGCAGATTGCGGTCATTCCAGGCTGTGTTACTCCATCTGAATTGATGGAAGCCGTAAGCTCTGGGATTGATGTAGTGAAATTTTTCCCGGCCGAGCAGTGTGGTGGGGTGGCGACAATTACGGCGCTTTCTGCTCCTTTTCCGCAGATGATGTTTATCCCGACCGGTGGGATCAATATCAGCAATATAGGCGATTACCTATCAGCCCAAAGGGTAATCGCATGTGGTGGCAGTTGGATGGTTAAAAAAACATTGATAAATACCGGAAGGTTTGATGAAATCCAAAGGCTCACAAAAGAAACTGTTATGAAGGTTTCCGAGGAACGCGGTAAATAATGAGCACTATAGGCCGTATCATCTCACGACCTCCGGCGACGTTACGCTCCACATCCCCCGACTCAAGGGCGTGTCCTTCGAGACCGCCATCATCGAGCGGTATCGCCGCCGGGAGAGCAGCGTGGAGGAGGCGCTCATCGAGATGTACATGGCAGGCGTTTCCGTGCGCCGGGTGGAGGACATCACGGAGGCACTGTGGGGCCCTGCCACCATCAGCGAGCTGAACAAGAAAGCCTACGTTCACATCGAGGACTGGCGCAACCGCCCCTCGCAGGGCGGGCACTATCCATACGTCTACGTGGACGGTATCTACCTGCGCCGCAACTGGGGCGGAGAGTATGAAAATATTGCTGTTTTGGTGGCGATTGCCGTGAATGAGGACGGTTTTCGTGAGGTTTTGGGCGCTGCCGAGGGCATGAAAGAGGACAAGGCCAGCTGGGTCAGTTTCTTCCAATGGCTCCGCGGACGCGGCTTGGACGGCGTGAAGCTCATCGTTGGTGACAAGTGCATAGGGATGCTGGAGGCCGTGGGCGAGGTGTTTCCGGACGCCAAATACCAGCGCTGCACAGTGCATTTCTACCGCAGCGTTTTCTCTGTTGTGCCTAAATCCAAGGTCAAAATTGTGGCGAAAATGCTCAAGGCGATCTATGCCCAGGAGAGCAAAAAGGCGTCCCGTGAGAAGGCAAAGGCCGTGGTCGCCGAGCTGCGCGCCATGAAGCTGAAGGAGGCTGCCAAGAAGGTCGAGGACGGCATTGAGGAAACTCTGACTTACTGCGATTTTCCCAGCGAGCATTGGACGCGCATCCGCACCAACAACGCGATCGAGCGGCTGAACCGTGAGATCCGCCGCCGGACCCGCGTGGTGGGGACGTTCCCTGACGGCAACTCTGCCCTGATGTTGGTCTGTGCCCGCCTTCGCCACGTGGCGGGCACTCAGTGGGGCAGCAAGAAATACATGAACATGAAGCACTTGGAGGCGGCCATGGACGACGCCTCTATTGCCGGCTGACTTCACTCAGCCGGAGCCTGCAAATAATTTTGCGCATAAATCTTGACGGGACCCGTCACTCACGTTGTGCCCACACGGCGAAGCGAGCGGGTAGAAACAAAAGGCACCGGAGGGGAAGCGTTTTCCTCTCCGGTGCTTTGCATTACTTCTCGTAGCTGACGTGCAGCAGCTCGTGGCAGCGCTCCTCGCCGTACTCGGCCATCATGCGTACCACGATGGGATTGCGCTCGGCGCGTTTGAACATTGCCGCGTTGTCGGACTGGTGCAGACCGTCGCCGCGCTTTTCCTTCGTAGCCTTGAGCCCGTAGGGCTGTCCCGCGCCGCCGACGCAGCCGCCCTGGCAGGTCATGACCTCGATAAGATGGTAGAACGCCTCGCCCTCGTCAATTCTTTTGAGCAGCTTTCTTGCGTTGGCAAGACCGTTGACCACCGCGAGCTTCAGCTCGGTATCCCCGATGGTGACCGTCGTCTCCTTGATCGGCGCGTCGCCGCGCAGGCCGAGAATGCTGATCTCGCGCAGGGCGTTCTTGCTCTTATCCGGCAGGCAGTGACGAACCACCGCCTCGGCCACGCCGCCGGTCGTGCCGTAGATGACCGCTGCGCCGGAGCCGAGACCGAACGGCAGGTCGGGAGATTCCAGCTCCAGCTCATTGAGCTGGATGCCCGTCTCCTGCATCATGTCAATGACCTCGTGCGTGGTGAGCACCAGATCGACGTCGGGGCGGCCGTCGTGGATGAATTCAGGGCGCGCGGCCTCCATCTTCTTCGCCGTGCAGGGCATGATGGCGATGTGATAGGTCGTGCGGCCGTCCTGTGCGTCCTTTTCTGCGTACTTGTCGCGGAAGATCGCGCCCACCATCTCCATCGGCGACTTGCAGGTGGAGATGGTTTTGAGGTACTTGGGGTTCTCGTTCTCAAGGTACTTCACCCACGCGGGACAACAGGAGGTAAACATCGGGAACGGGCCGCCGTTTTTCAGCCGCTCCAGAAATTCCTCGGACTCTGCGATGGTCGTGAAGTCCGCGCCGAAGGTCGTGTCGTACACCTCGTCCACGCCCATGAGCTTGAGCGCCGTGACGAGCTTATCGAGCACGTTTTCACCGGCAGGGATGCCAAAGGCCTCGCCCACGGCCACGCGGACCGCAGGCGCGATCTGGATGACCACGCGCTTTTTCGGGTCGTGGATGGCGCGCCACGCCTCGCCGATCTGGTTCTTCACCGTGATCGCGCCGGTGGGGCACACGGCGGCACACTGACCGCAGCTCACGCACTTGGTCTGCGCCATTTTTCGGTCGAACGCAGGCATGACCTGCGCGCTGCTGCCGCGATAGGCAAAGTTCAGGATGCCCATGCCCTGCATCTCTTCGCACACGCGCACGCAGTCGCCGCAGAGGATGCACTTGTTCGGATCGCGCAGCACGGCGGGCGAGGTGTTGTCGATTTCATAGCGCTCGCGCGTATCCTCAAAGCGGATACGACGCACGCCGAACTGCTGCGCTAATGTCTGCAGATGGCAGTGACCGCTTTTCTCACAGGTCGTGCAGTTGCAGTTATGCGAGGCGAGCAGCAGCTCGAGGATGACGCGGCGGTGCTTCAAAAGCCGCGCGCTGTTCGTGCGGATGCGCATACCGTTGCGCGGCTCCATCGAGCAGGATGCGTCGATCTTGCCGGTCTCTTCATTCTCCACCACGCACATACGGCACGCGCCGTAAACGGAAAGGTCGGAGTAATAGCAGAATGTCGGCATTTCGATGCCGGCCTTGCGGATCACGGAAAGCACGTTCTTTTCGCCGTCGAAGCTGACGCGCTGTCCGTCAATGATCATCATTCCCTTTGCCATGGCTCAATCCTCCTCAATGGCGTCGATCGCGCCGAACGGGCACGCGCCCCAGCACGCACCGCAGTGGATGCACTTTTCGTTGTCGATCGTGTGCGGCATACGGATCTCGCCGGAAATGGCCTCCATCGGGCAGTTGCGCTTGCACTTGCCGCAGCCCTTGCACAGCTCCGGCTTGATGACAAGGCGGCGCTTACGGCCGTTGCAGATCGGGCAGTGGTGGTCGACAACGTGTGCAAGGTATTCCTTGCGGAAGTATTTGAGCGTGCTCACCACTGGGTTGCACGCCGCCTGGCCGAGACCGCACAGCGCCGTCTCGGTGATGGTGCGGGAAAGCTCCTCGAGCAGATCAAGGTCCTCAAGGCTTCCCTCGTTGTTCACGATGCGCGTGAGGATCTCGAGCATCCGCTTCGTGCCCTCCCGGCAGGGCACGCACTTGCCGCAGCTCTCGTTCTGCGTGAAGCTCATGAAAAAGCGCGCCGTTTCCACCATGCAGGTGCCCTCGTCCATGACGACGAGACCGCCCGAACCGATGATGGCGCCGACCTTCTTGAGCGAGTCAAAGTCCAGCGGCAGGTCGAGGTGCTCCTCGGTCAGGCAGCCGCCCGCGGGGCCGCCGATCTGCACCGCCTTGAATTTCTTGCCGTCCTTGATGCCGCCGCCGATGTCGAAGATAATCTCGCGCAGCGTCGCGCCCATCGGCACCTCGATCAATCCCGTGTTGACCACGTTGCCCGTCAGGGCGAAGGCCTTTGTGCCGGGGCTTTTCTCCGTGCCGATGCTGTGGAACCATGCGCTGCCGCGCAGAATGATCTGCGGAACATTCGCATAGGTCTCCACATTGTTGAGCACCGTGGGCCGCGCCCACAGACCCTGCTCGACCGTGCGCGGCGGCTTGACGCGCGGCATACCGCGCTTGCCCTCGATGGATGCGGTCAGCGCGCTGCCCTCGCCGCAGACGAATGCGCCCGCGCCGCGGTTGATGTGCAGATGGAAGGAAAAGTCCGTGCCCAGAATGTTGTCCCCGAGCAGGCCCAGCTCCTCATCCCTGGCGATGGCGATGCGCAGGCGCTCGACTGCCAGCGGATACTCCGCGCGGACGTAGATGTAGCCCTCGTCGCTGCCGGCGGCGAGCGCGGCGATCATCATGCCCTCGATGACCGAATGGGGGTTGCCCTCCATGATGGAGCGGTCCATGAACGCGCCGGGGTCGCCCTCGTCGCCGTTGCAGACCACATACTTCTTGCCCTTGGGCTGGCGGCGGACGCTGTCCCACTTTCTGCCCGCGGGAAAGCCCGCGCCGCCGCGGCCGCGCAGTCCGGAATCGAGGATCTCACGGCAGATGTCCTCGTCGGACATCTCAAAGAGCGCCTTTTCAAAGGCGGCGTAGCCGTCGTGGGCAAGGTATTCGTCAATGTCCTCGGCGTCCGTCGTGCCGCAGTTTTCCAGCACCACGCGCTGCTGCTTGGCGTAAAAGGGGATCTCATTGTGCTTGGCGTACCGCACGCCATTGAGCTCATAGAGCAGGCGCTCGACCGCCTCGCCGCCGAGGATGGTCTTTTCAATGATCTCGTCGCAGTCCTCAAGCCTGACGTGCGTGTAAAGGAAGCCCTCCGGCTCGATCTGAAGCAGCGGCCCCATTTCGCAGAAGCCGTGGCAGCCGCTCTTTTTGAAGTGGATGGCGTCGTCTCCGCCCTCATGGCGCAGCGCGACGCGCGTTTTCAGCCCGCGCTTTTCACACTCGGACTTTAGGTAGTCGTAGATCTTCAGCGAGCCGCCCGCAATGCAGCCCGTGCCCGCGCAGACAAGGACCTCGCGCCGGTCCGCCGCGAGCAGCTCCTTGGCCTGTACGCGCAGAGCGCCGAGCCGTTCTCTCGTCAGTTCAGCCATTTGCAGCGCCCTCCCTTGCACGAATGTCCTCAAGCAGCGCAAGCGCTGTTTCGGGGTCCATCTTCGCGTGTACCTCGCCATCGATCGTCATGACCGGCGCAAGGCCGCACGCGCCGAGGCACGCCACAGTCTCCAGCGTGAACAGCCCGTCGTCCGAGGTCTTTTTCTTGCCGGAAAGGCCCAGATACTCATACACCGCATCGTAGATCGGGCCGGATTTGCGCACATGGCAGGCTGTGCCGGCGCAGACCTTGATGATGTGCTTTCCCTTGGCTTCGAGCGAAAAGTTCTCGTAAAACGTCGCTACGCTGTAGACGCGGGATACGCTGATATCCAGCGTATCAGCGATGAGCGTCAGGTTTGCCTCGCTCAAGTAGTTGTACTCCGCCTGCACATCCTGCAAGATAGCAATAAGATTCGCCGCATTGTTCTCATGCGCGGCAAGGATGCTCAGGACCTTCTCTGTGTCAGGTTTCATGGTTGCCCTCCTATCTAATCCTGACAGCGATTATACCGTAAATATTTTAGCGTTTTCAACATATTGCTACAAAAACAGCGATTGATAATTTCTATGTATGAATCTACTTAATATTTTTTGATAGGCATTTTTGTATTAGGGAACCTCTGATTTAATCCGCACTACCATACAGGTTCGAGATATGGTATAATAACACCATCAAAACAATGGTGGTGCCGGACAATGAAGCAGGAAACATTTACAGACATCGAGTACAGCTACCGCAAGAAGAAAACCAAGCGGGAAAAATTTCTGGAAATCATGGATGAGATTATCCCCTGGGAAGAATGGGTTGGTGTAATCGAACCATACTACCCCAAGGGGAAGCGTGGCCGTCCTCCCATGGGAATCGAGAAAATGCTGCGGATGTATCTGCTTCAGATTTGGTTTAACCTGTCGGATCCGGCGACTGAGGATGCAATCTATGACAGCTATGCCATGCGGAAATTTACGGGCATTGAGTTTATGACAGAATCCGTTCCGGATGAAACGACCTTGTGCAAATTCCGTCATCTGCTGGAGGCAAATGGCCTGAATAAGCTGTTTTTTGATGCAATCAACCGGGTTATGGTGGCAACGGGGCACATGATGAAGGGCGGCACGATTGTGGATGCTACCATTATCAATGCCCCCGGATCCACCAAGAACACAGACAAAGCACGCGACCCGGAAATGCACCGGACGAAAAAGGGCAATGAGTGGAAATTCGGGATGAAACGCCACATCGGCGTGGATGCAGGTAGCGGGCTTATTCATACGATTACTGTTACTGCGGCAAATGAGCATGACATCACAGAAGCAGCGAACCTGATCCGGGAAGACGACGAGGTTGTATACGGAGATTCCGGCTATCCGGGGATTCAGAAACGCCCTGAAATCAGGCAGAATGAGCACTTTTCCAACATCGACTTCCGCATCAATCGCCGTCCGAAGAGTTTACCCAAAGTAAGCGACAACACAATCGACTGGGAACGCTACATTGAAAATCGCAAATCTTCTGTTCGCTGCAAGGTAGAGCACGCATTTCGAATCATAAAGTGTCAGTTTGGCTACAGGAAAACGGTATATCGCGGGTTGAAGAAGAATGAGAATCGCTTGTATGCCATGTTCGCCTGTGCCAATCTATATTCGCTTGCGATTGCCGGGCGAAAACTTCCCACAACCTGATATAGGGGTAGTCTGCCCTTTTTTAGGAAATCATGATTGAAAATCCGTGGAATAATGGATTTTTCATCCAAATAGCCTTTATCAAGTGCAAAAATTGGCCCATATATTGTTTAGGAACGGAATGAAAGCGATTTATTCAGAGGTTCCTTAGATAAGCTACACTCCATGGGTAAGGAAGCCTCAGTACAAACGTGTTACCCTGAGCCAGAAGCCAAATGGCTTAGAGCAGCACTGATATTCAATAAAGTCTTATTGATCCAGCTAATGCAAAAGGCAACACAGCCCATGCATATTTTGCGCCGCTGTAAACCTGCTAAAAAGTCAAGCCCTAAATAATGTATCCTGAATAATAGAAAAAGCCTTATATTTCAATCCATAGAGGCCAATCTGTGGTACAATAGGAGCAAGGGAACTGGCAAAAATCCAGCAAAAACCTTGCACCTGGAGGGCAACTATGTATCGTTACAGCAATGGCCAGATCAGCTTGGCGGATTTCAAACAGCCGGTGGGTATGAATCTGAAGGAAAGCAACCGTTGGGTAAAGAAAGCCCAGACGATCCCCTGGCCGGAGATTGAGAAGCGCTGCGCCGCCCTATTCACCAACCGGAAAGGGAATGTGGCCAAGCCGCTGCGTCTGGCCTTGGGAGCCTGCATCATTCAGGCGGAGTATGGCTATTCTGACGAGGAAACCGCGCTTCAGATTCAGGAGGACCCATATCTTCAGTATTTCTGCGGGCATCCTGGCTATGATGATGAAAAGCTGCCCTTTGCTCCGTCTTTGATGGTGTATTTCCGCAAGCGCCTGACGTCGGAAGTGCTGGGTGAGATCAATGAGATGATCGTGCGGGACGCAAAGGAGCGTCAGGCCAGAGAAGCCAAATCCAAGGATGACGATGATGATTCTGACGGCCAGCCGGGAACTGGCGGAAACAGCGGCACTATGATCGTGGACGCCACCTGCGCGCCGTCCAATATCCGTTATCCTCAGGATGTTTCCCTGCTCAACGAGGCCAGGGAGAACGCCGAAACGCTTTTGGACGTTCTTCACGATCCCGCGGGCGGAAAAGCCTCGAACCTACCGCAAACGCGCCCGGAAAGATTACCTGAAATACACAAGATGCCGTAAACACACCGCGAAAATGACCCGCAAAGCCATTGGGAAGCAGCTGGCTTACCTCCGGCGCGACCTGGATGCCATCGATAGCAAACTGTCCCTCGGAAAAAATCTGCCCCCTCGCCATGCGGAGCGTTTGGGCACGATCCGCGCCGTCTATGAGCAGCAGAAGTACATGTACGATAACCGTACCCACAGCGTACCTGACCGGATCGTCAGCGTGAGCCAGCCCTTCGTTCGGCCCATTGTGCGGGGAAAAGCGGGAAAGCCGGTGGAGTTTGGCGCGAAGCTGGACATCAGTGTCGTTGACGGATGGACGCGGCTGGAGTGCTATTCTTTTGACGCCTACAATGAGGCGGGAAATCTGCGGGAAATGGCAGAGCGGTTCCGAGCGCGAGAGGGGCATT